>Ga0182014_10007207_pt1 | contig 11718 bp, 8 predicted proteins | sample 612S2DmetaG_FD_120489 | JGI IMG/M metagenome (GOLD analysis project Ga0182014, IMG submission 120489) | Permafrost microbial communities from Stordalen Mire, Sweden - 612S2D metaG | ecosystem: Environmental > Terrestrial > Soil > Wetlands > Permafrost | place: Sweden: Stordalen | collected... | reverse complement strand
TGCGTCGCTCTAACCGACTGAGCTAAGGCGGCATGCCGCCAGAGTGGGCGACGCGAAGAGTTTACCGGGTCGGGAGCACGCCCGCAGCGATCGCCATCAGGAGCAGACCGTACCGCTGCGGGGACCGACAGGCGGAGCAGGTACTGGTTGACGTAGCTGTCCACGCACGAGTCGCCGGCGAGGTACCCGGTGTGGCCGTCACCGTTGCGGCCGAGCAGGACACCCGAGGCCAGGTCCTTGGACAGCGCCTGCGCCCAGCGGTAGGGCGTGGCCGGGTCGCGTGTGGTGCCGACGACGAGAACCGGCGGTGCCCCGGCGGCCCGGATCGACGGGAGCGGCTGCGACGGAACCGGCCAGTACGCGTACTGCAGGCTCTGCCGCCGTCAGGGCCGGGGTACCCGGGTCAACGGCGCCGTCCAGGACGAGGGCCCGCACGCGGTCCGGGAAGAGCTGCGCGTACCAGGTGCCGAGGTAGCTGCCGTAGGACTTGCCCAGGTAGGTGAGCTTCGCGTCCCCGAGCGCCGCGCGCAGCACATCCATGTCGCGCGCCGCGTCACGGGTTCCCACGGAATCCATTGTCGCAGGGCCGCCAGCGGAGCTTCTGAGCGTAGAAACCGGCCAGCGTCACCGGCGCCGGACCAGAAGCGGGTGCCGGGGCAGCCTCGCTACTCGCCGGTGAGCCGGAGCCTGCGGGCCCGGGCGGCGGGCCGGGCGAGGTCGCGCACCCGGCTGCGAGCAGCCCGGCCACGAGCACGGCCAGCGTGGCGGCGAGGCGCCTGCGGTTACCCCCGGCGCGCCGGGTACACACCCGGCGCGGTGCACGCACCCGCACCGGTCGCGGCCCGGTCTCACTCCTTGCTGTGCGTCGCCTCGTACGCCTGCCGGGATCCGCAGACGCTGGCCCGGGGGCAAGCGTGCGAGGAACCGTCCGCGGCCAGCTTGACCACCACCTTGTCGCCGGGAACGTTATGCCCGGTTACCGTGCCGGGCCCCTCCGGCGTTTCGACGGACTCGCCGACCCGGGGCGCGTTCTTGCGGAAGTCCTGGTACAGCGGATGCTCGTACTTCAGGCAGCACATCAGCCGCCCGCACGCACCCGCGATCCGCATCGGGTTGACCGGAAGGTCCTGCTCTTTAGCCATCCGAACGGACACCGGCTCGAAGTCCTTCAGGAATGTGGCGCAGCACAGGTCGCGGCCGCAGGGCCCGATGCCGCCCTGGAGCCGGGCCTCATCGCGCGGGCCGACCTGGCGCAGTTCGACGCGCGCGCGCAACTGGCCCGCCAGGTCACGGACCAGGGCACGAAAGTCGACCCGGTTCGGCGCGCTGAAGTAGATGATGAAGGTGTTCGTGGCGCCGATGTAATCGACGGCCGTCACCTTCATGGGCAGCCCGTGGGTCCGGATGAAGCGCTTGGCCGCGATCCGGCACTCGGCCCGCCGACGGCGGCTGTCCTCGTCCCGCTGCAGGTCCTCTTCGGTCGCGATGCCCGCGCACTCGGGCAGGCCGCCCACGTCATCGGAAATCCACTGCGGTGCCCAGACGCACTCCGCAACCTCGGGGCCGGAGTCCGTGGGCACCAGAACCTTGTCGCCGATCGCCGGCGTATGCGGCCCGGGATCGAGATAGTACAGCCGACCGTGCCGCTCAAAGCTGACCGCCATCATCATGCCCATCACGTCAGACTACGACGCAAACCACCTGCGCCGCCTTCCGCCATCTCCGGGGCCGTCGCCGCTAGACGCTCTCGCCCCAGATCAGGGTGGTCGCGAGGACTTCACCGCGCTCGGCCGAGATGCCGCAGACCGCGTTGACGATGCGGTCAACGAGCCGGTCGGCGACCTCGGCGAGCGGCATGGCCACCGTCGTCAGTGCGGGGGTCAGGATGCGGGCCACCGTGCTTCCGTCGAAGCCGGTGACGGCAAGATCCGCGCCGATCCGCAATCCGGCCCGGCTGGCCCGGTCGTAACACGCCGCGGCCAGGACGTCGCTGCCGGCGATGACGGCCGTAGGCCGGTCCGGTGGGCGGAGCAGGTCCGCGACGGTGGCGTCGACCTCCGCCGGAGACGTCCCGGTACGGATCACGGTCACCGGCAGGCCGGCCGCGGTCATGGCTTCCCGGTAGCCGGCTTCCCGCTCGAGGTCCCATCCTCCCTGCGGGTTGTAGCCGAGGTAAGCAGCGCGGGTGTGGCCATGCGTGAGCACGCGCGCCGTCACGTCGCGGATCGCGGCGCCGTTGTCGATGTCCACCCAGTGCTGGGGCATGGCCGGGTTCGTGCGGCCGAAGCATGCGAAGGGAACCTGGCGTTCGGCCAGGAACGTCACCCGCGGATCGTCGTCGGCCATGGTGGCGAGCACGAAACCGTCGACCGACTTCGTCCGGACCAGATCCTCGATGGCCTCCAGGCCGCTGCCGTAGCTGCCGGTGACCAGCACCTGGTGCTTGCGCTCCCGCGCCGCGGCCACCAGGAACTGGAGAAACTCCAGCATGATGACGTTGCCGGGGTGGAGCTCGGCCTCGGGGATGGGATAGGCGATCCGGTACGTCCGGCCCGAGCGCAGGCTCGCCGCGCCGGTGTGGGGCTTGTACCCCAGCTGCTCGATCGCGGCCACCACCCGGTCCCGGGTGGCGCTGGCCAGCCGGCCGCGGCCGCGCACCACGTTGGAGACGGTCTGCCGTGACACCCCCGCGGCCCGCGCGACGTCATCGATCGTCGCCCGGCGGCCAATCACCGGCGCCCCGGGCGGTCAAGACGTTCGCGCATCGGCATCGTCAACATCTTGGCAGATTCGCCGGGCCGGGTTTGTGATCTCAGTCACATACTCGGAACGTTCAATCAGGGCGAATCGGAGACTGGCCCGACGAAAATCGGAGGCTGGTCCGGCGGCAGACGGCGGAGGTCGCGGAGGGCGGTCAGCCCGCAAGCAGACTGATGGTCATCTCCTCGACGGCCAGGAGGGGGGCGACGCTGGCGGCCAGGCGCTCCCGGCAGCGCATGATGGCCTCGATCCGGTGCAGGGTCGCCTCCGGGCTGGAGGCGGACGCCATCTCCCGCAGCTCGGCCTCATGGTCGGCGTTGGCCAGCTCGACCCCCGCACGTGCCTGGATCATGAGCACGTCGCGGTAGAAACCGGCCAGGTCCAGCAGCGCCCGGTCGAGACTGTCGCGCTTCAGCCGGGTGGCGCGGGACTTCTGCCGGTCCTCCAGGTCCCGCAGCGCGCCCGCCGCACCGCGGATCACCTTCGCGACCCCCTTGCCCGTGGAGCCCTCGCCGAACGCCTGCCGCAGGGCTTCCCGTTCGGGTTCGTCGAGCTCCCCGGTGACGGATTTGGCCTCTTCCTCGGCCGTCTTGACCAGAGCCGCGGCCGCGGACAGGGCCGGCCCGAGGGACGTGGCGTGCGCGGGGACGGCGAGGACCTGCTCCCGACGGCTGCGCGCCTCAGCGTCAGTGGCGAGCCGGCGGGCACGGCCGATGTGCCCCTGCGCCGCGCGGGCCGCCGCCAGGGCGCGTTCGGGATCAATCCCATCCCGTGACATCAGCACGCCCGCCACCGCCTCAGACGAGGGCACCCGCAGCGTAACGACCCGGCAGCGCGACCTGATCGTCGTCACGAGATCCTCTGCCGACGGGGCGCAGAGCAGCCACACCGTCCGGGGAGCCGGCTCCTCGATCGCCTTGAGCAGAGCGTTCGCGGCCTGCTCGGTACAGCGGTCGGCGTCTTCGAAGAGGACCACCCGCCAGCGGCCGCCCGAGGGAGCCCCGGCCGCTCGCAGGACCAGATCGCGGGTTTGCTTCACGCCGTAGGACAGCCCGTCGGGGCGGACCACCATCAGGTCGGCATGGGTGCCAGCCCGTACCTGACGGCAAGCCGCGCAGTAGCCGCACCCTCCGCGGGGGCACAGCAGCGCCGCGGCGAACGATCGCGCGGCCACGGAACGGCCCGATCCGGGTGGCCCGGTGAACAGCCAGGCGTGGGTCATCCCGCCCGCGGTGACCGGCTCGCCGGCCAGGACGCGCGCCGCGGCCTGGGCCGCCCGCCGTAGCTGGGTGACGACCGCCTCCTGGCCGGCCAGGTCGGCGAACGCGCCCTCGCCGCCCGCCACCTCTCCGGGGACGACGGGGGCCCCGCGCCCCGGGCCGGAAGGTTCCGCGGCCATCAGCGCCCGTGATCGGATGCCGCTGGCACCGACGCATCGATGATCGCGGGAAAGGACCCGGTGTCGGCCTCCGCGACCACGGGCACCGGGTCGGGCAGCATGTCCCGGACCCGCTCCTGGATGGCCACGGTCAGCTCGGCCGGGGGCCGGGTCGCGTCGAGGACGAGGTAGCGGCCCGGATCGCTGCGGACCAGTTCGAGGAAACCGGCGCGGACCCGCTCGTGGAACTCCGACGGCTCGGCCTCCAGGCGGTCCGCGGAGCTGGCCCGCCGTCCGAGGCCCGCCTGGGGCGGCAGATCGAGCAGGATCGTCAGGTCCGGGATCAGGCCCTCGGTGGCCCAGTGACTCAGCCAGGCGACCTCGTCGCTGCGCAGGCCCCGCGCCGCACCCTGGTAGGCGAGCGAGGAGTCGGTGTAGCGGTCGGTGATGACCACCGCGCCGCGCTCCAGGGCCGGGTTGATCACGGAGGCCACGTGCTCGGCCCGGTCGGCGGCGTACATGAGGGCCTCGGCCCGCGGCGACATCCCGGCGTGCGCGGTGTCCAGCAGCAGGGCGCGCAGCCGCATACCGACCTTGGTCGCGCCGGGCTCGCGGGTGGTGATGACGTCGAAGCCCTGCTCGCGCAGCCAGATCGAGAGCATTCTGGCCTGTGTCGTCTTGCCGGCGCCCTCGCCGCCCTCCAGCGCGATGAACAGCCCGGGGCGCGCGGGCGGGTAGCTGCCGTCCGCCGCGCCGGCGTCGCCGGCCAGGGCCGGCTCGGGGGCCAGGGGCTCACCCCGGATCGCCGCGACCAGGTCCTCGCGCAGCGGCACGCCCTTGCGGTCGTCCATCTGCCGGTAGGCGATCATCCCGCAGGCCGCCGCCACCAGGGCCCCGAGCAGCAGTACCACATTCTGCCCCGCCGAGGCGTAGACGACATGGCCGACCTTCACGTTGCCGGAGCCGGTCAGGCCGGAGATCAGCTTCGTGAAACCGGTGGAGAGGAAGCCCGCGGCGGCGATCACCACGAAGAGGATGATCAGAGTGGACGACTGGAAGAACGCGAACGTCCGGCCCCGGGTGTCGTCGTCCACCTCCAGGCCGACGATCGTGAAACCGGTCGCGTAGGCGACGCCCGCCAGCGCGCCGATGACCACGACCAGCAGGATGACGATGATGAGGTTCGGGATGAGGCCGATCAGGGCGAGCGGCACCGCCGCGCTGACGATCGCGATGCCGAACAGCCGCCGCCGGCTGAAATCCTTCAGCAGGCGGGAAGCCGGGACCATGCCGGCCGCGAGCCCGACGAAAAGCGCGGCGAAGACGAGGCCCCAGCCCGCGCCTCCGCCGTGCAGCGTGTAGGTGATGTAGGGGTAGCCGAGGCCGACCACGACGCCGGCGCCGGTAAACGCGCCGACCATCCCCAGGGAGAGGCCGCGCAGGACCGGGGTCCTGCCGATGAGCCGCCAGCCGTCCCAGATGGATTTGACGACCGACGGCACCGAGATCTTGCCGCTGAGCTGCCGTTTCGGGATCTGGCGGATGATGAAGATGGTCAATGCGGAGACCGCGTAGGAGGCGGCGTTGATGTACAGCGCCAGGTCGACGCTGTTCGTCTTGAAGTACGGCGAGATCCTGCCGAGCGCCTCGCTGACCAGGGTCAGCACGCTGAACAGGCCGGCGGCGACCGGGGCGGTGCCGTAGGTGGTCAGCAGGCTGAGCTGGTTGGCGCGCTCCAGCTTGTCCTTGGGCACCAGGTTCGGTATCGACGCGGCCGTGGCCGGGTTCCAGAACAGCGACGCACAGTCGGCCAGGAACTTAGCGGTGTAGATCCAGATCAAGTTCGGGAAAATTGGGATCGACAGGAACAGCAGGCCCCGGACCACGTCCCCGATGATCATCATCATGCGCCGGTCGAGCCGGTCCGCGATGGCCCCGGCGAGCGGGCCGAGCAGCAGCGCCGGCAGCAGCGTCGCGAGCCACACCCCGGCGACGGCCGCACTCTGCGTCGCCATCGCCCCCACGGTGGACCGCCCCGCGGTGTGCTTTCCGGTGAGCTCAGCCGCGAGCACGGTCAGCGCGAGGATGCTCAGCCAGTCCCCGAGGCTGGACAGGGACAGTGCTACCCACAGCCGCCGGAACGGCTTAATGGCTAGGACTCCGGACTTGTCCTGGGCTTTGGGCGATCGCCGCGCCCGGTGTCCGGCGCCGTCATCTTTCGGCGGAGCGCGGAAGTTCACTGCGTCAGCGTATCGGCCCTGGGTCTTTACTTCGGCTTTTTGGCTGTGGTCCTCTTGGCGGCCGGCTTCTTCGCGCCTGACTTGGCTGCCGCCGACCGTGCCGGTGCCCGGCGGGTGGTGCGGGCCGCCGGGCGGGCGGGGGCTGAGGCGCGCCGGTCGGCGAGCAGTTCGGCGGCGCGCTGCACGGTCAGCGTGTCCACGACGTCGCCCTTGCGCAGCGACGCGTTGGTTTCCCCGTCGGTCACGTAGGGGCCGAACCGGCCGTTCTTCACCACCATCGGCTTGCCGGTACCCGGGTCGTCACCGAGCTCACGCAGCGGCGGCGCCGCCGAGGCGGCCCGGCCACGCGCCTTGGGCTGGGAGAACAGGTCCTTGGCCTCGGCCAGGGACAGCGAGAACAGTTTGTCCTCGCTGTCCAGCGAGCGACTGTCCGTGCCCTTCTTGACGTAGGGGCCGTACCGGCCGTTCTGCGCCGTGACCGGCTCGCCGTCCAGCTCACCGATGACGCGCGGCAGGCTGAGCAGCTTCAGCGCCTCGTCCAGCGTGACGGTGTCCAGCGCCATCGACTTCAGCAGGGAGGCGGTGCGCGGCTTGGCTGAGGCGGGCGCGTCCTCGGGGAGCAGTTCGGTCACGTAGGGGCCGAATCGGCCGGTTTTCGCCACCACCTGGAGACCGGTATCCGGATCGGTCCCCAGCTGCACGTCTTCGTTCGGCTGGCTGAGGAGCTCCTCGGCCTTTTCCGGCGTCAGCTCGTCCGGTGCCATGTCCTCGGGCACGTTGGCCCGCTGGCCTTCGCGCTCCAGGTAGGGGCCGTACCGGCCGACCCGGACCGTGATGTCCGTGCCCTCCAGCGGGAAGGAGCTGACTTCCCTCGGGTCGATGTCGTCGATATCGCTGACCAGGGCCTTCAGGCCCGTTTCGTGGACGGTGGCGGCTCCGTTAGCCGCGTCGCCGGCCGGCCCGGGCTGGCCGGGCCGGTCGCCGCCGAAGTAGAACTGGCGCAGCCACGGCACCCGGGCCGTCTCGCCGTGCGCGATCTCGTCGAGCACGCCTTCCATCCGCGCAGTGAACGCATAGTCCACGAGCTGGCCGAAGTGCCGCTCCAGCAGCGTGACCACGGCGAAGGCGAGGTAGGACGGGACGAGCGCGGTGCCCTTCTTGAACACGTAGCCCCGGTCCAGGATCGTGCCGATGATCGACGCGTACGTCGACGGCCGGCCGATCTCCCGGTCCTCAAGCTCCTTGATCAGCGACGCCTCGGTGTACCGGGCGGGTGGCCGGGTCGCGTGCTCGGCCGCCTCCAGCCGGAGCGCCTCCAGCGGGTCGTTCTCCGCCAGTGGCGGCAGCCGGCGCTCACGGTCGTCGCGGTCGGCGTTCGGGTCGTCCGCGCCCTCGACGTAGGCCTTGAGGAAGCCGTAGAACTTGAGCACGTTCCCGGAGGCGCCGAACTCGGCGTTCTCCCCGGACGAAGAGGTGCCGGCGACGCGCACCGAGACCGACTCGCCGGTGGCGTCCTTCATCTGGGACGCGACGGTGCGCTTCCAGACCAGGTCGTACAGCCGCTGCTCGTCGCGGGACAGGCCGTCGCGCGCGACCTGCTCCGGGGTGCGGAAATGGTCACCGGCCGGCCGGATCGCCTCGTGCGCCTCCTGTGCGTTCTTCACCTTGCTGGCGTACACGCGCGGGGCGTCGGGGACGTAGGACTCGCCGTAGAGGTCGCGCGCCTGCCGGCGGGCGGCGTCGATCGCGGTCTGCGACAGCGTCGTCGAGTCGGTCCTCATATAGGTGATGTAGCCGTTCTCGTACAGCCGCTGCGCCACCGACATCGTGGTCTTGGCGGAGAAGCCAAGCTTCCGTGACGCCTCCTGCTGGAGGGTGGTGGTACGGAACGGCGCGTACGGAGACCGCTTGAAGGGCTTGCGCTCGACCGAACGGACGCTGAAGGCGGAGTCCTGCAGCCGGCCAGCGAGCGCCGCCGCGGCGGCTCCGTCCAGATGCAGGATGCCGGAGCCGCGCAGTTCGCCGACCGAGTTGAAGTCGCGGCCCTGGGCCACCCGCTGTCCGTCTACGGAGACCAGCGTTGCGCCGAACGAACGTGGGTTCGCGCCGTTCCCGCCACCGGAGCCTTCCGCACCGTTCCCGGTCAGGGTAGAGAACTCGGCCTCGAGGTCCCAGTACTGGGCGGCGCGGAAGGCGATTCGCTCCCGTTCCCGGTCCACGACCAGGCGAGTGGCCACCGACTGGACCCGGCCGGCCGACAGCCGTGGCATGACCTTCTTCCACAGCACCGGCGAGACCTCGTACCCGTACAGCCGGTCCAGCACGCGCCGGGCCTGGTAGGCATCGACCAGGGCCTGGTCGAGCTCGCGCGGATTGGCCACGGCCGCCGCGATCGCCTCCGGGGTGATCTCGTGGAAGACCATCCGATGGTAGGGAACCTTCGGCTTCAGTTCCTCGAGCAGGTGCCAGGCGATGGCCTCGCCCTCACGGTCCTCGTCCGTGGCAAGCAGTAGTTCGTCGGCATCCTTGAGCAGATCCTTGAGCTTGGACACCTGCTGCCGCTTGTCGTTCGGGACGACGTAGAGGGCCTCGAAGTTGTCGTCCACGTTAACCCCGAGGCGAGCCCATGGCTCCTTGCGGTACTTGGCCGGGATCTCCGCCGCCTTGTCGGGCATGTCGCGGATGTGACCAACACTGGACTCGACCACGTACCCATTACCCAGGTAACCCGCGATCGTACGCGCCTTGGCCGGCGATTCGACGATGACCAGCCGGGTGCCGTCACCGCCCTTCGCGGCGGCCCCCCGAGCAGGGCGGTTCCCCGCAGCGGGCGTCTTCGTACCGGCCGCCGCCTTGGCCTGCCTCCGGCCTGGAGCCGCTGCCTTGGCGGCAGCCGTCACGCCTCCTGCGGTCTCTTTCGCCGCCGCCGTGTCCTTGGCGGCGCCTCTTCTAGCTGGCACGCTTTTCCCAACCTCACATCACATCTACGACAGGGTATGCCCCGTGCGGCACACGCACGGTGCGCGCTTCCCCGATCTAGCCTGGTACGCCCGTCCCTGTTGTCATTTATCAACCCTTTGCCAGGCCCTAGGTGTTCCCCACCCGCAGCCGGCTCAGGCATTCGCCTGGTCAGGCCCCTGGGAAGGTCCAGCCAGCTCCGGCCAGTCCGGGGATCGGGCACCTGGCGGGTGCGCGACCGGGACAGCCCGACCGTAGCGGTTTTCTCTCCGCGCCGATTGAATCACCGGTGACGTGGAGCACAATAGGAGGTGATGGCCGAATATGCCTACCTGGTGGTCTACCTGCCGCGCGGAATGACACGCGACTCCGCCCGGCGGGTCCTGACCGACCATGCTGAGTATGGCGAATGGGAACTGTCCCGTCTTCGCCTTTACGCCGATGGTAGCCGGAAGGTCACCCTGCGCCGGAAGATCATCCGCGTCGTCCGTACGTTCTGATCTGGGCATTCCTCCCATATGGTGCATAGCACTGCGGGCCGGAGCCGTCTGGCGCCGACGTAACCGGGCGGAGAAACCGCGCCCGCCGTGGCGATGGTAGCGGTCAGCACGACGGTCCTCGCTGGCCAGCGACCCAAATCCCCATCCTAGACACAATATGTTACTTAAACAACACGGATTGCATCTGAGCGCCGGCCCCCGGGACTCTTGGCCGCTTTCTACGCCAGCTTTGCCTCACACATGCGCTGAACTGTGGTGGACCTAACAATGGTCGAGAAATCCGTCAAGTGCACGCACACCGAAGCGCAAGCCGTCAACCGGGACGCGCTCGTCGATTCCGTGGAACATTCCGGAAAAGTCCAGATCAGCAGGCAATCGCAGCGGAGCGAACCCAAAGCAGCGGATGCCGAGCCGACTGAAGGACTTGGCGTCCGTCCCGCCGAACATGGTGTACGGCACGACCCGGCCCTCCGGGTCCTCGGCCAGCAGGGCAGCCGTCATGGCCTCGTACAGGTCACCGTCCGCGCTCGTCTCCACCGCGATGTCCTGGTGGATGAACTCGCGCCTCACGCCGGGGCCGAGCAGCTCGTCGACCTGAGCGAAGAACTCGTCTTCGTAACCGGGCAGAAAGCGCCCGTCGATCTCCGCGACCGCTTCCTGCGGGATGACGTTGACCTTGTATCCCGCCTTCAGGCCGGTCGGATTCACCGTGTTGCGGAGCACGGCTCGGATGATCCGGGAGATCGGCCCGAGCTGGCGGAGCAGGGCGTCCGGGTCCTCCGGATCGAATCGGGTACCGAGAGCGGCGCCCGCCTCTTCCAGGAACGCGCGGACGGGCGGCGTGAGCCGGACCGGCCACTCGTAGCGGCCGACCCTGGCCACGGCGCCGGCCAGCTCGGTCACGGCGTTGTCCGGGTGCACCATGGCCCCGTGCCCCGCGGTGCCCTGGGCAGTGAGCCGCAGCCACGCCATCCCCCGTTCCGCCGTCTGCATGAGGTAGAGCCGGCGCCCGCCGATCGTCACGCTGTACCCGCCGACCTCCCCGATCGCCTCGGTCACCCCCTCGAAGAGATCCGGGTGCTTCTCCACCAGCCAGCGCGCGCCCCAGGCGCCGCCCGCCTCCTCGTCCGCGGTGAACATGAGCTGCACGTCGCGCGGCGGCCGCCGCCCCTCCCGGAGCCGCTGCCGGACGACGGCCAGGATCATCGCGTCCATGTCCTTCATGTCCACCGCGCCGCGGCCCCAGACGCACCCGTCGGCGATCTCGCCGGAGAACGGATCGTGCCGCCAGTCGGCCGCATTGGCGGGCACGACGTCAAGGTGACCGTGGATCAGCAGCGCCGGGCGGGACGGGTCCTCCCCCGCGATCCTGGCGACGACGCTGGCGCGGCCCGGATGGGACTCCAGGATCTGCGGCTCGAGCCCGGCCTCGGACAGGAGCACCGCGACGTGTTCGGCTGCCTTGCGCTCCCCCGGCCCGGAATGATCACCGGGGTTGCTGGTGTCGATTCTGATCAGATCCCGGCAGATCGTGACAACCTCGTCGTCGGCGGTCACTTTCGCTGAAGCTGGATTCTCCGTCACATCTTTATCGTCGCATCAACCCCTCCCCGAGGGCACCGCCAGCCGTCTGGAGCCCTCCCCGCGGCGCTGGCGTACCATCGGGCGCGCACGGACTGGGCGTACCTTCGGCCGGAGCCGGAGGATGCGGGCGATCTTGTGCTGTCGTCCTCTTCGCCGCAGACCGATAGATTTGCTATCGTGATGCGGCCAAGGCGGTGACGCCGGTGGCACACGTCCGGGTGGCGGAATAGGCAGACGCGCTAGCTTGAGGTGCTAGTGCCCCAAAAGGGCATGGGGGTTCAAGTCCCCCCTCGGACAC
>Ga0182014_10007205_pt1 | contig 11720 bp, 10 predicted proteins | sample 612S2DmetaG_FD_120489 | JGI IMG/M metagenome (GOLD analysis project Ga0182014, IMG submission 120489) | Permafrost microbial communities from Stordalen Mire, Sweden - 612S2D metaG | ecosystem: Environmental > Terrestrial > Soil > Wetlands > Permafrost | place: Sweden: Stordalen | collected... | reverse complement strand
TGAAGCAAGGGGGGGATGCCAACACTATTGAAGTCGTCAAGGGCGTCAGGTCGGTCATCTCCAAGCTGCTATACGTGCCCAAGCGGTTAGTAAAAGATGTGGTGTTCGACCAATCGGTGTTTGTGCGCACGGCCATCGAGACCCTGATTCATGAGGGGACCATTGGCCTGGTGCTCACTGGGTTGATGATTCTCGTATTCCTCGGCAGCATGCGCGCCACCGTCGCCGTATTCCTGTCCATTCCGCTCTCGGCTCTGGCGACCTTTATCGCCCTGGGTTTGGGCGGCAGCACCGTCAACTCGATGATCCTGGGTGGCCTGGCCCTTGCCTTCTCCCGGTTGATCGACAATTCAGTTGTGGTGCTCGAGAATATCTTCCGCCACTTGGAAATGGGCGAACCCCCGGAGGTCGCGGCCGAACGCGGCGGCGAGGAAGTGGCCTTGCCTGTGCTGGCAGCCACTCTGACTACGGTCGTGGTCTTCTTCCCGGTCACCTTCCTCTATGGGGTAAGCCGGTTTCTGTTTTCGGCGCTGGCGCTGTCCGTAGTGCTGTCGCTGTTTGCCTCCTACTTTGTGGCCATGACGGTCGTGCCGCTCTTCTGCGCGAAGCTGATCAAGGCCCACCAACCCCACGAAGCCGGCGCGCGGAGCCGACCCGGCGGTTGGGGGCGGCGCTTCAATGCCTGGTTCAACCGTAAGTTCCACGTCATGCTCGACCGCTACGAAGCAACGCTCAGCATTGGTTTGCTCCGCCCGGTTGCCACCGTGCTTGGCATCACCGGCCTGTTCGTGTTCAGCCTGGCCCTCTACCCAATGATCGGCAAGGCCTACTTCCCGCGCACTGATCCGAGCCAGTTCGTCATTAGCGTAAAAGCTCCGACCGGCACAAGACTGGAGCTGACCGACAACCTCGTTGGGCAGGTCGAGGATATCGTCCGTCAGGTTGTGCCACAAAAGGACCTGAAGATCATCGTGTCAAACATCGGCACCACGCCCGGCTTTAACTCCATCCTCAATCCGAACTCCTGCCCGAGCACCGCGGTCGTGCAGGTGGGGCTCAACGACGGCCACCGCCTCAGCAGTTTCGCCTATATGAACCTGGTGCGCGGTCGGCTCCAGCGCGACCTCCCTCAAATCAGCGCCTATTTCCAGACCGGCGGCTTGGTGGATGCCATTCTCAACCAGGGCATCCCGGCGCCGCTGGATATCCAGGTCAGCAGCATGGATCTGCGCGGGGCGCACGCAATCGCCAGCAAGATCGCCCAACAAGTGCGCGCTCTGCCGGGGGTGAGCGACGTGCTGGTGCCGCAGGATGTGGACTATCCGGCGCTCAAGATCGATATCGATCGTGAGCGGGCCAGCGAACTGGGCCTCAGCGCCAAGGAAGTGCTGGACAGCCTGATTACGGCACTGACTTCCAACGGCATGATCGCGCCGAGCTATTGGATTGATCCTATAACAGGCAACAACTATCTGTTGACGGTCCAATATCCGGAGAACTACGTGAAAGACCTCGCCGCTCTCGGCTCCATGCCCCTTCGGGCCGTGCATCTCAAGCACCCCACCCGCCTGGACTCGGTCGTCCACATTACCACCGCGCCTTCTTACACGGAGGTGGACCATTACAAGATCCAGCGCACGATCGATGTCTATGTCGCCCCGTCGGGCGAAGACCTCAGCCGCGTTGATGCCGGGGTGCAGAAGATCGTGGCCCAAGCTCAATCTCAATTGCCGCCCGACACGGTGATCAATGTGCGGGGCACAGTGCAGGCCATGCGCTCTTCGTTCAGCAGTTTCGGCAAGGGGCTGATTCTCTCGACGTTGCTCGTCTATTTAATCTTGGTGGCGCAATTCAAGTCCTTTATCGATCCCTTCCTGATCCTGCTGGCGGTTCCGACCGGGCTGGCCGGGGTGCTCCTGATTCTGTATCTCACAGGCACCACCCTTAACATTATGTCCCTGATGGGAATAGTGATGATGGTTGGAATCGTGGTTTCAAACAGCATTCTGATCGTTGAATTCACCAACCGGCTGCGAGCGGAGGGACGCCCGTTGCGGCAAGCCGTGTCGCTGGCCTGCCGGGTTCGTTTGCGTCCCGTGCTGATGACTTCGCTGGCGACCCTCATGGGTCTGCTGCCGATGGCGCTCAAGCTGGGCACCGGCAGCGAAGCCTACGCTCCCCTGGCGCGCGCGATCATTGGCGGGCTGGCGGTATCTGTGGTGCTAACCGTCTTTATTGTGCCGGCGGGGTATTATATCATCTATCGCTGGCAGGAGACTCGCGCCACCGCGAAGCGCTCATGCGCCCTGGCGGACGCGGCTCCCCACGCATCATCATGATCAAGGCATCTCAGCAAATCGCGCCGGTGCTTCTTTACACTGCCGCGTACATACCCGCGACTCAACTCCCTCTCCTCCATGGCATGGAGGAGAGGGCCGGGGAGAGGAGGAGCGTTTGGGTCCAAGCAGGCGTGATATTCCACCAAACCGGAGCACTGCACGGCTACGCCCGTTTCGCCTGGGCGGTGTTACTCACCTGCATGCTCGCTATTGCCAACGCAGAGGACTCGCCACAGCTCACTCTGCAAGAAGCGCACCAGGCCGCGCTCCGCAGCCATCCGCAAATCCGCGTTGCCGATTTGAAGGCCTTGGCCGCTCGCCAGGTGACCCGGCAATTTCGGTCGGCGTTCTTCCCCACCCTGTCCGCCAACGCTGTGGCCGTGGGCACGGCGAACGACAACACCAGGCTCTCGGCCATCGGTGCCCTCAACAATCCCAGCATCTACGACCGCAACGCCGAGGGGCTGATCCTCTCCCAGCTCATCACCGATTTTGGCCGGACGGCCAACCTGACCGGCAGTGCCAAACTGCGGGCGCAAGCCGAAGCGAATAGCGCCCAGGCGACTCGCGAGCAAATCCTGCTGGCGGTCGATGGGGCCTTCTTCTCGACTCAACAGGCCCAATCGGTGACCCGGGTTGCGGAGCAGACCGTCGCGGCGCGGCAGCTATTCCTCGAACAGGTCACCGCACTGGTCACCAACCAGATGAAATCCGAGCTGGATCTCAGTTTTGCCAAGGTGAACCTCGAGGGTGGCAAACTCCTGCTGAGCAAGGCGCAGAACGACTTGCAAGCCGCCTTCGCGCAGCTCGCCAACCTGATGGCCCTGCGCGAGCCGAGGACTTACCGCTTGGTGGAGGAGCCCTTGCCGCCGGAGCTTTCAACCAATGTTTCGGAATTTGTCCAGCAAGCGCTCCAGTTCCGGCCCGACTTGCTCAGCCTGCGGAACTCGCAGGGAGCGGCCCTCAAGTTCTCCCGGGCCGAAAGGGCTCTGCATTACCCCACCCTCTCGGCCGTGGGCAGCGCCGGCCTGGTTCCCATCGGCAATTCTGCATTGGGGGACAATTACGCTGCGGGGGGGCTGATCCTGACCCTGCCGCTTTACGCCGGCGGCCTCTACGCCGCGCGGCAACAGGAGGCCGAGCTGCGCGCCCAGGCGGCGGCGGAAAGCCTGCGCGACCTCGAAAACAATGTAGTCCGGGATGTGCGCATCGCCTGGCTCAACGCCCAAAATGCCTTCGACCGGCTGCGCATCACCGCCCAGCTCCTGGACAATGCCAAACAGTCCTATGACCTCGCCCAGGCGCGCTATGCCAACAAACTCAGTTCAATCGTGGAGTTCAACCAGGCGCAACTCAATCTGCTCTCGGCCCAGATCGCCTATACCGACACCCAATACGAATACCTCCTCCAACGGTCCGCTCTTAACTACCAGACCGGGTCGTTGCATTGAAGTCCACATAAAGACTGGGCTGGCCCCACCCCGAACGACTGCGAGCGCTGGCTTCCTTCCCCGCAGGGCGATTTGTAACTGCAAGAAACCCCTCAGGAGAACAACCCCCCTCGGCCCCCCGAAAAGCGCCTCCTGGGGGCGGCAGGCGCGAACGGAGGGCGCCTTACTCCCTATTTTCCGCGCACGGGACGAAACGCGGACCAGCCGGATACTTTTGTTTGGCGCCGTTCGCGTCCCTGTGGCCCAACAGAAAAAGGAATGTAGAGAACACGGGGGCGGCATGATCATAGTCATCTGGCCGCCGCATCACAGCGGTTTCAGCGCATCCCATTGGCTTTCAGGTACTTCCGTGGCCGACGGAGAACACCGAACAACCACTATCCGACATCCGCCATCCATACCCTACGACGTGATGCGAAGCCACTGCGAGGAGTCGTTTGCGCGAGCGAAACGGAAGTGACGTTCGCTCGTGCAGACGGCTCCCCGCAGGGTGGCTTCCGAGGTTAAGCATTGAGGGTTTCATGCGGCCAGCAGCCCGCGGCTGCGTTGGAGGACCTGCTCCTGCCGCTCGGCACGAAGCAAAGCGGTCTCGGCCTTCTCTTTGAACAGAACCGGAAAGAAGAGAACCGGGTACCGCGTAACCCACGCCAAGGCAGCGGCTTCGTTGGCTGCGCGGCGCAATTGGCCGCCGACCTCCGGGTCGCCGAGCGCTTCCAAGCGCTCTGAGAGCAGCCGGGCTTTGAGCCGCTCGAGTTCGTTCGCCTGCCTCGCGCGGAACGGCGCGAGCGGGACGGGCTTCACCTCGAATCCCGTTTCCGGGCCGAACCTGGTCGGCACCGATCTGTAGTTTGCATTCATTTTCTTACCTTTCTCTAGCGCCACTTTCCCGGGCGGCATTGTTCAATAAAAAACCCGCGATTGACTGGCAATCGCGGGTTAGGGGAAATCAATTCTCTGCGTTACCAGTTCCCTCCCGCGATGCAGGTGCAACGATGCCACTGGGACATCTGTCCCTTGACTCGCTGGCTATCCAGGCAAATTGTGAACGTATTTCTCATCCGCTAACGCACTAATAGAACACCATGGAGGGGGACTTGTCAACAGGAACCCACAAGACCCCACGCGATCGCCGTCCTCTGACTAGTGAGGGCGCCCCCTTAAGCCATTGTCAGAAGGCAGGTTACTCATCGGAAACCGGCGGGTAGCTGGATGAACTCACACGGAAACTTGTCGTGGGAGCGGGGGATGCTACTATTGAAACGTAATGAGCACGAGCGACAAGCCGCTGAAGATGGTCACCTGCAGCGGGTGCGATGCCAAGGTCTTCATCCCTGGGGATTTAGCCCCCCTGTCCACCGAGCCCTGCAAGCGATGCGGCTACCCGATCATGATGCCGATGCAGTTGCGCCAGTTTGAGTTGCGCAGCAAGATCGCCTCGGGCGGGCACGGGAAAGTATATCGCGCCTTTGACACTGTGCTCGAGCGCCTGGTGGCGGTCAAGCTGATGCGGAAAGAACTCGAGAACGACCCGGTGGCGCTGGAGGCCTTCTACCGGGAAGCGCGCGCCTGCGCCTCGCTCAACCACACCAACATCATCCACATCTACTCGTTCGACGAGTTCGACGCGCAGCGCTACCTGGTGATGGAGCTGGCGGATCGTGGAAGTCTCGATACGCGCATCGAGAAGCAGACGCGCCTCGGGGAACTCGAAGTCCTGGATATCGGGTACAAGGTCGCCTCTGCCCTCGACATGGCGCTCAAACACAATCTGCTCCACCGCGACATCAAGCCGGGCAATATTCTCTTCAACTCCGACGGTGAGCCGAAGCTGGTGGATTTTGGCCTGGCGCGAAGCGTGGATGCCGAACAGGACTTCGGCTCGGTGACGGAAGGCACGCCCTACTACGTCGCTCCGGAGAAGATCAAGCGGGAGCGCGAGACTTTCCTTTCTGACATGTACAGCCTCGGCTGCACGCTCTACCACGCGCTGACCGGCCATGTGCCGTTCGAAGCGCCCAGCGTCGAGGAGTTGGTGGCGGCGCACGTGCATACGGCGCTGACCCCGCCTAACCTGGTTATCCCTGAGATTACCCAGCCCACCAGCGACGCCCTGGTGAAGGTATTGGCGAAGAACCCGGCCGACCGCTTCTTAAGCTACGACGAGTTCCGCATGGCGTTTGAGGCGGCGCGCAGCCAGTTGCTCGTCCAGCAAGTTACCCAGGCCGCGCAGGGCAACCAGGGCGCCAAGAGCAAAACAAGCTGGTGGCGGCGCTGAAGCCCCCCCCGTCAAAGCGCAGCGGACGGTTCCTGCTCCGGTGTGGAGCGACTTACTTCTCTTTCTTCTTCGACCCGCCCTTGTCGTCCGCCTTGGCCCCAAAATGCAGCGTCGTCGCGCGCATCTTCCCGTCCTCGGTCGGCTTCACGTAACCAGAGACGGGCTCTCCGACTACGCCGTCTTCCAGCGTGGCTGGCTTGCCGTCCTTGGTAATCTTAGTTGCAGAAGTGACCTGGTAAACTGACTCCCCCACCTTGATGGTCTTGGCGATCTTGTCCACCTCCGCCAGTTTACCATGGAAGGGATGCGCCGCTTTTGACTTCGTGGCGGCGTCCTTCTTGGTCACAGCGGCCTTCTTAGTCGCGGTGGGATTATTAGTGGTCTGAGCCAGAAGCTGCGCTGGCGAGCCGGCAAGGGCGGCGGCCAGAAGACCCAAAGCCCCGAGTTTCAGTAGGGATGTCATGATAGTTGTTTACGTGTTTAGTTGTCGGATAAGACGGCCCAGTGCTACCAAATCGCCGCCGCCAGGCAAGCGCGACTTATTCACATCCGCCGATCTACCAGCCTCCCTCCGCCAATAATGCCGTCACGTTCTTCGCCAGGTCAGCCGCCAGCAGCGGCAGCGCCTGGCGCTCCGCGCTCGTCAAATCGGTCGTCACGCGAATTAGAGTCGTGCCCGTGACCGGCTGATCGAGAATCACCTTGCCGCTGCTGCGGTCGCGCGCGGTCACCTGTGCTCTTAGCTCGAGACGATAGTCCAGCACCGTCAGGATGTCGCTCGACGAGAAGCTGACCTCCTGCCGCAGATAGCGGGTAATTGAACCGCTGACCACGATGTCGCCATCGTTGTGGGAAGCGAGCTGGTAGGTGCCATCGCGCTGCAACTCATTGCGCAGTTGGGAAGTGACCGCATCCCCCAGCCGCGGCTCCAGCGTCTTATTTTCAAATGGATTGACCTGCACCGACTTCTCGCGCGCGCCCAGGCCGTTGACCGGCCCGAGCTTGTAGCCCGCGCAGCCGGCCCCGCTGAGCGCCATCAGACAGATCAACAGCCACTCCTGATGCCTCATGCTATTTCCCCGTCTCTGGGACCCGCTGCTTGAGCTGGTCGAGGCGTCGCAGGGCTTCGGGCGCATACGGCGAATTGGGATCTTGACTCTGCACCTCGTTATAGTATTTCCGCGCGCCCTCCCACTTCTTGCGCTTCTCGTAGAACTGGGCGATGGCAAAGTTGCCGCGCGCCTGAGTATCCTTGAGCAAGGCGATGATCTGCTGTGCCTCCGTCACCCGCGTGTCGTTTGGGTAGAGCGCCATGAACTCGGTGAATTTGGCGATGGCCTGCCCGGCGGTGCCCTGATCGCGGTCCGGGGTTTGCGCCTGTTTCCGATAAGCCAGGCCGGCCCGATAGATCGCCTCGGAGGCCACCTTTGGCTGGTCGTGATAGCGATCCGAGGCGAGATCATAAGCCTGGACGGCGGCGCTATAATCGGGGGTTTTAAAGCCGAGCGATGTCTGCTTCTCCCAGGCGGTGCCAATGTTCAGTTGCGCCTGCGGTGCGACATCGCTGTACGGCCCCGTCTTCACGATGTCCTTGTACATGCCAGCGGTGCGTCCCATTGACCGATAGAGAGGAATGGTTCCCCACAGTTTGAAGCGCTTGCCCGCGAGAAACAGATTGGCAATCTCGAACTGCCGCCGCCGAATCTCGCCGAAGTTGGCAATCTTCGGTTGCTTCTCCAGGAGCTTCTGGTACTCCTTGAAGGCCTTTTCCGCCTCGCCTTTGGCCTCGTAGCTGCGGGCAACGAGGTATTGCGCCTGCGGGGCGTAATCCGCCAGCGGCCACAGCAGCACCACGCGGCGCGCGGCCTTGAGCGCGAGGCCGTAGTCTTTTCGGTCGAACGCGGCTTGGGCGACTTCCAGTTGCTCTTTGGCCCGCGGACGCTGCCATCCTCCCCCGCCCCCGACCGGCTCGTAGGTCCAGCCCTCGCCGGGCCGATAAACCAATGGCGCCGGTGATCTAACCGGGAAGGCCAGTAGAAACACCGCAATCAGCGCCAGGCGAATTAACCGGCAATGCATGGGGAAAAGGTAATGAGCGGCGCCAAGCCAGTCAAGGCGGACTACCGAACAGACAGCGACGACTCCCGAACTAGCCCCGATAGACGATCATCACGCCGAAGTCAGTCATCAGCTTCTGCGTGCCAATGTCCAGATGCGTGTAGGTAAGGGTCGTGATGCTGATCACGTTGGCCTCGCCGATCTTGATCAGGAAGTTGGACACCACCTCGTCAAACTTGTCGTGGCCCACCTCGATACAGTCGGTGTGCTTGATCGTCTTGACATGGATCTTCTTGTCCGCACCTTTCGCCGTGACCTCGAGCGGGACCAGCGGCTTCTCGATCAAGCGCTCCGTGGGCGTGGCGCGGACCGGCACGCGCAAATGCATTTCCACTTTCGCGGCTGCCGAAGAGGAGATGGCGTTGACGGGATGGACCTCGAGGCGCGCCGCGCCGGGAGCGGGGTCCACGCCGGGACGGTTGACTACTGATTCCGGCTTCGGGATGACAATGGCCTCGCCGCACGATGGGCAGTTGATTTCGGTGCCGGCCCCTGTGCTATCTACCGCCAGCTCCTGCTCGCACTTCGGACAATTAAATATTACATCCATAGGCGTCCTATTGTTTTCCGACTGCGGTGCGATGATAACAGGTTCCGCCGCCCCTGACCAGCTAAAAATTACTCGTAAGTCTTCTCCAATTTCTTGATGCGCGGCCAGACCGGCGAGGCCGGCGGCGTGCGCTCCTTCACGGCTGCAAAGACACGCCTGGCTTCCGCCGGGTCCTCCCGGGCGACGGCCACGCAGTAATCCAGCTCAATCCACGCCTTCCGCGGGTCCTCGACGCTCTGGCTGTGCGTCTTTAGCCAACTTTTCAGCCCCGCCGGGCCCTGCTTCCGCGCGGTCTGCAGTGACCCCTCGAGCTGATACGCCAGGCCCGGCAGTTGGTCCCCGCTCACCATCTCCCGCTCCTCCTGTTTCTGCTTGGTTTCCTCCTCGTTCTTCACCTTGTCCCAGTAAAGGAACAGTTCCCACCCGCCCCACACCACCACAATGATAATGAACGCTGCAATTATTTTAGTCATGATTCCTCAATCCGCTCGATGCGCGCGCCCAGTTGCCGCAGCTTGCCATCAATGTTCTCGTAGCCGCGGTCAATGTGATATACCCGGTTGACCTGGGTGGTGCCCCGCGCCGCCAACCCGGCGATCACCAGCGCCGCCGACGCCCGCAAATCACTGGCCATGACGGGGGCCCCGCTCAACGGCTTGCCACCCTTCACAATCGCACTCGGTCCCTCGATTTCAATATCCGCCCCCAGCCGCGTCAGTTCGCTAACGTGCATGAAACGCGACTCGAAGATCCGCTCGGTGATGATGCTGATGCCCGGCGTCAGCGTCATCAACGCCATCATTTGCGCCTGCACATCGGTGGGGAAACCCGAATAGGGCAGCGTCGTGATGTCCACCGGCTTCAAGCGGCCATGGCGGCGCACGGTGATGTCCGCGCCCCGCCGTTCGATTCCCGCGCCCGCGTCCTTCAGCTTGTCCAGCACCGCGCGCAGGTGATCCGCGCGCGCTCCGCGCAGCGTGACCTCGCCGTTCGTCGCCATGGCGGCAATCGCATACGTGGCTGCCTCGATCCGGTCGGGAATCACCTCGTGCTCCGCGCCGTGCAATTCCTTGACGCCAGTGATGGTGACCGTAGGGCTGCCGGCGCCCGAGACCTGCGCGCCCATCTCATTGAGGAAATTCGCCAGGTCCACCACTTCCGGCTCGCACGCCGCGCTCTCGATCACCGTCACCCCTTCCGCCAGCGTGGCCGCCATCATCACGTTCGCCGTGCCGAGCACCGTCGGGCCGGCGCGTCCGCCTAGAAACACCGCGGACCCGACCAGCCGCCTGGCGGCAGCCTGAACGTAGCCCGCTTCGATGGTCACCTTTGCGCCCAGCGCCTCGAATCCTTTCAAGTGCAGGTTGATAGGCCGCGCGCCAATCACGCACCCGCCCGGCAGCGACACGGCGGCCTTCTTCAACCGGCCCAGCAGCGGTCCCATCACGCAGATCGAGCCCCGCATCTTCCGTATCAAATCGTAATCCCCCGTGCCCTTGATCTTCCGCGCCTGGATGTGGACGCTGTCGCCCTCGAAGCGCACCGTCGCACCAAGCCAGGTGAGGATCTGGCCCATGAATTTCACGTCACTCAGGTTCGGCACGCGCCGGATCACGCACGGTTCACCGGTCAGCAACGTGGCCGCCATGATCGGCAGCACGGCGTTCTTCGACCCGCTGATGGCGACTGCCCCGTGCAACGGCACCGAGCCTTTAATCAACAGACTATCCATGGAAATTCAGCAACATTCACCAATCACTCGCTACCCATCACCCTGGTTGCGTCCCCGCCGCGCCCGGTTCATCCGCGGTCGTGTTCGCTCGCCGCGCAACCATGATTCTCGGGCGGTGACTGTAGTCCTCCTCAACCGCTTCCACAATCCACAATTGCCGCTGAAAAATCTCGCGCAGGCCCTCCGCCTGGCCGTCGCCAAACTCCAGCATCACCCGCCCGTCCGGTTTGAGGAACGGCGCGCACTCCGCCGCCAGGCGCCGCCCGTAATCCAGGCCATCTACGCCGCCATCCAGCGCCCGGTGCGGGTCATAATCCCGCACCTCGGCTTGCAGCAACGCGATCTCCCCGCTCGGGATGTAAGGCGGGTTGCTGATGATCAGATCAAACTGCGCCCCCTCCGGCGCGGCCGCAAACCCGTCCCCTTGCAGGAACCGAATGCGCTCCGCCACGCCGTGACGCGCCGCGTTCTGTCGCGCCAGCGCCAGCGCCTCGGGCGAAATATCAATGGCATAAACCTCGGCAGCCGGACACTTGCTCGCCAGCGCAATCGCCAGACAGCCGCTGCCCGTGCCAAAGTCCAGGACGGTTGAGGGTTGAGCGTTGAGGGTTGAGAGTTGGTTGAGGAACGTCCAGCCGCGCTCGGCCAGCACCTCCGTCTCCGGTCGCGGGATGAGCACGTCCCGGTTCACCACTATCTCGAAACCGCAGAACGACGTGGAGCCGACGATATGCTGCAACGGCTCACGCTGCCCCCGGCGCTTGATGAATTCGCGAAGGCCATCGACCTCCGCCGGCGTGAGCACCCGCTCGAACTCGAGATACAGCCGCATGCGCGGCTGCTTGAGCAAGTGCGCCAGCAGCAGCTCCGTTTGCAGCCGCGGCGAGTCCACCCCCTTCTTGGCCAGGAACTCCGTGCTGCGTTGAATCGCTTCAAGAACTGTCACGCAGACAAGGCTACGCGCTGCACGCCGCGTTCAAAGCCTAAAAGGGCCGTTCAAGCGCCGCCCAAGCCGCTTACACCACAAACAGCGCGGAATCTCAGGGTGGCCTGAGGGTAGCCGCGGCGAGTCAACCCCCTTCTTGGCCAGGAACTCCGTGCTGCGTTGAATTGCTTCAAGAACCGTCACGCAGACAAGGCTATGCGCTGCACGCCGCGTTCAAAGCCTAAAAGGGCCGTTCAAGCGCCGCCCAAGCCGCTTACACCACAAACAGCGCGGAATCTCAGGGTGGCCTGAGGGTAGCCTGAGGGTAGC
>Ga0182014_10007204_pt1 | contig 11720 bp, 12 predicted proteins | sample 612S2DmetaG_FD_120489 | JGI IMG/M metagenome (GOLD analysis project Ga0182014, IMG submission 120489) | Permafrost microbial communities from Stordalen Mire, Sweden - 612S2D metaG | ecosystem: Environmental > Terrestrial > Soil > Wetlands > Permafrost | place: Sweden: Stordalen | collected... | reverse complement strand
TAGATCACGCTCGGCTTGATCATCACGAAGCGCGGATCGTTGGTCAGCAGCGTGGCCGCGCCCGAGCCCAGCACCAGGAACAGGCTCAACCACTGCATGGTGTCGATCGGCGCCTTGCGCGCGAACTGCCAGCCGATCTGGCTGACGCCGAGCGCCATGCCGAGCGCGACCGACAGGGCGACGTTGTGCGTCAACAGATAGAGCACGAGAAAGAAGAACGTCGAGGCCATGTCGAGCAGCAGGAGTCTTCCGGCTTCGAACAGGTTCTTCATGGGATGGCCTACTCCTCGGCGGTCCGGCCACTGTACCACCACGGATGGTGTTCCGGCGAGCCGCTTCCGCTCGGGCTGCCGTCGGTCCGCTCAGGATTCCCTGAAACCCATGCGGAACGCACCCCAATGGCGGCCCCCAACGCGGATCGGCGACGAAAGGTCCTTCATCAGCACGAACTTGCCGCCGCCCATGTCGCGCCGGTAGGTCTGCAGCAGGAACGGTTTGGTGTTCGCCGCGACCTTCTTCACCGCGCGGTCGTTGAACAGCCGCCTGTTGCGGCAATTGGCGTTGTTCCAGACCGGATCGGGGCCCTGCGGCAGGCGGTAGTTCGGATTGTGGGTCGGAAGATAGCCGCCTTTGGCCCAGGCGACGCAGAACACGATTCGCGGATCGATCTTCTGGATCGGGTCCTGGATCGGCGGCAGGATACGGTCGGTGAAGGCGACGTAGTCGGTGAGGTATTGCTTGGGATCGGTGCCGGGGATTTCGCGGTATTTCTCGTCCATCAGCTGATCGAGGCGGATGTCGCCGCGCTCGATGGCGCGCTCGAACGCCTCGGAAATCTGTTTGGCGGTATCGATCACGACGCGGATCAGCGGCGCGTCCGAGGTCTCCACCCCGCTGGTGACGATGGTTTCGATCAGTTGCTCGGAAAGGTCGAGCAGCTTCGCCACCCTTTGATCGGCGAGCTTCAACTCGGTCGACGACAGGTCGACGCCCTTGGCGAGGTTGCCGAGTTCGTCGATCACCATGTCGCAATGGGCGAGATTGGAGGTGGCCGCCTTCGCGACCCCGTCGATCTCGCGGCCGACCGCGGTAAAGCCTTCCTGGACGCGAACGATGATGCTCTGGATCTGATGGGCGCCTTCGCCGGCGCTCTTGGCCCGCAGCGAGGCGTCGCCGCTCTCGCCGATCAGGCTGCCGACCTGGCCGTCGAGATCGCGAACGGTATCGCCGATCAGATGCGTGGCCTGGCGGGTGGCTTCGGCGAGGTTCTTGACTTCGCTCGCCACCACCGCAAAGCCGCGGCCGGCGGCACCGGCGCGCGCGGCCTCGATGGTCGCGTTCAGCGCCAGCAGGTTGGTCTGCTTGGCGATCGCCTCGATCGAACCGGAGACCTTTGCCACCTGCGCCAGCGCGGTTCCGACCGCGCCGAGACGGGCCTCGATGCGGCCGACGGCGGCGATCAATTCGGTGATGTGCTGTACCGCCGCTTCCACCGCGCCGCGCGACTGGGCGATCTCGCTGACCGCGGAACTGGTGGCAGACTGCACCGCCTGCGACGCGCCGGCGATGTCGTGGTTGGCGGCGACCATGGTCTCGGCGGTCTTTTGCAGATGCCCGAATCGCTCGGACTGGGTGGACACCCGCCCCGCGACTTCCTGCAGATTTCCAGCGACGTCCGCGAGCTCCACCCCCAGCCCGCCGATCCTGTTGGCGAGCTGATCGACCAGCCGTTCGCTGTCGGAAGGGACGGCCGTGGCGCGCTCCAACTTGATGGGCTGTGCAACCGACATTGTTGCATTCCTCTCGTTCAGTATATTCATTCGCGGATCACGATGGTGGTTGCGGAAGTATCAAAGCTTGTACGCGGTGCGGAATCCGCCCCAGTGCCGTCCCTGGACGCGGATCGGTACGTCGATCTCGCGCATCATGACGGTGTTGCCGTTGCCCATGTCACGGGCGTAGCTCTGGATCAGAAAGGAGCGCCGATTGCGGCCGGCGGCGAGGCCGGCGGGATCGTTGAAGATGCGGCGGTTGCGGCTGTTGGCGGTGTTCCACGCCACGTCGCCCGGGCGCTGCGGGTGCGAGTAGACCTTGTTGTGCACCGGCAAATAGCCGTTGCGGTCGATCATCACGCAGAACACCATGCGCGGGTCCTTGACCAGGAACGCCTCCTGGAACGGCGGCAGCGCGCGATCGGCCCAGTCGAGAATCCGGGTGCGGTGCTGCAGCGGGTTGCTGCCGGGGATCTCGATGTAATTCTCGTCGAACATGTCGTCGAGCGAGATCGCGCCGATTCTGACCGCGTCCTCGAATATCGTCGTCAGCGCGGTGCCGGCTTCCATGGCGCGGGTGACGAATTCGGTATTGTCCTCGCGGATCGCCCACAGCCGGTCTTCGATGTTTTCGCGCAGCGCGGCGTCCGGCGCCTCGAACCGGGCCTGCGCGCCGGCCTTGCTGCGCTCACCGATGCGAATCCTGCAGGCGCCGACACCTTCCAGCGTGGCGGCCAGGCTTTCATTCGCGGGCAGCGTTTCGGCGTTGGGTCCGCCGATCAGGACGCCCTCCATGGAAATCTCATAGGCCGCCGCGGCGATCGGTCCGCGCGCGGTCCGGATCTCCATCTTGAGATGGCAGGGCAGCCGTTCGCGCTTGCGCCGGTCTTCCTGCCCGTTCTGGCCGAGCAGCACCGCGCAGCGCGATTTGAGCTTCTGGGCGAACATGGTGACGGCCTTGCCGGCGCTGGCGACGCGTTCGCCGTGGGTCTCGGCTTCGCGGGCCGCGGAATCGATCTCGGCGGCGCTGTCGCCGACCGAGACGATGAAGCGCGACGTGGTGGCGACGTTGTCGGACATCTCGCTGGTGGTTTGGTTCTGCTCCGTCACCGCGCCGTTGACGTTGTCGAAAACGGGGCGAATCGCCTCGATCGCCTGCGCGATACGGTGCACCGCATCGACCGAGCCGGCGGCGTCCTTCTGCAGCGCGTCGATCTTCTTGCTGATCTCTTCCGTGGCGTGCTGGGTCTGCACCGCCAGCGCCTTGACCTCGGAGGCGACCACCGCGAAGCCGCGCCCGGCGGAGCCGGCCCGCGCCGCCTCGATGGTGGAGTTGAGCGCGAGCAGCGTGGTCTGCCGCGCGATCTGGGCGATCAGGTTGACGACATTGCCGATCGCGGCCGAGGATTCCCGCAAGCGATCGACATTGGCCATGGCTTCGCGGGCGGCGGCGCCGGCCTGGTCGGCGAGCTGGCTGGCGTCGCGTACCTGGGACCCGATGCCCTCGGCCGAATGGGTGAATTTGTCGGCGGCCTGCGAGAACGTGGTCGCGGTCGACTGCGCGGCGCTGGTGCGCCCGGTCAGTCCCTCGCTGCGCTGGCGAATGGTCGACAGCGTCGCCGCCGTCGCCTCGGCGCCGCCGGCGACCGAACTGGCCGCGCGTTCGAGCTGGCGGATCATCGCACCGAGCTCGAGTTCGAGCAGTTCGAGGATTTCCCTGGCGGGGTCCGCGTCCGACTCGCTGGCTGCCGTCGTCGCGGCCGTGGTCACGGCCTGCGCTACGAGAGCCGGCGCAGCTGGTTCCGGCGGACGCTTTCGAAACAAACCGAACGCCATGGGCTTCTCTCGGGGGAGTGTGTAATGAGGCCGTCATCCTCACATCCCGGCGTGAAGTCATGGTTAACGATTGCCTCATATCAGGGCAGCGGTCAGTATCGGCATACCGAAAACGCCTGTATTTCTTTGATTTTGACAAACCGGCGGCCTATAACGCCGCGCCTCCCACCCCCCGGACGAATCCCCGAGAGAGACCGCATGGCCGGACATTCCCAATTCAAGAACATCATGCACCGCAAGGGTCGGCAGGATGCCCAGAAGTCAAAACTGTTCGGCAAGCTGGCGCGGGAAATCACCGTCGCTGCCAAGATGGGCCTGCCCGATCCCTCCATGAATGCCCGGCTGCGCGCGGCCATCATCGCCGCCCGCCAGGAGAACATGTCGAAGGATTCGATCGAGCGCGCGGTGAAGAAGGCGAGCGGCAGCGACAGCGAGAATTACGACGAGATCCGCTACGAGGGCTACGGTCCGGGGGGCGTCGCCGTGATCGTCGAGGCGTTGACCGACAACCGCAACCGCGCGGCGTCCGACATCCGCTCCTATTTCACCAAGTCCGGCGGCAACCTCGGCGAAACCAATTCGGTCGCCTTCATGTTCGACCGCACCGGCGTCATCGAATATGACGCCAAGGTCGCCTCCGACGACGCGATGCTGGATGCCGCGATCGAGGCCGGCGCCGACGACGTGGCGTCGAGCGAAAACGGCCACGAGGTCTATGCCTCGCCGGAAAGCTTTCGCGAGGTCGCCAAGGCGCTGGAGGCCAGGTTCGGCGAAGCGCGCAAGGCGGCGCTGACCTGGAAGCCGCACAACACCGTGCCGGTGGACGACGAGACCGGCGAGAAGCTGTTGAAACTGATCGACCTTCTCAACGAGCACGACGACGTCCAGAACGTCTATGCCAATTTCGAGGTCTCCGACGCGCTGGTCGCGAAGATGGGGGGCTAGCTTTCGCGGGGTATGACGGCCTGTTGCTATTTCGTTCGCCGGGCTCTGACGGTATCACTTGGGCATGACATCGCCTCCGATTCGCCAACCCGTCCGCATCCTTGGCATCGATCCGGGCCTGCGCCGCACCGGCTGGGGCGTGATCGAGGTCGACGGCAACCGGCTCACTTATATCGGCTGCGGTTCGGTGGAACCGGCCGACAGCCTGCCGCTGGCGAGCCGGCTGTTGGCGATCCATGAGGGGCTTGCCGCGGTGCTCGGCGATTTCAAGCCGGCGGAAGCCGCGGTCGAGCAGACCTTTGTGAACAAGGACGGCGTCGCCACCCTGAAGCTCGGCCAGGCGCGCGGGGTCGCGATGCTGGCGCCGGCGATGTTCGGGATTTCCGTTGCCGAATACGCCCCGAACCAGGTCAAGAAGACCGTGGTCGGCGCCGGCCACGCCGACAAGAACCAGATCCTGGTGATGCTGAAGATCCTGCTGCCGAAGGCCGAGCCGAAATCCGCCGACGCCGCCGATGCGCTGGCGATCGCGATCACGCACGCGCATCATCGCGGCAGCGCTGCGCTGCGGCTGAGGGTGATCGAAGCATGATGAACGTCGGTGCTCCTGAGACCCCCACCCCCGACCCCTCCCCGCAAGGGGGAGGGGAGGTCGAGCATCGCACTCGCTTACTCCCTCCCCCCTTGCGGGGGAGGGTTGGGGAGGGGGATAGCCCCGAATCGCTCTGCCTGCGGCAACCCCCACCCCCGACCCCTCCCCGCAAGGGGGAGGGGAGCTTTGGCACTGTCGGATTGCATCCATGATCGGCAAGCTCAAGGGCCTGATCGACAGCTATGGCGAGGATTATGTCATCCTCGACGTCGGCGGCGTCGGTTATCAGGTGCATTGCTCGGCCCGCACCTTGCAGGCGCTGCCGTCGCCCGGCGAAGCCGCGGTATTGTCGATCGAGACCTATGTGCGCGAGGACCAGATCAAACTGTTCGGCTTCCGCGGCGACGTCGAGCGCGAATGGTTTCGCCTGTTGCAGACGGTGCAGGGCGTCGGCGCCAAGGTAGCACTCGCCGTGCTCTCCACTTTGCCGCCGGCCGATCTCGCCAACGCCATCGCGCTGCGCGACAAGGCCGCGGTGACGCGCACGCCGGGCGTCGGCCCCAAGGTGGCCGAGCGCATCGTCACCGAACTGAAGGACAAGGCGCCGGCCTTCGCCAATGTCGATCCGGCGCTGGTGCATCTGTCCGGCGCGATCGACGACCAGCGCGCGCCCCGCCCGGTCACCGACGCGATCTCGGCGCTGGTCAATCTCGGCTACGGCCATCCGCAGGCCGCCGCCGCGATCGCCCAGGCCTCGCGCAGCGCCGGTGAAAACGCCGAGACCGCGCAGCTGATTCGGCTGGGCCTCAAGGAGCTGGCGAAGTGAACCCGCCCTCCCGCATCGTCACCCCCGAGCGCCGTAGCGACGATGTCGGCGACACCGCGCTGCGCCCGCAATTGCTGTCGGAGTTCGTCGGTCAGGCGCAGGCGCGTGCCAATCTGTCGATCTTCATCGAGGCCGCGCGGAAACGTAACGAGGCGCTCGACCACGTGCTGTTCGTCGGCCCCCCCGGCCTCGGCAAGACCACTCTGGCGCAGATCGTGGCGCGCGAACTCGGCGTCGGCTTTCGCGCCACCTCCGGTCCGGTGATCGCCAAGGCCGGCGATCTCGCCGCGCTCCTGACCAATCTCGAAGAACGCGACGTGCTGTTCATCGATGAAATCCATCGCCTCAGCCCCGCGGTCGAGGAGGTGCTGTATCCGGCGATGGAGGATTTCCAGCTCGACCTCATCATCGGCGAGGGACCGGCGGCGCGCTCGGTCAAGATCGAACTCGCAAAATTCACCCTGGTCGGGGCCACCACCCGCGCGGGCCTTCTGACCAATCCGCTGCGCGACCGTTTTGGCATCCCGGTGCGGCTGAACTTCTATACCGAAGAGGAACTGGAAAAGATCGTCACCCGTGGCGCGCGCGTGCTCCAGATCGGCATGACGCCGGATGGCGCCAACGAGATCGCCCGCCGCGCCCGCGGCACCCCGCGCATCGCCGGACGGCTGCTGCGGCGGGTGCGCGATTTTGCTTCGGCCGCCGACGCGACCTCGATCGATCGTGCCATCGCCGACCACGCGCTGAGCGCGCTCGAGGTTGATGCCGCCGGCCTCGACGCCATGGACCGGCGCTATCTGACCACGATCGCGATGAATTACGGCGGCGGCCCGGTCGGCGTCGAAACCATGGCGGCGGCGCTATCCGAGCCGCGCGACGCCATCGAGGACATCATCGAGCCGTTCCTGATCCAGTGCGGCTATCTGCAGCGTACCCCGCGCGGCCGGCTGCTGACCTCGCATGCGTTCAAGCATCTCGGCCTCGCCGAGCCCGCGCGCGATCCGGCGCAGTTCGGATTGTTCGGCGGCGCGGCCGAGGAAGAGTAATGACAAAGCCGGCGCTACCGCTGACCGCCCATCTCGACGGCGCGATCCGCGACGGCCGCCATCACATGCAGATCCGGGTCTATTACGAAGACACCGATTTCTCGGGCATCGTCTATCACGCCAGTTACCTGCGCTTCATGGAGCGCGGCCGAACCAATCACCTGCGGCTGATGGGCGCCGAGCAGCACGCGCTGTTCGCGGAGGCGCAGGCGGAAACCCCTGGCTTTGCCTTCGTGGTGCGATCGATGCAGATCGATTACCTGAAGCCGGCGCGGATGGACGACGTGCTCGACGTGGTGACTTGGCCGGTCGACGTGAAGGGCGCCTCGATCACGCTGGCGCAGGAGGTGCGGCGCGGCCACGACCTGCTGGTCAAGGCGCAGGTCCGCGTCGCCTTCATCAGCGAGGGCCGGGCGCAGCCGATCCCGAAGGCGCTGCGAACGCTGCTGAAGGCCGACGTGATCTAGCGATCGGGCGACAGGCAACGCGCCATCGACTCGCTGGCATTCTCGTTTCGTCATAGCCGGGCTTGACCCGGCCATCCACGTCTTAACGGTGTGGCAGGTCGGTAGGGTGGGTTAGCCGAAGGCGTAACCCACCATTTGTCGGTGCGCTCAAAATCGGTGGGTTACGCTTCGCTAACCCACCCTACGATTTCTGAAGGCCGACGTAACCTAATACCTGCGCCCGGAATCGACGACGTTTTCCAGCGTGCCGCCGGCCTCGAAGCGTTCGATCTGGCGTGCGACGTATTTTGAGATTTCGTCGGGGTCGGTGTCGGCGGCGTTGTGCGGGGTCAGCACGATCTTGGGATGGGTCCAGAACCGGCTGTCCGGCGGTAGCGGCTCCTGGGCGAAGACATCCAGCGACGCGGCGCCGAGCGTGCCGTCGTCGAGGCATGCGAGGATGTCGGTTTCGTTCTGCAGTCCGCCGCGTCCGGCATTGATCAGCACCGGCGCGCCGATCGGGCTCGTTCCGCTGAGCCTTGCGAACAGTCCCCGGTTCAGGATCTGTCGCGTATCCGGGGTCAGCGGCAGCAGGCAGACCAGGATATTGGTCCGTGCCAGAAATGCATCGAGCTGATCCTGGCCGTGAAAGCAGTCGATGCCGTCGATCCGCTTCGGGCTTCGGCTCCAGCCCGCCACGCGAAAGCCGAGGTGCCGGAGCGCCTGGGCCGCGTCCGATCCCAGCGTGCCGAGCCCCATGATGCCGACCGAAATCGCGCCCGCCGGCCATTGAAATTTCGGCGCCCAGCGCTTCTCGCGCTGGCTGGCCCGCAAGTAGGGTTCCTGCCGGTGATGCATCAGCACGTGGAGCACGACATATTCTGTCATGCGGCCGGTGAGATCGCCGACCGCGACCCGAACCAGCGGCACTTTCGGCAAGGACGTATCGGCCATCAGGGCATCGACGCCGGCCCCGAGATTGAAAATCGCGCGCAGGTTTGGAAACGCCGCAAGCTCGCCATGATTGGGCTTCCAGACCGCGGCGTAGCGGATTTCGGCCGGATCGAACGCCGCATGCGGCAACAGAAATACCGGGCGATCGCCGCATGCCTCGTCAAACCGCTGCTTCCATCGTTCCGGAGACCAGTTTTCGGTGCCGCCGTGAATCAGCAAAGCGAGCGCGCCCTTTTTCATCAGATTTTTGCCTCATGGATGCGGAGTTCCAGGGGACCTTACCGGCCGGCGGTATCCGCGCAAAATGTTTCCGCTGGCTGTCGGCTGCGGGCATACTCATTCGTCCTTGCCACAAACGGGAGCCGCCGGCCCATGCTCTATGCCATCCTTTGCTACCACGATGAGGACCTGGTCGGTTCCTGGACCAGGGAGCAGGACGCCGCGGTGATGCAAAAACTCGCCGTCGTCCAGGACAGGCTGACCAAGCAGGGCCGGCTCGGCCCGGTGGCGCGGCTGTTGCCGACGACCTCGGCCACCACGCTGCGCAAGGACGATCCGCCTGTCGTGCTCGACGGTCCCTATGCCGAGACCAAGGAGCAGCTGCTCGGCTTCTACATCGTCGACTGCAACAATCTCGACGAGGCGGTCGAGGTCGCGCGCGATCTCGGCGTAGCCAATCCCGGCGGCGCCTACGAGATCCGTCCCGTCGGCCTGTTCCAGCCCGGAGGAAGCGTGAAATGACCGACACCGCCTGGATCGATGCCGCGCTGACCTCGGCGCGTCCCCAGGCGGTCGGCGCGCTGCTGCGCTATTTCCGCAACCTCGACACCGCCGAGGAAGCCTTCCAGAACGCCTGCCTGCGCGCGCTGAAAAGCTGGCCGCAGAACGGCCCGCCGCGCGACCCCGCGGGCTGGCTGATCATGGTCGGGCGCAACGCCGCGATCGACGAGCTGCGCCGCAGCCGCAAGCAGCAGCCGCTGCCGGAGGACGAGGCCATCTCCGATCTCGGGGATGCCGAGGCGCAGCTGGCCGAACGGCTCGACGGCTCGCATTATCGCGACGACATCCTGCGGCTGCTGTTCATCTGCTGCCATCCCGAGCTGCCGGCGACGCAGCAGATCGCGCTCGCGCTGCGCATCGTCTCCGGACTGACGGTGAAGCAGATCGCCCGCGCCTTCCTGGTCTCGGAGGCGGCGATGGAGCAGCGCATCACCCGCGCCAAGGCCCGCGTCGCCGACGCCAGCGTGCCGTTCGAGACCCCGGGCGCGGTGGAGCGTTCGACGCGGCTCGCCGCGGTGGCTGCGATGATCTACCTGATCTTCAACGAGGGCTATTCGGCCGGCGGCGACACCGCCGGGATTCGCGGGCCCCTTTGCGAAGAGGCGATCCGGCTGGCGCGGCTGTTGCTGCGACTGTTCCAGAGCGAGCCCGAGATCATGGGGCTGACTGCGCTGTTGCTGCTGCAGCATGCCCGCGCGGCGGCGCGCTTCGACGCCGACGGCGCGCTGGTGCTGCTCGACGACCAGGACCGCGGCCTGTGGAACCAGAAGATGATCGCCGAGGGGCTGGCGCTGATCGACAAGGCGATGCGCCATCGCCGCAGCGGGCCTTACCAGATCCAGGCGGCGATCGCGGCGCTGCATGCCCGAGCCGGCCGACCCGAGGATACCGACTGGACCCAGATCGATCTGCTCTACGGCGCGCTCGAAATCGTGCAGCCGTCGCCGGTGGTGACGCTCAACCGCGCGGTCGCGGTGTCCAAGGTGCGCGGGCCGCAGGCCGCGCTCGAGATGATCGAGCCGCTGGCGTCACGACTTTCGAATTATTTCCACTTTTTCGGCGTGCGCGGTGCGTTCCTGATGCAGCTTGGCCGCAATGAGGAAGCCCGCGTCGCGTTCGACCGCGCCATCGCGCTCGCCAACACCTCGGCCGAAGCCGCCCATATCCGCATGCATCTCGATCGCCTGATGCGCGACGGCGCGCCGCGCGAGGCGAAGGTGGGGAAGTAGGGGGCGTCCGATGCGGCTATCCCCGATCGGCGACGTTCCGCAGGATGAGGTCCGTCAGCTTCACCACCAGCCCGCGAAGCCGGGCGTTTTCTTCCAGCAGCGACACGACGTCATCCGAACGATCGTCGTCCGAATCATATTCATGGCGAAGCGGCGCCTCCTCCAGGCATCCCTGTTCTTCGAGAAATTCTCGTTTGCCATCCGGCGGATATGCGGGTCCCATGATGAATCCCCAATTCAGGCAGCCGAACGTACCCCGTCGTTCCCAGCGCGAGACTGGATTGAGTAGAGGGCAAATTTACGTCGGAAAATTGGAGCGCGTGAAATATCCTCGCCGCATGTCGGATCGCGCCTGCGCCGTTCGTCTTCGGTATAAGGTGTTGAAATTTCAATAGCGGAGTCGGTCATGTTTGAAATCCTTGCCGTCACCGCCGTCGTGCTTGCGGTCGCGATTGCGGTCATTCTCATTCTTGCCATGACCAAGCCGAAAACCCTGAGGGTGCAGCGCGCGGCCTCCGTCAAGTCGTCTCCGGAACGGATCTTCGCCGCAATCTCCGATTTTCATCAGTGGGGAGCGTGGTCGCCGTGGGAAAACAAGGATCCCGCGATGACGCGAAGCTATGGCGGCGCAGCCAGCGGCAGGGGCGCGGTCTATGCCTGGGGCGGCAACAAGAATGTCGGTTCCGGCCGGATGGAAATTCTCGAAGCCTCGTCGCCGTCGAAAGTCGTCATCAAGCTCGATTTCCTCAAACCGTTCGAGGCTCACAATACCGCCGAGTTCACGATGCTGCCGCAGGGCGATGTCACTGACGTCACCTGGGTCATGCATGGCCCCGCGGTCCTCATGTCCAGGGTGATACAGGTGTTCATCAACATGGACCGCATGATCGGCAAGGATTTCGAAATCGGTCTCGCCAACCTGAAGAATCTCACCGAGACATAGCGGGACGTTCGAACCACCGTTCACCAAGGGAGCAAACGATGCTAGATTCGCTGGATGGTCAACAGTCCGCTTGAGGATTGAACGATCGCGCTCAGCGGCATCTCGGATAGTGCGTAGGGTGGGCAAAGCGAAGCGTGCCCACCACGCGATATCCACTCGTCCGAAGACGGTGGGCACGACGCCAGGGGCGCCTTTGCCCACCCTACAGGCTGATCGCGTTCAGCGGCGTCTAGAGCAGATTCCTCTTAATCCAATCTGTATCCTGCGTGCGCGAAGAAGTTCGCACATTGGTCAGATTTGAACTGCGGCAAGGCGTTGGCGGCGGCTCGCTCAAGTGCGTCGAGGGTTCGC
>Ga0182014_10007202_pt1 | contig 11721 bp, 11 predicted proteins | sample 612S2DmetaG_FD_120489 | JGI IMG/M metagenome (GOLD analysis project Ga0182014, IMG submission 120489) | Permafrost microbial communities from Stordalen Mire, Sweden - 612S2D metaG | ecosystem: Environmental > Terrestrial > Soil > Wetlands > Permafrost | place: Sweden: Stordalen | collected... | reverse complement strand
CGCGGCTAGCCGTCCCAGGGTCGCAGCGCGGGGAAACAGGACGCGGCTGCCCGGGAACCAGTTGATGACTTCTGGACCGACGATATACCCGCCAGCCTGGTAGCAATCTCGCACCTCCGGCAAGGTGGCCAACCGTAAGGGCTCGATTGCCCGGCACGTATCCGCGCTCAGATCGTAGCTGGCCAAATAGAATTCTCCGCGTTGGGCATCGATGACGACGTGGACACGCCCAAAAACCCCTTCAGTCTGGGCCTCGGCGGCGAGACATTCGGCGGCGCTGATGCCCAAGAGTTTCACTGGGCGCGCCAGTTGCCAGCCTTGGGCCAATGCAATGGCAAGCCGGATGCCGTTGTAGGAGCCCGGCCCGAGGCCGATCACCACGCATTCGATTTGTGCGCGGTCGAGCTGCGCTTGCCGCAGAGCTTCCTCTACCAGGCCCAGCGGATTGGTCGAGCGAGCGCCCGTCTCAATGGCCTCGCCCAAAGCCAGCGGCCCGGCATCCGTCGGCCCCTGCACCACCGCCACGCTGCGTTGCGGCGAAGAGAACTCAAGGGCCAGAATCTTCATAAATGATGCGACGCTCAGTTTCGCTGAGCATGTCAATCTGAACCAAGCGAAAGGGGGGCGGTAACTGATGATCAGTAATCAGTGATCGGTGATCAGTAACCGGTGACTGTTGACTGATAACCGATAACTGCCGACTGATGACTGATGACTTGTGACTTCGGACTTCCCCAAACCACCGTTCGGCCCATTCAACCACCGTCACACCCTTCGGCTTCAGGTACTCCTCCAGCCCGGCGGTCAGGATTTGCTCGCGCGTATCCAGCCGATATAAATCCAAATGGAACAACGTCAGCCGCCCGCCGTTATAGATGTTCACCAGGGCAAAGGTGGGCGAATGCACGCGCGCCGCAATGCCCAACCCGCGGGCCAGGCCCTTGACCAACTGCGTTTTGCCCGCGCCCAAGTCACCGCAAAGGCCAATGACCAGGCCGCTCGCCGCGGCGCGGCCCCATTGCTCGCCGAGCGCAGCGGTCTCGGCGGGGCTATGAGAAATGCACGAAGCCATGTGCTGTCAACGGTCGCACGCCTTGCTTGTCCCGGAGGGTGATCCCATCGCCTTCCTTGATCCTGCCAATACACGTTAGCGCAAGCGAAGGAAACTGCTTTTTCCACGCGTCGAGCACAGGCACCGCGTCGCGACCGGCGACCGTGAACAACAGTTCAAAGTCCTCGCCATCAGACAACGCTGCCAACATGGGCGGCTTGGCGGCGGACCCGAGTTTGGCGGCACGGCGCGCCTCACGGCTGATTGGGATTGCGGTCGATAACAGCTCTGCGCCCACCCGGCTCGCGGTCAGAATGTGCCGCAAGTCGCCCGCGAGCCCATCGCTTACGTCCAGCATCGCGTGCAGGGAAAACTGTTGCGCGAGCCAGCGCGCCTCGGCGAGGCGCGGCTCAAAGTCGAGATGCTTCCCCGCCAGCGAGCCGCCCAGTTCGCCCGTGACAAAGATGGCGTCGCCCACTTCCGCGCCCGAACGCAGCACGCCCTTCCCGCGCGGCACCCATCCGAGCAGCGCGACGGAGATGAAGACGCCGCTGGGATTGGAGGTCGTTTCGCCCCCGACAACGGCCACCTGGTACCGCCGCGCCAGTGCATTAAGGCCAGCGTAGATCGCCTCCACGGCTTCGGGACTGAACTTGGCTGGCAGGCCAATCGTCACGAGCGCCGCGGTCGGGGTGCCCGCCATAGCCGCAATATCGCTCAAACATCGGCCCAGCGCTTTGTGGCCGACCTTCTCCGGCGCCGTATCAGACGTGAAATGGACGCTCTCCACCACGGCATCCGTCTTAAACAGAAGCAGCCGGTCAGGGATGCCGACATCCAGCACGGCGCAATCGTCGCCTGCGCCCACGACGACTGAAGAGTTGGTCGGCAGCGAGTGCGTGAGGCGCTGGATCAGTTCAAACTCGTTCATAGACCACCGGTTTGCTGGAGCACCAGCAGCGTTGCGAAGTTCAAGGCGTTAAATAGAACATGAGCCGTAATGGGGGCCAGCAGATTATCCGTCCGCTCATAGAGCATCGTTAAAACCACTGCCAACGTCGCCAGCGGGACAAACGTGACCAGGTTCATGTGCACCGCCGCAAACAGCAGCGAGGTGCCCCACAAAGCCAGCCGCGGATAGCCGAATTGTTTGATCGCGGGATAAATAATGCCCCGAAACACCGCTTCCTCGGCCACCGGCGCGAGCAGCACCGCGGCTGCCCCCAGCGCCAACCGCCCCCCCCAGGACATGGACATTCGCAGCGCATGAACGGGGAGTTGTTCCTGGGGTTCGAGCTTAAAGTGCGGCAGGTGCGTCATCACCAGCGCCGACGCCTGCTGCAGCCCCCAACCGAGCGGCAGGAAAATCAAAGCCACCACAAGCCCCAACAGCACCGCGTGCCGCGGGCGGTTCAACATTCCGAAACCCTCCTTCCAAGTGCTCTGCTGCTCGCGCAAGAAACGGGCAATCAGAAACAAGCCTGCGCCCTGGAAACACAGCGTGGCCACAACCATCCGCCAAATGGAAGCCTCCACCGCGCTCTCTCCGACCAATCGCTGCACCCAGGCGCCCAAAAACAAGCCGGCATAGGCGCAAACCAGCAGCGTCAGCATCCGGCGCCCAAAAGCCTCCGCCGGCCAGGGTCTGCCGATCACGATCAGCGTCGCGACCAGGCAGCCCGTAGCCACGGACGCCAGCGGATAGAACAGCCACGGCCCGGCCTTGCCCCCGGCCTTGACGTAGTGCCCTGCGCTCAAGAGCACACCGCCGGCATAGACGCAAACCATCACGCTCAACACCAAGCGTATGATCGCCTCCGCCTTCCACGGTTTAGCCGATAGCATGATCCCACCGTAGCCCAGCCGCGGCGAGGTGACGATGGAAAAAGGCAGAGGGCAGAAGCAGCGCTCAGCACTACCCCAGCACAGGAGCGCAGCCTTCAGGCTGTAGGAATGCGCGATTTGCCTGGGGCTAGGGTGGAATCCGGCATCTCCTGACTCTTCACGTTTCTGCAGCCTAAACGCTGCGCTCCATCCGCCGCCGGCCTCTGCAAACAAGCGCCCTTTTGCTTTCACCACTCGCACGGGTTATGGTTGCCTCTATGAACCTAGGCGCTGCTCGACATTGCCCCCCCGGACCGCGAGCCGTCCCCGGCTTGCAGCGCGTTGGGGCGTGCGAGAGACTCGATCACCGTTTCACGTTCGTGGCCGCTGCGAGCCGGGGACGGCTCACGGTCCGTCATTGTCAGCTAAACCTGTAGCGAAAAACGTTGTGAGCGATACATCCGCAGTCGCCGCGATGAGCCGCACGAACCGCCTCGCGCTCGAGAAATCTCCCTACCTGCTCCAGCACCAGCACAACCCGGTGGACTGGTATGGCTGGGGCGAGGAAGCCTTCGCCAAAGCGCGCCGTGACAACCAGCCGATCTTCCTGAGCATCGGCTACTCGACCTGCCATTGGTGCCACGTCATGGAGCGCGAATCCTTCGAGAGCCCCGAGCTAGCCGCCTACCTCAACGAGCACTTTGTCAGCATCAAAGTGGACCGGGAAGAACGGCCCGACGTGGATAAGATTTACATGACCTTCGTCCAGGCGACGACCGGTCAGGGCGGTTGGCCGCTAACCGTGTTTCTCACGCCGGAGCTTAAACCATTCTATGGCGGGACCTATTTCCCGCCGGACAACCGCCACGGGCGGCCCGGCTTCCTCCAGCTCCTGCGGCAAATCCAGCAGCTCTGGCAGACGCGCCGAGCCGAGCTGGCCAATTCGGCGGCCGATATCCACGCGCGCCTGGAGCAATTGAGCGTCAGCAACAACCTGAAGCCCGGACTGGTGTTGACCTCCGAGGTCGTGCGCGATGCGGGTGCCCTTTTCAAGCAGAGCTATGACGCAGAGCATGGCGGCTTCGGCGGCGCGCCCAAGTTTCCCCAGCCCAGCCAGCCGCAGTTCCTGTTGCGTTACGCCAGGCGCTTCCATGATGAAGAGGCCATCCTCATGGTGATGCACACTTGCGAGCGAATGGCCGCCGGGGGCATTCATGATCAACTGGGTGGCGGCTTCGCCCGCTACTCCGTCGATGCCGGGTGGCTGGTGCCGCATTTCGAGAAAATGCTTTATGACAACGCGCAGTTGGCGCACCTGTACCTCGACGCCTACCTGGTGAGCGGCGAGGGCCGCTTTGCGGAGGTGGCGCGCGACATCCTCGATTACGTGCTGCGCGACATGACACACCCGGACGGTGGCTTCTACTCTGCGGAAGATGCTGACAGCGAAGGGCAGGAGGGCAAATTCTACTGTTGGACGCAGGCGGAGCTGGCGAAGTTGCTCACACCGGGGGAGTTCAAGGTGGCTATCCGTTACTTCGGCATCACCGAGCAGGGCAACTTTGTTGACCACAGCCATCCCCAGCCGCTGCCGAACCTGAACGTGTTGAGCATCGTCGATCCCACGCTCACGGGTCCCGAGAGCACTTTGCTGGCCTCGGCCAAAGGGAAGATGCTGGCCGCGCGCACCCTACGCGTGCGCCCGGCATGCGACGATAAGGTGCTCGCGTCCTGGAATGGCCTGATGCTCGGCGCGATGGCACGGGCGAGTGCGGTTTTAGACGATGCGGCATATCGCGCAGCCGCGGAAAAGAATCTCGCCTTCCTCCGGACGAGCCTCTGGGATGCCAGGACCAAGACCCTCTGGCACCGCTGGCGCGAAGGCCAGCACGACAACGTGCAGTTGCTCGAAGGCTACGCTTTCCTCCTGGCGGGGGTGATCGAGCTCTTCGAGGCCACCCTCGCAACGGAGCACCTCGAATTTGCGATCGCCCTGGCCGAGAGCATGCTCGCCAGGTTCTATGACGCCGAGAACGGCGGCTTCTGGCAGAGCGCCCCCGGAGTGAAGAACCTCATCCTTCGTGTCAAAGAGGATTACGACGGCGCTGAGCCGTCCGGCAACTCCGTGGCCATCCTCGCCTTGCTGAAGCTCGGCCAGATCACCGACCGGAAGGAACTCACTCAGGCGGCCGAGAAGAGCCTGCGTCTGTTCTCGAGCCGGCTCCTGCAAGTTCCACAGGCGGTCCCCTACATGCTCCAGGCGCTGGACTTCGCATTGGAGGAACCCCGGCGCGCCGTGGTCGCCGGCCGTCCCGGCACTCCCGAGGCCCGCGCATTGTTGCGCGCCATTCACTCCGTTTTTCAGCCCAACAAAGTCGTGCTGGGCCACACCGGCCCCGTCGAGCCCTTCGCCCGGACCCTGCCAGCCCGGGACGGTCCCTTGGTCTATCTGTGCATGGGCACCGCCTGCCAGCCGCCGACGTGTGACGCGGTGAAAATCAAGGAACTCTTGAAACAGTGAGTTCCCGAACGGGACGTATTCACCGCTTGCTTTCCTGAAGACCAGGAAAACCAATTCGCGACACCGCTGCTCGGAAGTGAGACAACCTTGGCGCACAGAGTAGCCAATCCACCAAATTCCCGGTCCCCGCGCGCATGGCACGATCCATGCCCCTATTATATGCGACGCGCGGCTTGAAAGCATAATACCTATGAGGTTCGCCATCGAGATAGGAGACGCCGAAAAACACCATTTGGAGTATCACTTCAACCAGCTCTTGGACAGCCTGATCATCAAAGTCAACGAAAGGCCCATCAAGAAGGCTCTGCGGCCCGTCAACGAGCCCCTCCTGGAGATCCATGACTTTGTGGTCGGCAACCAGGAGAAAGCCAGTGTTCGGATTGAAAAGGAACGCATGCCCCTTGTCGGTTGCCGGAATCGGCTTTACGTCAACAACCGCCTCGTCAGAGTCTTCAGCGGGCTCTGACCTGGCAAGCTTGGCCCGGCCCCACGAGGTTTCCGGTCAGTTAACGCCCCCCTCGCAACCTCCGGCCTGAACGGAAACCTCACGTTCCAGACGGGGCGGAGATCCCTTTCGACCGCCGCCTGGGAACTTTTTGCCTTCCCTCACGGTGGTTGTTACTATCCTGCTATGAATAGACTTTTTGTGCTGGGTCTCGCCGCCTTGGCGATGGCGGGCTGCAAGTCGAATCCGCTTTCGCTGACCATCTCACCGCGCTTGATGGGCCGGGTGCTGGCTGCTGACACCGACACGCCGCTGGCGGGTGTGAAGATCAGGAGCGGCGAGCAAGCCGAGGCCCTCTATAGTACTTCTCCCCCCAAAGGCGGCGAACGCCTGATGGCCAGAGCCGCTGTGCAAACCGACTCGGACGGCAGATTCGTCTTGGACACCCAGCGTGCATTGACCCCCTTTCGCGGCAGCGGGTGGTTCTCGGTGCAACTATCCTTCGAACATCCCGGCTACGAACGCTTCCTGACCAATTGCTCCTACCTCAGCCTGGGTACCAACACTTTGAATGGGGAGTCGGTGCTGGATACCGGGAATATTCGTCTGCAACCGGCTGGCAAGTGACCGACGCACCTCTGTTGGACGCGTCTCATTTTGCCCCGGCCGGGCTGCCAAAGCCAGGCCGGCGCCTTCTAGCCTGCCCGTCAATCTTGAAGTCGGTTGCGAGCCCCGCTACTTTCCGCGCGTGAACTTCGGTTCATTGACTTGATTGCGTTCCTGAATAGCCGCCGCCAGCCGGCGCTGACCTTACGGCTTTTCAGCCGGCAAGGCCGCATCACAGCGAGGGCCCCGGACTTGACCCGCGGGTCGCGCAAATGCCTGAGGCCGGAACCCGGGTGAACAACTCCTTGAGCCAGCGGGAAACGGCGCGCAGGCCCGCGTCCCGCACCCCGGCCAAGCCGTAGATGCTAGCGAGCTCTTCATCATGCCCGCGATAGCGCGGCGGTAAGAGGATCACCGCGGCAAGTCCCTGGCCTTCCACTCGCATGATCTGCGAATAGAAGAGGCCCCGGGCAATGGCGTAACTGCCTGGAGGCAGAACGAGCTCGCGTTTGGACAGCACCAGCCACGGGCGGTACTTAAGGACCAGGCTGCCCTGCTCGTCGCGCAAAAGCGTGCCGTAGGTCCGGGCTGGGACCTTGCTGAGCTGACGAGCAAGAAACATCCGGTTGCTTGCTTTGTCCGGCACAAAGCGGTGGCGGCGCAGCGTAATAAAGTCCCAAACGAAGACCATCCCGAAGTGTGACAGGCGGAACGACCAGCCGGCGATGAAGTAAGCAATGGCGATGATGACCAAGGCCCACGCCGCGCCCAGCCACGGATTCGCAAAGGCGGTGGCCGTAATCGTCAGCAGCACGAGCAGGCGGAAGCCCTTGAGCGCGGCATCCACGACCGCGAATGGGCTGAGTAGAATCAGCACGTTGATCGCGTTGGAGGCCAGAAACACGATGAAGAAGGCGAGCATTGCAACGGGCACCAGGATGCCGTTGCCCAGCCATGACAAATCGATGGCCGCGAGGAACCCGGCGCTGCCCGGCAGTGCGGCCTCGGGTTCGGTGGATTGAAACACCGCTGCGACCAGCGGCACGAATGCTCCGGCGGCGATCAGCCCGCTGATCTTGTGCCCGAGCGCATCCGCCACATCGAGCGGCTTCTTCAGCAGCCTCGGCGCCGTCAGACCGAGCGTGTCTTTGAGGAAGCAGGCAGTGACCAGCATGAGCGCAGGGATCCAAAACCACCGCTGCGCAAACCAAGGCAGCCGGGCGCGTTCCTGCGGGGTCGCGGCGTGAAAATACTTCCACGCGCCGACCGCGCTAACGCCCAACAGCGGGGAGATCGCGGCGCCCGTGATTACGGAAATCGCATTCGCCAACTCCACACCCGGCGTCGCTGGTTTGGTGGACGGCCCCGGCTCAGCGGGGTTTCCCGCCCAGGCGGAAGGTGGGAACCAGCAGCCGCTGGCCAGGGCAAGCGCGACCGCCAAGAGAACGAACAATCTCATACCACAGAGGCTCCGCCTTTTTCACTTCTCTGTAAAGCGGGGCGTTGTCGCTTAGGGGACAGGAGACGCAGCCGGATGGTGGGCTCCTGGACTTGGGCGCGCGCCATTACTGCTTCACGCTCGCGGAGACCGCACTTATCAGGCAGGGCGGGTAGTCCTTTCCGCCGCATCTGGCCGCTGCACCGGCGCGGTAAACTCTTGCCCTTCAAGACTTCAAATACAAATGCGGCTTCATGCCATTGCCTCTTTCGATGAGCCTGATTTCACCGCGCTTCCGCAAAATCCGCAGGGGGCGCCTGATATCCCGCCCCGTGACGGCGCACGCTTGGCTCTTGTTGATGAACTTGACGAGCGCTTTGGCTGTAAAAAAGCCCCGGTTCTGTCGCAGTGTTTGCTGAACGACTTCCATCACGCCCTGCTTCCTATCCCCGTTCGCTTTTCCTTCGAGAGAATATGCAGACACCGTCGCTCGGGAAGCCCCCCGTGATTTAGCCGGTGCGGTATTGGCACCCCTGGAGGTTGATGCCCTGAGCAAAAGGTCAATGGAGCAAATCTTGGCTCGCCACTTGGCTCGGCACGTTCTCAATTCCGCGTTACGGCTGCTTTTAAGCTGCGTTTTACGCTCTATTAGCGCCTGTCTATTCATATTCAATATGACAGTAACAGACATTGCGCCGACTCGGCTGCTGGGATATCCCTTGGCTCGGTGTCAGGAAACTCCTGACAGGGTCCTGTGAGTCGCGGTGCTGTTCTCGGACCTATCGCCGCCCGACAGCACGGGGGTGGAGATGTTCCCGGCGGCAGGCCCAGGTCGAGCCTCAACCATTAGCCGCGGCTGCCGGGGATGCCGTCGTTTATCCTGCAGCTTGGACGCCAAACCGTCTGCCGCCCATTGCCGCCCAGGTGGCCCGGCTTGGTCGGATCATACCGGGGGAACCGGCTCGTGCGACTTGCGGCCATGAACCTTCTCGTAGGCGCGGCAAAACGGGCACAGCCCCTCAAACGTTTTCACCAGCCAGAACGCCACACCGGCTTGCTGACGCCGCGCGCGCTGGCACACGACACAATTCGCGCTCCGCTCGGCCAGCGCTCGCGTCCGTTTGGTTATGGTTCCGTTGCCCATGATTCCAGAGTCTTTCGCGCCGGCGCTCCCCGGTCAAGCGCCGGCTGGCTCGACGCCGCGTCGCCCACAAACTGCTTCCGATTCATATTATCATTCATGTTTGACTGGCAAGGGATTATTGCATTTAATTGAGCCATGCAAATCGAAAGCTTAAAGGTGTTCTGTGACTTGGCCGAGACCAAGAGTTTCACCAAGGCCGCGCTCATCAACAACGTCACCCAGTCCGCCGTCAGCCAGACCATCAGTGCGCTGGAGCGGCGGTTCAGCTCTCTGCTTATCGAGCGTAGCAAAAAGAACTTCCGGCTCACACCGGAAGGCGACGTGTTCTACGATTACAGCAAACGAATCCTGCAAACGTGCGACGCCCTCCATAGCAAGCTGCAGGAGATCGAGAACGTCATCTCCGGCAATATTCGCGTGGCGACCATTTACAGCATCGGCTTGCACGTGCTGCCACCCTACGTGACACGCTTTCTACAACGCTACCCCTCGGTCAACGTGCATGTCGAGTATCGCCGGGACAACCAGGTTTACGAAAACGTGCTCGGCAACGTGGTGGACCTCGGCCTCGTCGCTTTCCCCACCCGCGATTCCAGGCTGGAGATCGTCAACCTGCGGTCAGACAAGCTGGTCCTCATCTGCCACCCGCAGCATCCCTTCGCCGAGCGGAAGTCCATTAAGATCAAGGCCCTGAGCGGGCAGAAGTTCATCAACTACGAGCGGGACATCCCCACGCGCAAAGCGCTCGACAAAATCTTCAAGCAGCACCGCGTGACGGTGGACCAGGTCATGCAGTTCGACAACATCGAGACCGTCAAACGAGCGGTAGAGATCGATTCCGGGGTTGCGATCGTGCCGCTGGAGACGATCAGCCAGGAAATCGCCAACGAGACCCTTAAAGCGGTGGAACTCGAGAACGGCGCCTATTCCCGGGCGCTTGCCGTCATTTACAAGAAGAACAAAGTGCTGTCCCCGGCCATCAAGCAGTTCATCGCGCTTCTCAAAGAGAAGTCCTGAGCCGGCGGAATACCTCGCGCCGCGGGCTCAATCCGAGCCGCCCGCATCGCTGCCGCTGCCTGTCAGCCAGCCATCATAGCCTGACCGATCGGTTTGCCAGCTTCGGTTGCTGCCAGCTCGGGACCGGGTCTCGGATTGCGCCGCGGGCTCCCACGGGCGAAAGACAGTCGTCGGAGAGTTATCCACGCTGGTATTACCGAGGATGTACTCGACCCGGCGCAACAAGGCGCGCCCAGTGGCGGGCGGGCTCTTCCACAGACGCTGACATCGCACGTGCAGCTTCATTATCTCTGCCAGGTTCAATGGCGGATGCAGGAACGCGGCGATCTCCGCCTGCCCGCGCATCCGCTGCAACCCTTGCGCCACCCGGTCGAGGAACATCGTGTCGGCCCGGCGTTCCCAGAGCTGTTCCACCTCGCCGAAGGTATCCCCATAAATGAGGTTGGTGGAGTCAAACGACTCCTTCTGCGTCTGGTAGAGTAGCGGCAGTGAACTGCAATGCAGTGCCCCGATCCGTGCATAAACGGTCTCTTGCCGGGTCTGCAGCCGGCCATAACGGCTCCAAAGATAATGGTGGATTTGCTCGACGGGATCGTCATTGCGCGCCCGCAACGTCCCCGTGCCGAAGCAAAGCAGCTCCCCCGCCAGCAGCCCCGGGCCGTGCCGCTTCAGCTTCAGCCGTAGATCCCGCGCGCACCGCCGGTCAAGCTTGACGGCGTCGAAGTAGTTGACTCGGGCGGGAACGCCGGTCTTGTCGCTTTCCCTGGCCCGCCATCTCACCCGGCGCAACGCCTTTAGCGACAGGCCGCCCAGGGCGTGGAAGACCGCGAGCGAGTAATAGGCCTCCGGCAGATCCTCTTGCCGGAAGTGATACTGCACGCGTAAGCGCTGATCCGGCGAAAGGCCAGCGACCAGGGGGGTATGACGCGTAATGGTGCGGAGCAGGCTGTGAACCGGGTCATTGATTTCAACAAACGTCTTCGTCATCTGGCTCCGATCCAGCTAAAAGCGTACCAGAATTCCAGGGCCGTCTTTGCTTGCCTTTGCTCGCCAGGACTGTAAGCGAAGGCCCTTTCGCATCATGACACAACGGCTGGCAATCAAGGTGGCGGGCCGCCAGCGCTGGGCCGCCGCTGAACGGTGGTGGGGTGGCGCGAACGCCGCCGAGTGGGAGAACCACTTCCGCCGCGCGCTCTCGTTCCAAGACTGCCGGTTCATCTGCGTGTATAACTGGAACCTGGGCATGCTCAAGCATTGCCCCGCCGGCCAGGAAGCCGTTCGGAAGCTGATCGCCGAGTGGCGGGAATGAGCCGGAGTGCAAAGGGGTGAATACCATGAGAATACGAAGAGAACACGAAGGGAATACGAAGAGAATACGATAGCATATCCCATGCACCTGCCCAGCAGATGGCTAGCAAGTGGCTTGCGGGTGGCCCGTGGATGGCTTGACCGTGGCGGTTTCTTCCGGCTCCTGTGCAGAGCCTGGTTGGTGGAGTTTGCTGTCAGCATTCAACTTCTTGGGCTGAGTTTCCGCGGTTTACGCCAAGGACCGCGTTAGCCTGAATTGCTGTCATGGACTCAAGCGACTTGATAACGGTGACGCCACCCGGAAATACTTCAAGCCCCCGCTTGGGCTTGACTGGCCGTCACTCAGAGGGCAAACATCAAGGGGACT
>Ga0182014_10007200_pt1 | contig 11722 bp, 9 predicted proteins | sample 612S2DmetaG_FD_120489 | JGI IMG/M metagenome (GOLD analysis project Ga0182014, IMG submission 120489) | Permafrost microbial communities from Stordalen Mire, Sweden - 612S2D metaG | ecosystem: Environmental > Terrestrial > Soil > Wetlands > Permafrost | place: Sweden: Stordalen | collected... | reverse complement strand
GGCGTTGAAGATGGTGGAAAATGGTCGTCAAGTCTGACATGAAGAACAGACGCTCTATGCGGCTTCCCGTTCAAACAAATCAAAGAGTTATTCCCAACAAAACAAGGTTCTGAAAGAGCCTCTACATGAAGCTCTGTCCGAGGAGGTTTCCCTGCCTCTCGGGGCGAAACTACCCGAGCGGCGCGAAAGCCATCGTGGTCAGACGTGCCTGCGCCTGCTTTGAGAGGCCGGTGAAAACCATCGAAACGTGGTAGCCGGCGTGCTTGTTGCCGGTACAGGAAATGACGACCCCCGTACAGCTCACCCTGCCGCCGTCGCCAGGCGACTGCAACGTCATCGTCATCTCGGTCCACTCCGAAAAAGGCGTGGTGCTACGAAATTCCATGCCATTCTTGTGAATGATCACCGAGTTAGGAGAGAGGGACAAGCGGGTCTGCCGCGCTTCGAGGGTGACTTGTTGCAGTGACCCAGTGCTTTCAATTTTTCTCGCGCTCATACAGCACCATCAGAATAGCATGTCTGGCAAAATCGTCAAATTAGCCTCCCCAAATGTCAGAATAAGCAGCTACCATTCAATGACCGCCGCGCCCCAGGTTAGCCCCGCACCAAAAACCACCATCAAGATTAAATCCCCGCGCAGAACGCGCCCGGATGCAACGGCCTCGTCCAGGGCAATCGCCACGGATGCGGCGGAGGTGTTTCCGTATTTATGGAGATTGACAAAGAGCTGCTCGGGTTTTGCGCCGAGGCGTTCGATGACGGCATCGATGATGCGACGGTTGGCCTGGTGGGGGATGATGCATTTGATGCGCGAGATATCGATTTCACAGCGGCGCAATGCCTCTTCCGCGGCGGTCTGCATCGCCTGCACCGCATTCTTGAAGGTTTCCTTGCCTTCCATCCGCAGGTAATGCATGCCCGAGGCGACTGATTCCGCCGTCGCCGGGCAACGGCTGCCACCGCCAGCCATGAAAAGCAGGTCCGCTTTCCGGCCATTCGCGCCCATCACCGCCGTCAGCAAGCCATGCGCGTTGGGGCGATTCTGCAAGACCGCCGCGCCTGCGCCGTCGCCAAACAACACGCAGGTATTGCGGTCCTTCCAATCAACAATGGAAGAGAGCTTTTCCGCGCCGATAACCAGGACGGTGTCGTAGGTGCGGGACATAATGAACTGCTGCGCGATTTCGAGTCCATAGATGAATCCCGAGCAAGCGGCTTCCAGATCGAACGCGGCGGCACGGTGGGCGCCGATCTTTCGCTGCACAAGACAGGCAGTGGAAGGAAAGGGCATGTCCGGAGTGATCGTGGCCACAATGATGAGTTCGATCTGTTCCGCGGTAACGCCGGCACGCTGCATGGCGCGGAGAGCGGCCTGCGCGGCGAGGTCGGAGGTAAATTCGTTCTTTGCAGCGAGGCGGCGCTCCTTGATGCCGGTACGGGTAGTGATCCACTCATCAGATGTGTCGACCATCCGTTCCAATTCGACATTGGTGAGGATTCTGGCAGGGACGTAGGAGCCCACACCGCTGATGGAGCAGGTTCGGCCTTGGAAGTTGTATTTTGCCCGCGGGTTCTTGAATTTGGGAGTGGGAGATGGACTCATTCTTGAACCGAAGTGGTTTGGTTGAAGGGCGGGAGGCGGCAGAGATGAGGTGTGCGTCCAGTCGGGACAGGAGCAAGGAATCGGGATCTCCAAACTCCCCGCTCCCGGCTATTGGCTCCTGATCGCAGATCTGACATGGCAAGCCTAGTTCTGTGACAGGACGGTTGCGGCGACTGCTTCGTCGGCGGCCAGGCGCTCATTCGCCCGCGCAATTTCTTGGGCAATGATTTGGTTGACCCGATGCTGAATGTTCTCAGTAGTGACGTGGATGGCGTTGGCGATTGCGCGCTCGCGGGCGGAGCCATGGGCCTTCATCACCGTGCCATTGAAGCCTAGCAGCGGCGCCCCGCCAAAACCCTCGGGATCCATGCGGCGTTTGATCGTGCGGAACGCGTTTTGTGCAAGCAACGCACCAAGCTGGCGCCGGGGATTCGCAGTCAGCTCGCGTTTCAGCATTGAAAACATGGCCAAGGCCAGACTCTCGCAGGTCTTCAAAACGATGTTGCCAACGAACCCGTCGCAAACAACCACATCGACGTGGTTTCTAAACAGATCATGGCCTTCCACGTTACCGATGAAGTTCAGGTCCAACAGTCTGCAAAGCCTGAGTGCTCCAAGCGTCAATTCATTGCCTTTGGTTTCTTCCGTGCCGATGCTCAGAATGCCGACCCGGGGATTCTTGTAGCCGAGGATCTCGCGAGAGTAGATGCTCCCCATCACGGCGTAATGCGCCAAGTGCAGAGGCTTGCACTCGATATTAGCACCGGCATCCAGTAATACGAATTCATGATCCGGCGTGGGAATGACCGTTGCGATACAGCCTCGATCAACGCCGGGGATCCGGCCCAGCTTGAAAGTCGCGGCAGCGAAGATGCCCCCGGTGTTGCCGAGGGAAATCACCGCATCAACCTTGCCGTCGCGCACTAAATCAACCGCCCGGGCGATCGAGCAGTCCTTCTTCTTCCTCAGCGCCGAAGCGGGTTTGTCGGCCATGGTCAAGACCTCACTGGCATGAACCACATGCACGCGATGGTCGCGAAATCCGCGTTGAGGCAAAGCGGCGTGTATCTCGCTTCGGTTGCCGACCAGAAAGAGAGCAGTGATCCTCGGTTCGGTTTGCAGGGCCCGCTTGACGCCCTCGATGACCACCCCGCAACCGTGGTCGCCACCCATGACATCCACTGCAATTCGCATATCGGGACCCAGGCGGAGCGAACCCTGGCGCTGCACCATGGGACCGTCAGGCTCCGGCGGTCACGGTGATAATCTGGCGCCCTTTGTAGTAGCCGCAGGCGGGGCAAACCCGGTGGGGCACGTACGGGGCCGCACACTGCGGACACTCGCTGAGTTGAGGCAGGGCGAGCACGCTGTTATACGCGCGACGCATGCGTTGACGACTTCGTGACGGCTTTCGCTTGGGGACACCCATAATTCTTTAAAGGCTAAAGTTTCAGTTTATTTAATTTGGTCCACGCCGACAAATCCATGCCGGTCTTGCCAGTGCTGCTGCTGTCATTTGATTTGCCAATAGACGTTATTGGCAAACCGCGGCATTCCGGGTCACACAGCGGATGCCACGGAAACTCCAGCAGAATATCTTCCCGCACATAAGGCGTCAAGTCCACGCAATCGTTAACCGCAGCCACGCAATCCTCCCCTTGCAACGGTAAATGGCACGCCCAGCCGTCGAGTTCAAGGCGATGTTGAAAGGGCTTGAGGCAACGGACGCATTCACAATCCAGGTTCAAAAGCAAGCGGCCGTGCACCAGCAGGGCGTCCTCCAGTTTCTGCACCTCTAAATCATACTCCAGTGGCTGGGCAACCTGGATGAAGGTGTCCGGCGTGTCTATGTCTAATTCCCTGGCAGGCAATTTGCCTTCCATATGGATATTATGTGCCTCCAAGTGGCGCAGATTTACTACCAGCGGCATAAAACTCCCGACTAAGCCGGCTTAGGGCTGAACTTGCCAGCCAGGGCTGCCCGTACATGCGCTGGCACAAAAGCGCTGACGTCACCGCCCAATTGCGCCATCTCTTTGACGATCCGCGAACTGAGAAAGGTGTAGGTGTCCTTTGGCATCATAAAAATGGTTTCGATTCGCTCGTTAAGTTTACGATTCATCAAGGCCAACTGAAATTCAAACTCAAAGTCGGACACTGCCCGCAAACCACGCACCACCGCCTGGGCGGAGCGCCTTTCAACGTAGGCCACTAGTAAACCTTCAAACGAATCTGCCTCTACGTTCGGCAGATGCCGGGTCGCCCGCGAGACCATCTGCACGCGTTCCTCCAAAGTGAACAGCGGGTGTTTGCTCTCGCTCCTGGCCACCGCCACCACCACCCGATCAAATAACTTGGTCGCTCGGTGGAGGACGTCCAAATGTCCGTTCGTAATGGGATCGAAACTTCCCGGATAAATCGCCGTGCGCATGGAACTTACTTTAGCGCGAGCGCCGCGAATTACGAGCAGGAAATTCGGCTGAGATGGGACGCTCGGAGCTGCCTGATCAGCCGCCTCCGCGTTGAATGAAGCCGGTGACGGATGTCGTGTCGGCAGGGGCCGCAAGGCAGGACTGCTCGTCGAAAGATGGCGAGCCAGGAGAGCGCCACGGGACTTCGTAGGCCTTCACGGCGGAGCGGAAACCCTTGAGTTCGCGCGGGGGCAATTCCACGCATGTAGCGGCCAAAGCGGGATCGTCGCGCCGCACGTGCTCGTAAGTCGCGTGGCCAATGAAAATGCGGCCTCGGCCGGAAGCGCTCTCCAAGCGGCTGGCAAGGTTCACTTCGCGGCCAAAGACGGTATAATTCTGCATCTCGGCGGCGGAGCCCATCAAGCCGACCGTCGCCATCCCCGTGTTGATGCCGCTGCCCAAAAGCAAAATCGGCAGCATAGGTTCCGGCGGCAGGCCGGCGGAGACGCGTGCCAGGTTCTCAAGCTCTCGCTTCCTGTTCGCAATAGAGCGCTGCTGGTTCAATTCATAGACTACCCGCTGCGCCTCGATCGCTGCGCGCACGCAGGCCACCGCGTGGCTCGGATTCGGCGTCGGTGCGCCCCAAAACGCCATTACGCAGTCCCCAATGAATTTATCGAGCGTGCCGTCCTGTTCGATCACCGTGTCTGCGACCGCTCCCAGATAAAGGTTGACCGTGTTGAGGGTCTCCTTCGCCTGCTCGTCAAAACAGGCCTCAGCCGCCTCCCCGGTTAGGTCATGGCTCCGGACGAATTCAGCGACGCGCTCTTGGATAGTATCGGTCAATTCCGTAAACCCGCGGACATCCGCAAAGAACACGGTGATTTCCCGCCGCGCCCCTCCCAGCGAAAGCTTCTCAGCGGCCAGCAGTTCATTCACGACCTTGGGCGAGACGATCCTGGAGAAAATAGACTTCACTCGCCGCCGCTCGGCTTGCTCGAAAACCACACGCCAGGTGACTAGACCGCCATGGGTGAGCAGCGCACCCGTCACGGGCAAGACCAGCGGAAGCCAGTATCGTGTCTGCGCGAAAAGGACAAAGCCCAACATTACGTAGGCCACGGCCAGCAGGGCGACCAGCCCGGAGGCGACCAAGACGCGCGATTTCCAATTCGCGAGCGCCGCTGCGATCCCCAGAAACGCAACCAGCGCCAGCTCGGTCCCTAGCGGCGCCCGACGGATGAATTGCCCGGTGATGATCGAATTGGCCACGTTCCAGTGCTGGCTTGCCAGCAGCGTGTCAGGCTTCAGGGGTGTGGCCCCGCGGTCGGTCAAGTCGTTGCCCGTCGCGCTGGAGCCGACCACGACCAGCTTGCCGGCCCAACGGTTCTTCAGTTCATTCGTCAGCCCGGCCACTCGCACGTGTTCCTGCCACAAGAGCCCTTGAATTGCTTCCTGCATCAATGCCGGATGATTCGGGGGCAAACACCAATCAATGTAGAAGAAGCCCTCCGTATCAACCGGAATGACTCGCTCTACGCCGCCGGCGCCGCGCAAGGTGATCTGTCCCCGTTTGAGGTCAACCTCGGCTTTGGCCAGATCGAGCTGCAATTCCCGGGCGGCCAGCACCACTCCCATGTGCCACAGTCGCTCCTCCGTGAAAGGCTTCCCTTTCCGCGCCACGCCAGGCGGCAGGTTCTCACCGCCAAAAGCTGCCAAATCAAAATTGCCCTCCCGGTCGAGCGGCACTTTGATGTCGTCGCCGCCGCCGCGAGGCAAGACCACCTGGCCGGCTTCCAGGCGCGCCTTATCCAAGTCCACCGCGAATTCCGGGTCTGCTGCTACCTGTCGAAAGGCGAAGTGCCACTGGCGGATAACTCGAAAGGCCTGCGCCCGGCGCAAAACCCCTTCCGGGTAGTCCTTGTGCGTCGCGATGTCCCCCAACGCATACGCGTTGGTCCGAAACCATAACGGCGGAGTCAGGTCCGGCGGCACCGCCAGGATGACATTGCCCGCTCGCCGCATCTGGACCGCGAAGAATTCATCCGAATCTTTCTGGCTGCCGTCAGCCATCAGCACCTGGTTATCGAACGGACGGAGACCATCGAAAATGACATCTAGTGCGACCGCGCGCGCGCCTTGCGCAGCCAGTTCCTCGACCACCCGGCCGTAAACGTGGCGGGGCCAATACAGGCCAGCTTGCCAGCCGAGCGACTGGTTGGTCCGCACAAAAGCAATGCTGGCATCGTCAATGAATACGAAGCCGAGGTTCGTCGCGACGGCTGGCGGAAAGCGGAGCGCTTGGCGGACACGCATGTCATAGGTCATCCGCTCCAGGCTCTCAAGGAAGCCCACCTGCACCCATCGCATGAGGCCGATCAGCATGATGGCGCCAACGGCAATCAGGACGGGAACGCGCTTGATGAGCGGCCGCTTCACTGGCACGGAGTATAAACAAAAAAACCAGAGCAACACAAGGCTGCTCTGGTTATGAAAAGTCTGTGGAGCGGCTCTCAGCCGGCCCCATCCTGCATCTAGTGCGGCGAAACGAGAAGGACAAACGCCCCGTCAGGATTGATCCACGTGGGCCCGGAGGCGAACCCTACAGGCAGGACGCCAATAAGGTTGTCCAGTTCCGACTTATCGCTGTCCGACAACTGCGTGAGCGTCCCGGTGCGGGCGTCAAACATTTGCCCGCCCATGATGACTTGCGTCAGCACCGTGCCATTGGGGCCGGAATAGGCCAGCACAGCCGAACCTGACTGCATCTTGATCACGCCCTCCGCGGTGATGTCATAAACACTCCCACGAATACCAGCGACGCCACTCGGGATCTTTATCTCATACTTCGAGGCGGCAGACATCTTCTTCACCATGCCGAAGATGTGGCCCGCCTTCAAATCCAGTTGTGTTTCCGACACTTCATCCGCACCGGTTTGCGTGATGGTCAGCTTGTCGATGCTTAGCAGCGTGTTCTCCCACATCCGAACCATGTTCTGCTCGTTGCTGGGCTGGTAAGAGGATCCTGTGGTCGGGCGCTGGTAACCGGGCGCCGGAGTGGACATCGTAACGGGCACTGATGCAGAGCCCGCTCCCATGGCGAAATCCACGTAAGCTTTCGCGGCGGTCTGAATGATGGTGCCGGGTTTGACAACATCGCCGACCTTGAGCGGCTGCCAGTCATTGCCCCCCATCTTATAGCGGGCGTCGCCTTTGACACGGACAACTTTCGCGGTGCCTTGGCTAACCGGCTGGGCCGCGAGGGTCGAGACCATCGCGAACACCACTCCGCACACCAGCAAGTTGTTAATTAAGCTTCGAGTTTCTTTCATAATTTGCTCCTGGACAACGGACTGCATTAATCTCTGTGCAATTTTAGAGTCACCGGGTGGTTTGTCAACGGAATATTTTACGTTTTTTTTGGCCCCCCCAACCGGGCGCCAAATACGTCTCTATTGAGTCCTTCCCGCCGCATATTCCGGGCCAAATCCCAGTTATTGTGACGGGAAATTGAGTCTGGCGCTCATTTCGTTCGTGGCCGCCTCCTGCATCCTGCTATTGACGATTTGCAGATAATTGCGGGCGACGGGATTGTCCCGATCCAGGCTGAGCGAGCGCTCGAACCACGGCTTGGCGGCCGCAAAGTCACCTGCCTCAACATAATGCCGCCCGATATTGGCCGCCATGAAGTAGCCGTTGGGCTCCAATTCGGCCGCGCGTTCAAAGTATTTGCCCGACTCCGCCGTTCGCCCCAGCCAATCCAGGCACCAGCCGCAGCCCGCATACCCATCCCCGCGCCACGGATTCAGCTTAATGCTGCGCCCGAACCACTCCCTCGCCTGCTCTACCAGTTCCCGGTAATTCTTGCCGCCTTCGGAGGATTGGACGCGATACGCGTCGCCAATCGCATAAGCTGTCTCGGCATTCATCGGCTCGGCCGTGAACGCGTTCTTCAGGCAGGCGGTCTGCGCCGGCGAGAAAGCCGGCGCCCCGGCGGCACGTAGCAACCACATGGATTCCGCCGTGCGATGCCAGCCTTGCTGCCCGAGGTAACCCAGGGCCGCCAACACTACCACGCTGGCGACGGCCTTGCCCCAAGGCTTCACCGTCACCCAATACCGGTCGGTGGCGAAGCGGAGATGACTGCTCAACAGCGCCATCAGCGTAATCGCCAGAATCGCGTTGGCCGGAATGTGCATGTTGAAATCGACCACCGAGTGAACCAGAATCGCGACCAAGCCGAGCGACGCGCCCAGCACGAAAGCGAATCTGTTGCTGTTGCGTTCTTCCCCCAAACCCTTGGGTTTGCCGCGCACAAAGCGCCACGTCTTCAGGACCCCCAGGCCCAGCAATACCAGCGCCGACGCCACGAGCCCCACACCCACCAACCCCCATTCCGCCAATGTGTTGAGGTAGTCGTTGTGCGCCCACGCGGGCCGCAACTGCACCTCCACCGGCCGGACTTGACGGAACCGATAATCATAGTGCGCCGGCCCCACGCCCCACCAGGGATTCTCATGCCAGATCCGAATCGCCGCCTGCCACAGCAGCACCCGGCTGTCCTGTTCGATCCTCCCCTGTCCCTCAAGCACCGGTTTGAGGCGTGCCTGAACGGGGAAGCTCCTGGGCAGATAATAGGCCCCGGCCGCCACGACCACCACCAGCAACGCGAGGGCCGGCAGCCGGTACGTGCGGTGAAAGAGCAGCACGCCGAAAAACAGCAGCAACGCCACCGCGGTCGAAGCATAGGTCCCGCGCGAAATAGTGACGGCGATGCCTGCCAGGATGACCAGCGAGGCGTAGCCCAGGAAAACCTTGGTCACCGCCTTGAGCCGGCTCGTCAAGGTATAGGCCAGCCCGAGCGGCAGGAGCATTTCCAGAAAGCCGCCCAGGTGATTCCGCAAGATATATGTGCCCGAAGCCCCAAATTCATGAGGCACCTCGAAATACCACACCCGGTTCGAGTGGGCCACGAACTGATAAATCGCGTAGCCCGAAATGGCCATCGCCAGAAAGACCAGCGTGCAACTAATGATCTGGGTCGATTCCTGCCGGTGCAGATTGTTGAGGATGGCAAAGAACAGGCAGGCATAGACCAGGACGCGGATCAATTCCTGCCGGGCAATGTACTCAATGTCCGCCGTGCAATACCGGACAATGGCATACGCGGTGAAAGCGACCACCGCCCAGCAGATCGGCGGCCAGAGCAGTTGCGGCCGCGAACTGAGCCAAAACCGCGCCCCCCAAAGCAGCATCACCCCCAGCGTCAGCCCCTGAATAATCAGGAACGGCAGCGCGCGCGTCGCGCCAATCGCCAGCGGGCCAAAAACCAGGATGACCAACACCAGGGCGAGAATGCCCCGCTCGCACCAGCGATCCCATGTCTCGCGATTCATCACCCCTTTGGCAGGAACTCGCGAGGATCGGTAACCTTGCCCGTCAGCGCGCTCGCCGCCACCGTCGCCGGCGAGGCGAGGAACACCTGCGACTCTTTATGCCCCATGCGTCCCGGGAAGTTGCGGTTGGTGGCGCTGATGCACTTGAGCGGCGCGTTCATCCGGCCGAACGTATCCACCGGCCCGCCCAGGCACGCCGCGCACCCGGCATTCTCCGTCATCTGCACCCCGGCGTCCGTGAGAATCTGCCAGATGGTCTTGTCCCCCCACCGCGCGGTCTGCAAGTCATGCACGATCTCCGGCGTCGCCGGCACGCCAAACGTGTCAATGGCGACCCGCCGCCCCTGCACCACGCGGGCGAAGGCGAGGAAATCGCTCGTCTTCCCGCCCGTGCAGGAGCCGATGTACGCCCGGTCCAACTTCAGGCTGCCCATCTCCTTTGCCAGCTTGCGCTGATCGGGATTTGGATGGCACGCGACGGTCGGCTCGAGCTTGGACAGGTCGAGCACCAGTTCATAGACGAACTTCTGCTTCTTGTCCCGCGTGGCCGGATCGTACGTTTCTTTGGTCCCATTCAGCTTGCAGCGGTAATCCACGTAAGCCTGCGTCTGGGCGTCAAACTCAAAAATGCCATTCTTGCCGCCCGCCTCGATGGCCATGTTCGCCACCGTCATGCGGTCATCCATGCTCAAGCCGGCCACGCCCGGCCCGTCGAACTGCATCGCCCGGTAGGTGGCGCCGTCGGAGCCTATCTCCCCGATGCAGTGCAGGATGATATCCTTCCCCATCACGCCCGGCTGCAATTTGCCTTCGAGCCTGAAATGCATCGTCTCCGGCACCTTGACCAGCAATTTGCCTGTGCCGAGCACGAAGCCGGCGTCGGTGTTCCCGATCCCGGTGGCGAACTCGTTGAACGCCCCCGCCATGCACGTATGCGAGTCGGTCCCGAACAACACCTCGCCCGGCCGCGTGTGGCCCTTTTGCGGCAGCGCCGTGTGGCACACGCCGGCGTAATGCAACCCGTGCTGGCGCTTGAGATTGCCCTTGGCCGGGTCGAATACCCAGTGCCCATTCGGGTCATCAATCACGTCATAGAAATAAGTGATCCCCTGCGCCTTCACAAAGTCCCGCAGGATGTCCACGTTGCGGTTCGACTTGGAATCCGCCGTGAAGATGTAATGGTCCGGCATGATGACCACTTTGTTGCGGTCCCACACTTTCGCCGTTTTGCCGAACTCGCGCTCGAACACCCCGATCGTGCCCGGTCCGCACACGTCATGCGTCATCAGGATATCGGCCTGCACCCAAACATTGTCACCGGCCTGGACCCGCGCCTTGCCGGACGCGCGGGCCAGTATTTTCTCAGTCAAAGTCATACTGCACCCGCAAACTACCTGACCGGACCATCGAGATCAATGAGCATTCCCGCGCCGTAGCGGCGGGCATCCTGCCCGCCGTAGAGCCGGGCATCCTGCCCGGCGGACAACTCGACCGCTTTGCCACACCGCTCAGAGCTTCCGGACCCGTGCTGCGCTGCAAGATGCCACCCTCCACACCCGGCAAGCTGCCCCCCGCCACCTTTGAGACCCGGAGATTGACTTATCCCTCCCTCCCCCCTGCCGCATGGCTGGTCTTGTGGTGGCCTTGTGGTGGCCTTGTGGTGGCCTTGTGGTGGCTTTAGGGTGGCTTTGGGGTCGCAATGGGGTGCCTATCGGTTGGCTATCAACACGCTTTGAGGTGGCTTTGATGTCGCATTGATGTCGCATTAGCCGCTCTCGCGCCCATTTCTGCTTTCTGCTTTTGCTTGGGGTTGGCTTTGCCGCGGTGGATGTTGGATGTTCGATGTTGGATGTTGGATGTTCTGCTTCTTTTCTTCCTTCTGCCTTCCCCCCAGTGTTGCTTCTCCCCGATGACCGCATGTGCCCCAATTCCAAGTATTTACAGTTTGTCGGATAGGTGTCGGATAGGTGTTGGATAGGTGTTGGATAGGTGTCGGATAGCGGGTGGCTAGGTGTACGCCAGATATACGCTAGGGAACCGCCGATGAACCGCCCCCAGTCTCCGGGCCCACTACCGTTGAATTAAGGTGGACAAGATGCGCGCCGTGGCTTCTCCCTCTCCCCGCCGAACGGGGAGAGGGTTGGGGAGAGGGGAATCCATTGGGGTTGGCACGATCCTCCTCTCCCTTACCCTCTCCTCCCTTGGCGGGAGGAGAGGGAAAAGCCGCCGTGTCGTGCGCCGCAGCTTGCCTAATTCAACGGCAGTGCCCCGCCGGAGTCCCCCCCGGAGCCTCCCCGTAGTACCTCTTATCG
>Ga0182014_10007199_pt1 | contig 11722 bp, 9 predicted proteins | sample 612S2DmetaG_FD_120489 | JGI IMG/M metagenome (GOLD analysis project Ga0182014, IMG submission 120489) | Permafrost microbial communities from Stordalen Mire, Sweden - 612S2D metaG | ecosystem: Environmental > Terrestrial > Soil > Wetlands > Permafrost | place: Sweden: Stordalen | collected... | reverse complement strand
GGTGGGCATACAGCCCTCATATGTTCACGTGGCCGGATGAACTGCAGCATTATCGATCACTGCTCAACGTCCTCACAACAAACCATCTATTCGGGTGGAACTTTGGCCTTCCGATTAGCCCTAGCTATCCAGGCATGGAGAATGTCACTGCCGAGCTGGCCCAGGTATCGTCGGTCGGCCCATTCGTTGCGGGCGTTATCATCGCCGGTGTCTCGCACCTTTTGCTGACAGCTTGTGTCCTGCTACTCTTCCGCGAGGTATCGAGATCCTCCTACACAGCGTGCATCGGGGCAACACTTTATATGGTGGTGAGCCCTCAAGCTCACTATTTTGGTACCTCATTCGTCTATGAAACTGCGGCATTGCCATTTGTGACTCTATCCCTTTTCTTTTCGATCCGCTTCGCGATCCGCCGGCGCGGCCGCTACCAGAGCTTCGCCGGCCTGTTGGCTTGTGTCGCGATTGTCGCGATGACGCATCACGTGTCGGCGGTAGCGACAGTTGTTTTCTTGGGAGTCCTTGCACTGACGACTTCGCTGTTCCGCGGCGCTCCCAATCTTTCACGGCCTATCGCGCTCTGTGCTGGGTCAGCGGCACTTATCGTCGGATGCTGGATGTCCTTCTTCGCACCTATGACCCGCGATTACCTCGGCAACTCTATCAAGCAACTTCTAAGTGGCCTAACCGAGTTTGGTGCTGTCCAAGGAAATGTGAAGGACTCCCCGTGGGCGCCGGCGACGCCACTGTTCGATTCGGTCGTCAATCCCGTCGGCATTGTTCTCACGATAGTACTTCTCGCCGCGAGCGTTAGGCTCGCTGCCGACGTTAGGTTTGCGCGTTACAGGCCGCCATTGGAGCGGTCATTTATCTGGGTTGCGTTCGGATCTTATGGACTGGTGATGGCAGTACGCATACTTGCAGCGGACGGGGGCGAACTCGCATCCCGCATGTTTGCGTACGTTTCGCTCTTCACCGCGCTAGCAGTGGCAATAGTTTTGGAGCGTCTTGCATCACGTGCTCTTGGTCTTCGCCGTAGGTCAGTCCTCGCGCTAAGCGACGTGTCAGGCGGCCTCGTGAGTGCAACAGCAGTCGCCATCGTACTTCTTCTGTTTTCAATTACCATCGGTTTGCCGGCATATTGGCAGCGACTTCCGGGTGTGTTTTGGATCGAAGGTTGGGCAAGTGGAATAGACGCCGTAGGCACGAGCAGGGCCGAGTGGGCGGCAACAAACCTTCAACGCGGTTCCCGTTTCTTTGCCGACTTTACATCGGGAATTCTCCTGGCAACGGTTGCCGAGCTGGATTCCATTGGATACCCCGGATATCTTTACTACCACGATCGCCTCACGCCAGCGGACGTTGCGTTTATCGACACCCAGGACGTAACATACTTAGACGTGGACACGCGTATTGGGGTTAAGCCCCTTCCTCCTACTGGAAAATACTTCCCGATAGACGTCGTTGGTTGCGAGGGCAAGTTTTTACAGCCCGAAGACCTAGTCAAGTTCGACAATATTCCCGGAATATCTCGAATTTACGACTCGGGCATTGGCCATTTCTACGACCTACGAAGCTTCGACTACGTCCGTGGAGTCAGGAGCTACCATGAGAGCTAGACTATGCAAATTCGACCTTATCGCTTTAGCCGCTCTGGCGTGCTACGGCGCATCAGTACTGCCATCCATTCCGCGCGAGATATCGAATGTTACGGCATCAGTTCTTTGTTTTATCCTGACGGGAGTCGCCCTGGCAAGCGCGATCCTGCCCGGTCAGGCAAGCGGCACTGCGCGATTAGTCGCCATAATTGCTTGCTCTTTAGGGGCAGGCATGGTCGGTGGCCTGATTCTCAATTACATTCCATCAGGCCTAGTCCAGTCGAATTGGGTCACGTACGCCGCCGCGACAACGCTCATTGCCTACGTGGTAGCGCGTCTGCGCGGCGCAGGCAGTCTACTGAATCGGACGCGCCGGGGTTCCCTAAACCTAACCTGGGTTGCTGGCGCGAAATTATTTGCCTCCATACTTATGGTAACCGCGACAATAGTCATATCCCTAAGCGATAGAAATCATCGGGAAATGCCTTTCACCGAAGTGTGGCTTGTCCCGGATGGCCCGACAAAATCTCCTGTGGGTGCGACGGGAGCTGTATTAGGTATCAAAAGCCATGAGTCGTCGAACGAAGAATTCACAGTCGTCATGAACATGAGTGAGCATGTTACGACGCGTCGAGTGACGCTGGCTCCGAGCCAATTGTGGATCAAGTTCTTCTCCGTGGAGGGTAAAAAAGCAGTAGCTTCGGTGTATCGAGGCAGCACCGCACACCCTCCGTATCGGACGGTGTGGTTTGTCAGGGCGTGAAAGCGTGGGCGCCCGCCATCGTGCGGCGCAGAGCTCACGGAAGCGACCGCTTGGTCTTGGACTTGAGCGTAGCGACGGCCGGAAATCTGGTGGGCGCCTTGTCATCGCGATTGCGCTCTCGCTCTATAGCACGACCGTCGTGACTTCCGGGCTGGGATTCGTGTTTTGGGCAGTCGCCGCCCACATCACCACCACCGAAGTCGTTGGGCGCGCGGCTGCAGTTATCTCGGCAATGCAGCTCATTGCGATGTTTTGCACGCTGGGTCTTCATACACTGCTGACTGCCGAACTCCAGAATCACGGCGGTGCCGGTTTAAGGCGTCTCGTCGTGACGAGTCTGGGGATCGCCGGCCTCGTAGCGTTTGCCAGTGCAGCGGGATATGCAGTTATCTCTCACATCGCCGGTAGGACGGGTGAATCGATCTACGCCACGCCGATCGGCGTAGCGCTCTTCGGCGTGGGCACAGCCGTAACCACGGTAACGATTGTGTTGGACGGCGCGCTGATTGGCGTTCAACGAAGCGAGCGGCAGGTGTCACGCAATCTTGTTTTCTCGCTAACTAAGCTAATCGCGCTCCCCCTCGCCGCAGTTGCAATCGGTCTGTCACTGCAAGTCATTTTTTCAGTTTGGCTTCTGGGAAACCTTATCTCGTTGCTGATGCTCGCACTGCGTACCGAGGCGACGCACGAATGGTTGAAGACAATGCCATCTCTCCGCGGGTTTTATCCGCTGTGGCGCACTGCAGCGGGTCATCATTGCGTCAACCTCGCGACACAGGGGCCGGTACTGGCCATGCCGATCATGGTTGCCGCCCAGCTAAGCCATCAGGCAAACGCGGGCTTCTACGCGGCTCTCCTTTTAGTTACGTTTGTCTGGGTTGTTCCTTACCAACTCGCTATCGCGACGTTCGCGCTCGATAGTGAGAACCCGGAGCACGTCGGTAGTGGGCTCGACACGGCACTTCGGCTCTCAGCAGGGGTATCTGTCCTCGCCGCGGTGGGAGCTCCTATCTTGGCATCTCCGCTCTTGGCGATTTTCGGCCCTGGGTATGAACAGGCCCGCTATTGCCTTATTGCGCTGGCGATTTGTACATTCGCACATGCAATGAAATCGATCTATATCGCGGTGAGGAGAGCCCAAGGCGCACTGGGCAAGGCAGCGAAGGCAACAGTTCTGGGCGCAGCACTGGAACTCATAGCTGTACAGGTGGGGCTGAAGTTCGGTGGCGTAACTGGTATTGGAATAGCGCTCGGCATTGCAATGGTGGTGGAAGCAGCTATTTTCTGGCCGCACATCCGTAAGGCCCGGGGTCGGTTCGATCAGCAGGACACTGAGGTGGAAAACAATCACCGCGCCGGGGAACGAGAGGTTTCTAACGCAGATGACCGTGAGTGGGAAACTGGCGAAGTCAGCCGCGACGACATTCACTCGGCCACTTTGGTGCAAGTTGGGAAACCTGATCAAGTTTACGAGCGGTTCAAATCGCTACTGGCCCCGAGGGCGACGCAGTCGAACGGTTTTAGCAAAGGCAATGGTGCGCGTGAGCGCCCTCGACTGCTTATCAGCAAACACGCGCCAATATTTAAGGACCAACCGTGAGCATCTCTTCCCATCCACCGCGCGCCGCGCGTGACATCGCCACGGCATGGTCAAGCCGCCGCGAGACCTCGACAGGAGCGCTCTCTGTCTCTGTAATCATTGCTGCTTATACGGAGGATCGCTGGCACGACATTGTCAAGGCCGTAGCCTCGGCGCTTTGCCAGTCTTCGCCTCCTCTCGAAGTAATTTTGGTTCTAGACCACAACCCGGGCCTCGCGCAGCACGCAAGGGCCAAATGGAGGCGTGTAAGGCGTGTCACGATCCTTGAAAACCTAGGACCGAAGGGAGCTTCCGGAGCACGTAATACAGGTGTCCTGCACAGCCGGGGCGAAATCGTAGTTTTTCTGGATGACGACGCGTTTGCCGCACCCGACTGGCTACGCTCCCTGTGCCGGCACTTCAGCGACGCAAAGGTCGTCGGAGTAGGTGGCGGGCTCACACCACAGTGGCCCGGAACTCGCCCGCGTTGGTTTCCACACGAATTCGATTGGGTTGTTGGCGGCTCGTACGCGGGTATGCCGAAGGTAGCGACGCCCGTTAGAAACGTGTGGACAGGTAGCATGGCGATCCGGCGCAGTGCATTCGACGCCGTGGGCGGTTTCCGCGCAAGTTTCGGTAGAACCCGCGGAGCTTATGGCCCTGAAGACACTGATTTGTGTCTCCGGGTGCGACGAGCCTTGCCTTCGGGTTATTGGCTATATGATCCGTCAGCAGAGGCCACACACAAGGTTTCTTTGGCCAGAAGTACGCCAGGTTTTTTTCTTAAGCGTTGCTGGTACGAGGGCCGTGGTAAAGCCGCTTTGGCAAGGCTCATGGGGATCGGCGCCAGCACTGCCGCGGAGCGGCGATACGCGACGAGGGTTCTCCCCTTCGCGTTTCTCCGTGAGCTGCGCCTGGCAATATTTCAAGGTGACGTCGCGAATCTCGAACGTAGCGCCGCAATATTCGCGGGACTGCTATGGACTGCTGCGGGCTTCCTGACGGAGATGCTAGTACGAAGGAGACATTCTGTGCCCATAGATTCCGAGCCTGGCGGTCCCGCGACCAAGGGAGTTCTCCCCTCGAGTGTAGGTTCGCCGAATGCACTGATGGCTCATCCCACCCACGACGGCCGCGGGTCCTTTCGTCCATTTTGTGTTGCTCAGTGGGATATCTTGCATCCATTTCCGACCATTCAACAGGAAAAGTCCGGGAATGAAGGACGCGCTCGGGTTCATCTTCTCGTGCTGATAGGAACGGAGCCGCTCGGGTACACCGACTTCGAAGTTGAGAACACCGATTCGCTTCCAAGCGCTGCGGCCGCTTCGGCGTCGCTGTCGTTTCGGTCCAAGATAAATGCTCGTCTAGCCGAGAGCGGTCTGCCGCTGATCAGCGAGATACCGGTCGTCGGTTTACAGCTCGACCCAAATCAACTAGCCTTCGTGGCCGCGCGAGAGCAATTGCTCGAAAACGCACCCGACATATCAGTGGTCCTATGTACTCGGGACCGGCCTGCACGCCTTGCTGATTGCGTACGTCAGCTTGCCCGCCAGGAGTACCCAAGCTATGAGATTATCGTTGTTGACAATGCACCAGCAGATCCGGGTGCGGTTTCAGCCGCATTAGAATCGCTGGACCTCTCGGTGCCAGTCAGCTATGTGCTGGAACCCCGCGCCGGTCTCTCGTGGGCTCGAAACACCGGTTGGCGAGCCGCGCGAGCCGATATCATCACGTTCTTAGACGACGACGAGGTGCCTGACAGATACTTGCTGGCCGAAGTAGTACGAGGCTTCTCGGCTAGGTCGAATGTCGGCTGCGTCACAGGTATGGTTCTTCCGGCCGAGCTGAGGACTGAACCGCAACTATGGTACGAAGAGTTTGGGGGACACAGCAAGGGACGCGGGTTCAATCGAGAGATTTTCGACTCCGCGCATTCGCAGAGCCCGCTCTACCCACTACCGGCATTTGGCACCGGCGCAAACATGAGCTTCCGTCGCGAAGTCTTGATTGATATCGAAGGCTTTCACGTCGCATTAGGTGCAGGCACGCCAGCTATGGCAACGGAAGACACGTTCGCTTTCACGCGCACGCTACTTGCCAAGCACACCATAGTTTACCAACCCACAGCACTAACCTGGCATTATCATCGTGACACGGTTGTCGCCTTAAAAAGGCAGTTGCATGCGTACGGCACTGGTCTGACTGCTTACTACGCCGCATTAATATGCTACAAGCCGAAGCTCCTACTTTCATTGTTGCCATTGATTCCCGCGGCCACTAAAGACATGCGAGGAAAGGACTCAGTTCGAACAGCGACGAGGCGTAGCTTTCCCGCTAGTCTTCTCCGAACCGAAATGAGAGGGATGCTCCGAGGTGTCCCGGCCTTTTTCCGTAGTGTTATGGAGCAACGGCGTAAAGGTGCCCTATACGGTGCACAAATACCGGCTGTCTGGGGCCAGAAGTCTTCCAAGAGCAGAACGTCCTCGGCGAGAACTAAGGGAGAAACATGCCTGCACACACTGTGATGGCCAACTATTGTTTAGAGGCTGGCAACGGAGTTCGCGAGCGCAACGGCCAGCGAGCGATCCGCCGCGTCCGTTCTCGCGCGCCCTTGCGGCTTGGCCTTGCGGGGGGAGGAACGGATGTGTCGCCCTACTGTGACGCGTACGGTGGCATTGTCCTGAACGCCACTATCGATCGATACTGTTACGCGACGCTTGAAGAAACCCGGGATGGCACCATTGAATTCCGAGCACCGGATATTGAGGTCACCGACCATCTGACTGTTGGTTGTGAGTCCGCTGAGGCTGCGCCTACTCAGCTGAATCTGCACCGAGCCATTTATGAGCGGTTGACTCGGGATTTCGATCTAGGCCGGCCCGGGATTTGTCTGACTACGGTCTCGGATGCGCCTCCTGGATCGGGCTTGGGATCTTCCTCGACCTTGGTTGTTTCAGTTGTTGAGGCTTTCCGCGAATTCTTTGCCTTGCCACTTGGAGAGTATGACGTCGCACGCCTCGCATTCGAGATCGAACGCGAGGACTATGGACAGGCGGGGGGAAGCCAGGATCAATACGCGGCGACGTTTGGTGGGTTTAATGTAATGGAGTTTGGGCCTGCCGGGCGGGTTATCGTTAATCCCTTGCGAATCAAGGAGGCAACCTTACGTGAACTAGAGGCCTCAATTGTTTTATTCCATTCCGGAGTCTCGCGCGATTCTGCCGAAATAATTGAGCGGCAGAGTAAATACATATCATCGGGATCGGCGTCGCAACTCGCAGCGACTCACAGGCTCAAAGATGAGGCGATTGCGATGAAGGAGGCTCTTCTCAAGGGAGACTTCGCGCAACTCGCCGAAGTTCTTGATCGAGGCTGGCAGGCGAAGAAGCAATTAGCAGAAGGGATTTCGAACTCCCATATCGAACATTGCTTTGATGTTGCCCGAAAGGCTGGCGCGATGGCCGGAAAGGTGTCCGGCGCAGGCGGCGGAGGGCACGTTTTGTTTCTAACGGATCCAGTCCGGCGGCCGGCGGTCATGCGGGCTCTCGATGACCTGCAGGTCGGCGTGGTACAGCAAGCACACTTTATGTCGGAAGGAGCAGTAGCGTGGTCACTGCGATAAATACCAGTGTTTCGACGTTCATCGATGGGGAGATCGCTAAGAGCCGTGTCGCTCTGGACGCCTTAGCGAGTCCCCACTACACACAGATCCTGACGGATATTGCGGGCGAGATCGTAGAATCACTGCGTGCCGGTGGGAAGGTCTTGTTTTGCGGAAATGGTGGGTCGGCTGCGGACTCGCAGCACCTGGCCGCTGAATTGGTTGGGCGCCAAAATTACGACCGGGCACCCGCTGCCGGCATTGCCTTGACCGTTGACACGTCGGCTCTCACCGCGCTGGGCAATGATTATGGATTCGATACCGTTTTCTCTCGGCAGGTCGAAGCGCTCGGACGTGCTGGTGACGTTCTCATTGGCATTTCGACCTCAGGTCGCTCCGTAAATGTCGTACGCGCACTCGAGGCAGCGAAGACAAAGGGCATAACAACAGTGTCGTTCACCGGCTCCGAGCCCAGGGATATGAGCATTGCCCAACATATGTTGTGTGTACCGGCTAGCGAAACGGCCAAGATTCAAGAACTTCACATGGTATGCGGTCACATAATCTTTGCTCTTGTGGAGCGTATCCTCTTTCCAATAGCGCGCAGTTCGGGCCCATAGTGTGGAACCCACTGTCGGGTGAGTGTGAATAGGGTCGAATTCAGAAGTCTTCAGGAGTGGCACGAGTGAATTATTACGATCTGGAAAGGATCTGGTACATGGAGGCCACGCTTGCAACCCTAGGCATGCACGGTGGTTTTGGACAGGAACATGCGGTCCGCGTGGAGGCGGCAGGTGGGAGCGCGATGCCGAGCGCTGCGATAAGGGGCGGGCGTGCCACAGCTAACTAGGTCGAGAGGTATCCGCATTAAGGCACAACGATCTGACCAATCCGCCGAGATTAGGCATACGAAGTTCGAAAATGGATCAGATGCGTTAATGGTTGTTGGTCCAGGGCCTCGTTTCCTCTCGGGTATCGGATATCACACCGCCTCGATAGCGAATGCATTCGCCCGGCGAGGTGATTCCGTGAGTGCCCTACTGATTCGAGAATTGTGCCCGCGTCGCTTTTATCCGGGGCGCAGGAGAATAGGAATGTACGGATCCGAAGTCTTGCGCCTTGAGAAGGTTCCGACATATGAGGGTCTCGATTGGTATTGGGGGCTCTCATTGTATCGAGCGATCCAATTTCTATGGAGGCGACGACCGAAGGTAGTCCTCCTCCAATGGTGGACGGCTGCAACCGCTCATAGCTACCTGGCGATAGCGTTGGCAGCTCGACTGATCCGCGCACAAGTGGTAATAGAGGTGCACGAATCAACCGACGTCGGGGAGGCGGCTGTTCCGTTGGTAACCTCGTACGCCCGAGTGCTCATGCGTCAGTTGGCTCGGGTACTTTCCGGAGTAGTAGTTCATTCTAAATCCGACATAAATATGATGCATCGAGCCTATCCTTCCCTTCAGCGACTGCCGTTCTCCGTGGTATTTCCGGGACCTTTAGAACACGCCGGACATAGTGGATTGGCTGTAGCGAGCGAGTCGCGACGCGAAGAAGATCCGGTGAGATTTCTGTTCTTTGGTGTTATTCGACCCTACAAAGGTATCGATGAACTCGCGGCAGCGTTCCGCTCCCTGATCCGCGACGGAGAGCGCGTTCATCTGACGATTGCCGGGGAAGTCTGGGCCGATGCAGAGCCAGCATTGAGAATTATTCGAGGTACTGGTGAGAACAACTATGAGATATTGTCAGGATATATTCCCGATGATCGGGTTAGGGACCTCTTCGAACAAGCCGATGTCGTAGTTGCTCCGTATCGCCGTGCGTCAGCTTCGGGCCCGGTTAACTTGGCGATGGAGGCTGGACTTCCCATAGTCACGACGACGGTTCCCGCACTTCAAGAGGCCTGCCAGGATTATCAGGGCGTCTCTTACGCTGGCGTCGAGGATGCGATCGGATTGCGCGACGCCATGCAGCGATCGATGACGAAAGTCGATATGCGCTTTGATAACCCACATAGTTGGGATGCAAACGCCGATCGGTACGCAGAATTCTTCAGTCGTTTCGACCGAAAGGTGACGTGCGATCGAACGAAATAGTCGAGTTCCCGACTTGGCCCGCGCGCTAGTCGGCAGTAGGACATCTATGGTGACGCGCTCGAACCAGTTGCAAAGCAGAGCTGACTCAGCCCCGATGATCGAGGTGTTATATGTCGTTAGTCTTGGGTGGTCGGGCAACCACCGGTCGCCTCAAATATTGCGTCTGCCGCTTTCGTTGAAATTGTCGATTCGTGTTCCGCTACATACGCGGTGAAGCTGGCTCGGCGCCTCGGCCTGCTTTGTTTTTGGACCGCGACGGGGTCCTGAATCGGCGAAATATCGATGGCTACGTGATTGAGCCGAGCGATTTTGAGGCGGTCGACCTCGCCTGGGATGCAGCCGAGGCCGCCCAGAAGGCCGGTGCTGCGCTGGTGGTCGTTACCAATCAGGGAGGCATTGGCAGGTGCCGAGCCACCGAGTCACACGTCATGGTCATCCACGCCCTTCTTCTCGCTGCACTCAGCAAACGTGGGATCGTCCTCGATGGTATATACACATGTCCTCACCATCCGCAGTCTCTCGACCTTGCGCAGAGAGATTGCCGATGTCGCAAACCCAAGCCAGGGTTGATCGTTGCCGCGGCACACGACCTCAACCTCGACTTGACCGCTTCGATCTTGATCGGGGATCAACCAAGTGACATGGCTGCCGCTCGGGCAGCCGGGATCGCCGATGACCGCGCCCTGCTCGTCGGGGGGCCCGCCCCAACGGACCTGGCCCAAGTTGTCCGGAATGCTTGGGGCACGTCAGGACCGTGAAGATGCTTGCAGAGGGTATCTCGGCCAGTGGGACACCGCGTCGCAGGTCCCTATCGTTGAGTCGCCCCCAATCGCCCCAGGCCATGGTTAGGCGGGAAGCTACGACGGCGCGACTCGGGGTCTTTATGCAGAAGAAGCAGCGCGTTGTTCCAGCCATGGCCGGCGCGATATCGATGACTATGTTCAGTAGTAGGTCAGATTTCCGTGTGAAGGCCGATTGCCGCAGTTCTGCGGAAGACCGATTACCGGCGCTGGGCTGACTCCCACAGTCTCGAGGTGTGGTGGGAGCCTCCGATCAGAATAGCCGCCGCTCTTGTACCGAAAAACAGCCGTGCCATTGAATTCGGAGCTGGCAATCGAACCCTTGAGCGGTATCTCGACCCATCGTGTACCTACGTGGCATCTGACATCGTCGACCCCGGTCCAGGAACGATTGTCTGTGACCTCAATCAGAGGCCTCTTCCGGGCCTCGGTGCAGGTGTTTACGATGTCGCCGTACTCATGGGGGCGTTGGAATACATGCGCGATGCGCCCTCGGTGATGACACCGCGCCGGACCCGGCGAGTGCGGCAAACGATGATACGTTTTCCCTGTCGACGTCCAGACTGCCAGCCGGCAACTACAAGCTCGCCGCGAAAGTCGTTGGAAACGACCACAAGCCAAACGGAAGCAACACCGTCAACTACCCACCGATGACACTGGCTCAGGCCGGACGCGACAATGACGGCGGCTATCCGATCGGAAGCATCCGGCTCACCGGATAGCGTGCAGTAGCCGCGTGAAGCGGGTCGAGTCGCAGACCACCGACTCCTCGGCGAAGGGCAGATGAGGCAGATCGACGATCAGCGTGGACTGCGATCAGCGATAAATGTTCGATGACGGTGACGGGGTCGAAGCCCACCAATTCCGTAGAACCGACTCAGCGAGCTTGCCCCCGATCGCGAGATCAAGCGGGGCGTAAAGACCATTGTCGCTCCACCACGACCACCAGAACGTCCCGGCCCACCAGGGCTGGCCGCTGAACGTCGCGAGCAACGCCTCATACGCGGCTGCCTGCTCCTGCTGAGAGGGCGTACTACTGTATTGGTTGTTCCATGGCTCGACCGCCGCACCCACCAGGCTGGGATAGCCGGCCTCGGTGAACATGATTGGACGCCCGACACCAACCGCGAAGGCCGACATTTGGTCCCGTATCGGAATCCACGCCGCCTCCAGCGCCGATATATCCGTTGTCGGCTTGGTGCTCAACGGGAAATAGGCGTCAATCCCAATAAAATTGAGCTGATCCCAAAATGACACGTTGCGGTATTCGTTGGGGATGGCCGCATAG
>Ga0182014_10007197_pt1 | contig 11723 bp, 10 predicted proteins | sample 612S2DmetaG_FD_120489 | JGI IMG/M metagenome (GOLD analysis project Ga0182014, IMG submission 120489) | Permafrost microbial communities from Stordalen Mire, Sweden - 612S2D metaG | ecosystem: Environmental > Terrestrial > Soil > Wetlands > Permafrost | place: Sweden: Stordalen | collected... | reverse complement strand
TAAACCATGGTCGCCCATAATGTTCTATAATGAACATTCCCCGATCGAAAGCCGGCCAAACATGAACGACCAGGTATCTCAGTTGATCCAGCCAACTTTGCGCGGAAAGGTGGTGGAACTCCAGCCGCTCAGGCCGGAACACGAGACCGGTCTCCTGGCGGCGGCGGCCGACGGCCAGTTGTGGAACCTGGCTGTGACCGTCGTTCCCGGGCCCGAGACCGTCGGGCAGTACATCGCCACCGCGCTGGCCGGGCGCCAGGCCGGGACCGTCCTGCCCTTCGTGATCATGGACCTGGCCAGCGGACGGATCATCGGTAGCACCCGGTTCTGGAAGATCGACCGGGCCAACCGGAAAATGGAGATCGGCCACACCTGGCTGAGCGGCTCGATGCAGCGGTCGGGGGTGAACACCGAGGCGAAATACCTGCTTTTGACCTATGCCTTCGAGGTCATGAATGCCGTGCGGGTCCAGTTCTCCACGGACGAATTGAACGAAAAGTCCCGGGCGGCGATCCTGCGCATCGGCGCGAAACAGGAAGGAACGGTTCGGAACGAACGAATCATGCCAGATGGAAGAATCCGTAATTCCGTGCGCTTCAGCATCATCTCTTCCGAGTGGCCGGACGTGAAGCGCATGCTGGAACAGAAGATGCTAGCCCGCTAGATCCAGGCGCCCTGTATCATTTCCTGACAAGGAGTTCCCATGCGTCGCCTCAGCCTGCTGCTATGCCTGCCGGCCCTGCTCGCCGCCGCCCAGCCGGCGACCCGGGACATGAGCCTCACCTCCCCCGACGGGTTCGAACTCAAGGGATCCCTGACGATCCCGCCGGAGCCCGGCCTCCGTCCCGTGGTGATCCTCGCCCACCAGTTCCAGGCGGACCGGAGCGGGTGGAAGCCCCTGGCCGACCTGCTGAACGCCAAGGGCATCGCCACCCTGGCCCTGGACCTGCGCGGGCACGGCCAGAGCACCCAGAACGGCGGCGAGACGGTGGCGGTCACCCCGGACTTCCTGGCTTCCGCCAAGACCGTCGGCTTCGACAAGATCCCCGCCGACCTCATCCAGGCCGCCGCCTGGGTGCGCAAACAGAAACGCATCAATCCGCGCCGCCTGGGCTTGGCCGGCTCCAGCGTGGGCGCCTTCGCCGCGCTCATGGCCGCGCCGGCCATCCGTCCGGTGGTGGTGCTGGCGCTGAGCCCGGCCGGGAACGGGGCCTTCGGCGCGGACGCCGGGGCCGCCCTGGTCCGCGCCGTGGAGCAGTCCCACGCCGCGGTACTGGTCCTGGCCGCGGCGGACGACCCCGAGGCCGCCGGCAACGCCAAGGCCGTCAAGGACGTGTTCGGCGTGTGCGCGGTGACCCTGCCCGGCAAGGACCACGGCTTCGCGCTGTTTCCGGCCAGGGCCGGATTCATGGCCGGCTGGATGACCGAATACCTGACCTACCGCGCGCCCAGGATGGCGAAAAAGACCGTGGAGCAGCCTGCCGGGGAGCCTTGATTCCAGGCCGGCATGGTGGGATCCTGCATCCATCCCAGCCGTTCCAACGATAAGGTGGCCATCTCGAAAACCTGGCCCCGTTCCCAAAGCGAGCATGCCATGAGAAAGCTCATCGGGGACGCCGTCACCATTCTGGGCGAGAAATTCACCAGTCAGCATGGCCCGAGGATCAGGGCCCGTGAGATCACCCGGGGCGGCGACAAGCTGACCATCCGCGACCAGGATGGCAACCTCCGGTGGGTCATGGCGCGGCGCTCGGAAGAATGAGCAGGCTGTTCTGGCTGGGCCGGACCGTGAAGAGAATCGAGCTGCCGTACCCGGTGAGAAGGACCGGAGAAGCCTGACCCCTTTACCCTGCAAGGAATCCAGGCCAAACTGGCGCAGTCCGTGCCCCCCGCCCCAGGCTCATAAGGAGTGAACCTTAATGGCTCCACCCGCAATGGCCAGTACCGCCCTCACCCAGACCGTGGATTTCTGGACCGCCCAGGCCGTCATGGCCAGCGGCTACCTGGTGGCGCTCTACCGCATCCTCGGGGATGACCGCCAGGTGGCCCTGGCCATGGAGGCCTGCGGCCCCTGCGGAGCGCGCGCCCAGCGCCTGGGCCTCCAGGCCCAGATCGCAGCCCTCGACGCGGCCTTCGCCGCCGAATATCCCGAGGAGCTCCTGGGCGAGGAAAAGGCCTGGCAGCGCATCGTCGAGGCCCACGCAGGCCTTTGCGCGGTCCACGACCTGATCGATGACCCGGAGCAGGACCCCAGTCTGCGGGGCAGCCGGGCCGGCACTGCCAACGCCCTGCGCCACGCCCTGAGGGGCTACCGCACCGCCTTCCCGGAGGAATGCACCATCCCGGGCATCCGCCAGGCCATGGAGAGCGCGGCGCTGCGCTGCGCCGACGCCTTCTCCTTCACCGGGGACCGGGAGGAGCCCCGTCAGCGCCAGGAGCTCCACGACCGCATCCTTGAGGCCCTGCTCAGGAAAGCAGTCTAGAGGAAACCATGGACCAACCGCTCCTGATGCGCCAGCTCGCCTTCGTGGTGGAGGTGGACCGGCTCAAGGAAATCCTCCGCCAGACCCCCGTCGCCAGCGGCGCCCGCCGGGAGAACAGCGCCGAGCATTCCTGGCACCTGGCGCTCATGGCCGGGGTGCTGGCCAGCTACGCCGCGGAGCCCGTGGACCTGCTCCGGGTGCTGCGCATGCTGCTGATCCACGATGTCATCGAGATCGACGCGGGCGACACGTTCGCCTTCGACGAGGCGGCCAACGCCTCCAAGCAGGAGCGGGAGGAACGGGCGGCGGACCGGATCTTCGGGATGCTGCCGCCGGGGCAGGACGCGGAGCACCGCGCCCTGTGGGACGAGTTCGAGGCCGGGGCCACGCCGGAGTCCCGCTACGCCAACGCCCTGGACCGCCTCCAGCCGCTGCTCCTCAACGCCCAGTCCGGCGGCGGCAGCTGGAGGGACCACGGCATCCGCCGGGACCAGGTGCTCAGGCGCATGGACCCCATCCGCACGGTGCTGCCGGAAGTCTGGCCCAGGGTCATGGAGATCGTGGACTGGGCCTGCGCGGAAAAGCACATCCTCCCATAAGATGATTTTTGCAATAAAGTGATAGAGTCCACCCTAGCAAACAATGATCGAGACTCACACCCCGGGGAGCGACTGATGGCTGGAATCCAGGTCCAGGATACGTTCAGCCAGGCCGACCTGGTGAAGACCTACAGGAAGATCACCCTCCACCTGGTGCCGTTCCTGTTCGTCTGCTACCTGTTCAACTACTTCGACCGGGTGAACGTCGGCTTCGCCAAGCTGCAGATGCTGGGAGCCCTGCATCTCAGCGAAACCACCTACGGGCTGGCCGCAGGCATCTTCTTCATCGGCTACGTCTCCTTCGCCGTGCCCAGCAACCTGATCCTGTACAAGGTGGGGGCGCGGCGCTGGCTGGCGGCCACCATGATCCTCTGGGGCATCTTCTCCACCTGCCTGATGTTCGTGTCTTCGGCCAGGACCTTCTACCTGCTCCGCTTCCTCACCGGCGCGTCCGAGGCTGGCTTCTTTCCGGGCATCATCCTCTATTTCACTTTATGGGTCCCCAAGGCCCAGCGCGGACGGATCACGGCCCTGTTCATGTCCGCCATCCCCCTCTCCGGGGTGGTGGGCGGCCCGCTGTCCGGCTGGGTGCTGCATTCCCTCTCCTCCGGTGTCGGCGGCCTGGCCGGGTGGCAGTGGCTGTTCCTGACCCAGGGGGTGCCGACGATCCTGCTGGGCGTGGGCATGTTCTTCCTGCTGAACGACGGCATCGACCAGGCCCGGTGGCTGGGCGAGGATGAGCGCCGCGCCTTGAAGCAGGCCCTGATCGAGGATGAAAAGAACCGTCCGGCGGAGGTGTCCGACTCCTTCCTGAGCGTCCTGGGCAATCCCAGGGTGTGGCTGCTGGGCGGCATCTACTTCGGCATGGCCTGCGGGGTCTACGCCATCAACTTCTGGCTGCCGACCATCATCAAGACCAGCGGCATCACCGACCCGCTGGTCATCGGCTGGGTCTCGGCCGTGCCGTACCTGGCCGCCAGCGTGGCCATGGTGGTCCTGGGCCGCTCGGCGGACGTCCGGCGCGAGCGCCGCTGGCACCTGGCGGTGCCCCTCCTGCTGGGGGTGATCGGCCTGGTGATCGCCGCCCGCTTTGCCTCCAACACCGCCGTGGCGGCCATCGGCCTGACCATCGCCACCATGGGCGCCATGGGCGCCCTGCCCATGTTCTGGCCGGTGTCCAGCGCCTTCCTCAGCGCCGCGGGCGCCGCCGGCGGCATCGCCCTGATCAACGCCCTGGGCCAGACCGCCGGGTTCTTCAGCCCGTACTTCGTCGGCTGGATCAAGGACACCACCCACAGTACGGATCTCGCCCTATACGTCCTGGCCGGCGGGATGCTGGTGAGCGTGATCCTGATCCTGCGCCTGCCCACCAAGATCATAAATCATTAACGGGTGGCAGCTTCCAGGAGGTAGAGGAAGCTCCGGTAGAGCCGGCCCGTGGCCCGGGTGACCCCGATCTCGCAGGTGCGGCTGCTGGAGAAGTGGCCGTCGCAGGGGGTGGCCGCCACTTCCACAGCCTCACGCCGGGTGGCGCTGGCGGTGAGTTCGGGGAAGAGGAAGCCGCGGTCCCCGGCGAAGCCGCAGCAGCCGGCGTCCTCGGGGATCAGGACCGTTCCGGCGCAGGCCGCGGCGATGGCTTCCAGCTTGGGGGTGAGGCCCATTTTGGTGAGGGAGCAGACCGGGTGCAGGGCCACGCTGCCCATCCGCCGGCGCACGGTGAGCCTGGGCAGCAAGTGGTCGTGGGCGAACTCCACCGGGTCGAGGATCCGGAGCTGGTCGAAGCGGGCCTGGTTCTCGGGGCTCAGGTAGGGGCGCGCGCCCCTCATCCCGTGGGCGCAGGGGGAGGTGTCCATCACCACGGGCAGCCGCCCTTCCTGGCTCCAGGCCCAGAACCGCTCCACCGCCTGGTTCACCGCGGCCCGGTGGGCGGGGGCATAGCCCTTGGAGGAGAACGGCACGCCGCAGCAGACCCCTTCGGGGTCCTCGGGGATGTGCAGCGGCACGCCGGCGCGGCTGGCCAGGGTCAGCAGCACTTCGGGCAGGCTGGGGGCCGCGGGCTCCCCGGGGAGGGCTCCCATCACCCGGGAGATGCAGGCGGGGAAGTAGATGGCCTGGGCGCCCGCGGCTGCGGTGCGCGGCAGCCGCCCGGCGGCCCGGGGCATCTCCGCGGACCACTGGGGGGTGGCCTGGCGGGCCGCGGCCCGGATCAGGCGGGTGACCGCGACCATGGTCCCGGCCCCGAACACGCGCTGGACCAGGTGGCCCGAGCGCAGGCCCAGCCGGACCACCGGCTCCACCCTGGCGAAATGCCGCTGGACTGAGGCGGCGATGCCCTGGGCCAGGGCGGAATGGCCCTGGCGGCGCAGGCGCTTGACCAGGGCGCCGGTGTCGATGGCCACGGGGCAGGCGGTGGCGCAGAGCCCGTCCGCGGCGCAGGTGTCCTGGGCCAGGTACTGGAAGTCGCGCCGCAGCTCGCGCAGCAGTCCGGCGTCCTCCCCGGTGGCCTCCAGGCGCGCGATCTCCCGGCGCAGGACGATGCGCTGGCGGGGCGTGAGGGTCAGCTCGCGGCTGGGGCATCTGGCTTCGCAGAACCCGCACTCGATGCACTGGTCCACTTCCTCTTCCACCGGGTGGGCGTCCTTGAGGTTGGCCAGGTGGGCCCTGGGATCGGGGTTGAGGATCACGCCCGGGTTGAGCAGGCGCTCGGGGTCCACCAGGTACTTCAGCCGGGTCATGATCTGCTTGGCTTCCGGGCCCCACTCGATCTCCAGGAAGGGCGCCATGTTCCGTCCCGTACCGTGCTCGCCCTTCATGGCGCCGTCGTACTTGTGCACCACCAGGTCCGCCACCTCGTCCATGAAGCCGGCGTACTGGGCCACCGCGGCCTCGTCCTGGAAGGACTGGGTGAGGACGAAATGCAAGTTGCCGTCCTTGGCGTGGGCGACCACGATGGCGTCGGCATAGCCGTGCCGGCTGAACAGCGCGATGAGGTCCATCACGGCGTCGGCCAGGACCGGGAGGGGGAACACCAGGTCCTCGGTGATGATGGAGGTGCCCCGGGCGCGGGCGGCGCCGATGGTGGGCAGGGCGCCCTGGCGGATCCTCCAGAAGCTGGCCTGCTCCGCGGGGTCGTGGGTGAAGCCGGCGGGCTCCAGCAGGGTGAGCCCCGCGCAGGCGGCCAGGGCCTGGCGCTCCAGCTCCAGGGGGTCGGCGCCGGCGGCGGCCTGGAACTCCGCCAGCAGGGCCGCCACCCCGGCGGGCAGCGTCCGGATGTGCGCGGGGATCCCCGGCTGGTTCTCCATGGCGCGCAGGGTGGCGCGGTCCATCAGCTCCAGGGCCGCGGCGCCAGCGTCCCGCAAGGGGATGATGGCGGTGCAGGCGGCGCGGATGTCCGGGAACAGCAGGAAGCCAGTGACCTTCACCGGCAGGTCGGGCACGGTGCGCAGCACCGCCTCGGAGATGAAGGCCAGGGTGCCTTCGGAGCCCACCAGCAGGTTCCGGAAGATGTCTACCGGCCGCTGGAAGTCCAGGAAGGCGTTGAGGGAGTAGCCCATGGTGTTCTTCATGCGGTACTTGGCGCGGATCCGGGCGGCCAGGACGGCGTTGCCCTCCAGTTCGGCCTTCAGGTCCAGGAGGCCCTGGGCCAGGGCCGGCTCCCGCTGGCGGAAGGCCTGGTCGGCGTCGGCGGCCGCGGTGTCGATGACCGTGCCGGAGGGCAGGGTGAAGGTGAGGGACTCCAGGGTGTGGTAGGCGTTCTGGGTCACCCCGCAGCACATGCCGCTGGCGTTGTTGGAGAGGATGCCGCCCACGGTGGCGGTGCTGATGGAGGCCGGGTCGGGACCGAACTTGGTGGAGTACGGGCGCAGGGCCAGGTTCACGTGGGCGCCGATGACGCCGGGCTGGACCTTGACCCGGGCGCCGCTGTCCAGCACCTGGATGCCCCGCCAGTGCCGGGCCACCTCCACCAGGATGCCGTCGCTGATAGCCTGGCCGGACAGGCTGGTGCCCGCGGCCCGGAAGGTCATGGGGATCCCGGCCTGGCGGCTGAGGCGGAACAGGCCCTGGACTTCGGCCACGCTGCCGGCGAACACCACCGCCCGGGGGATCAGCCGGTAGGACCCCGCGTCCGCCGCCCACGCCACCCGCTCCGCCTGCCGGTGCAGCACCCGCCCGGCGCCTACGATGGCTTCCAGGGATTGCCGGAGGGTGACTGCCTGGGCCATCGACTTACCCCTCCATTCAGGCCGGACCCTTCGGTGTGCAGGGATATTGATAAAACCAACCTGGAAATAACAGGATACATTTGCCTTTGGATTGGCGCGAGCGGAATCGGGCTGCGCTCAGAGGTTGCGGTCCTCCTGGACCAGGAACAGCCCCAGGTCCACCTCGTCCACGCCGAGCTGAGGCAGGCCCCGGAGAAAGGCCGGCTGGGCGGCGCGGTCGTCCAAGGGCGCCGGAACCAGGGCGCGCAGGCGCTCCAGGACGGCCTTGAGGTTGAGGTGGCGGGAGGGCTTGAGTTCGGCGCCGAGGCATGGATAGCCCAGCCGGGATTCATAGAGGATGATCGCCGGCAGGCCTTCCGTACGCGCCACCAGGATGAAGGACTCCCGGCTGGAGGTCACCTGCTCGGTGACCGTCTCTACCTTCTTGGTGAGGGCAAGGCCCCCCGTCATCAGGGCCCGGCCCATGGAGAACTTGCGCTCCGTGGACTTGACGACCTCGGAATGGGAGGTGGTGCGGTAGCCGGTCTGGACCAGGGCGATGGTGGTGAACGGGCAAGGGTGGCAGGTTCCGCGCCCGTCCGTGACGTTGAGGCCCGAGCCGGTCGCCTCCAGCCGCCGGGCCACGATCCGCTGGGCGTCCGAGGGAATCCGCCGCACATCTGCCGCGAAGGCTCTGAACCCCAGGGCCCCGAGGCCCGTCACCAGGCGCCGGGCCTCGTCCTCCGGGGCCTGGCGCACCAGGACCCTCGGCAGCACCCCCCCGCAGCGCGCCCCCACCTCCATTACGGTCAGACCGCAGAGGGCCGCGGCCCCCCGCATGGCCGCGGGATCTCCGGGAAGGCCTGCCACGGCGACGAACATGGCTGAAGTCTAGCAGCCGTTGAGGAATAACCTGTTGCTTCGCATGGGGGACGACTCCTGGGGAGGGTTGGTGGGGGTTGCAGGCTCGGGCCATAGCCGGGTCCTTAAGGGCAGAGGAAACAGCGGTCCCCACCTCCTGGAGATCCGCGGGTAAGGACAAGGTCATCGGCGAACTGAAGCAGCTCCTTGGCCAAGGCTGACTCCGGTCCCGATAGGGAAATAATAAATTATTTAATTGAATGTTCCTTTGGCTGCAGATATATTTTCTGGGGGGCACCTTCAGGAAAGCGTTCCCCGCGCCGCCAGGGAGAAGTATGCTCACGTTGCCGAAATTGTTAATTCATTGTCATGGTCGAATCCAACCCCTGCTCATGGTCGTGGCCCTGGCGCTCACCGGGTCATGCGGCGGCGGGGGCGGCCACGGGTCCCAACCCCCGCCCTCCGCTCCCCTCAGCATCTCCTTGCACGGCTGGTACATCACCCAGGCCGTCCAGACGCTGGACCGCAGCGTGCCCCTGGTGGCCAGGCGCGACGGTGTGCTCCGGGTGTTTCTCAGGGCCAGCGCGGCCAACCACGCGGCCCCCACGGTGCGGGTGACCATCACCGGGGGGGCGGGCTCCCCATGGCAGCGGACCATCGCGGCACCGGCGGCCTCGGTGCCCACGGGGTTTGATGAAAACAGCTTGAATGCATCCTGGAATCTCCCCATCCCTGGGAATGTGCTCGCCCCCAACGGCCATATCCAGATCGAAGTGGATCCGGACCGCGCCGTGGCGGAGATCGATCCCGCGGCCCATAACGTCCAGAGCGCGCTGGAGGTCCGCAGGGTCCCCATCCTTCGCATTACCCTGGTTCCCGTGGTTCAGAGTGGGCTCACTGGAGAGGTGGAAACCGGAGGCCGGACCCGGAATGCCTGGCTCGCCCGGTTCCGGGCGATGTACCCCGTTTCCCAGATTGATGTCCATGTGGGCGCCCCCCTCCACACCACGGCCAACCTGAACGACCACCCCCACCAGGACCACGACTGGGTCCAACTGCTGGGGGAACTGAGAACCCTGAGGCTGGCCAACGGGGACGTGGGCCGCTACTACTATGGCGTCGTCAAGCGCAGCAACGGCAACGGCACCCAGGGGGACACCCCGGTCGCGGCCCAGGAAGCCGCGGGCTGGGACGACCTCGCCGGCTACCAGGACACCTTCGCCCACGAAATGGGCCACGCCCTGGGCCGGAACCACGCCCCCTGCGGGGTGGCCGTTTTCGGGAACAACACCGGGTGGCCGACGGACCCGGCCCACGCCGGCGCGGCCCTGGGCGCCGCGGGACTGGACGTGGCCACCCTGACGCCCAAGGCCTCCCCGGCCTTCAAGGACATCATGGGCTATTGCCCGCCCTACTGGGTCAGCGATACGACCTATAAAGGTATCATGGACTGGAATGAAGCCGCCGGGGTTTCCCTGGATTATTGACAAGGCTGAGAAGGGAGACTTCCGGCAAGACCGCGAGAATCCGAGGGGTGCCATATTGATCGGGTTGAAGCTTCATTCTGATTCTGTGAACGGTGCCAGCGGCGAAAAATCCATAGTATTTATTACAGTTGCAACATTTACGCGATGGCTCAAATTTTGCATTTCTTTCTGACCCAGGAAGGTGAACCATGCGCTATGTTGGCTTCTTTTTCCGCACTGCCATCCTGGCACCGGCCATCATGATCGCGGCGATGGCCCCGCTCCAGGCCAGCGACCAGGACCACCGGGTTGAGAACACCATCAAGAACTCCTACAACTTCAAGACCTATCTTTTCCGGGACGACATAGCGGTGCATGCCTCCGCCGGGGTGGTCACCCTCACGGGCATGGTGCTGGAAGAATCCGACCGGGCCCTTGCCGTGGAAACAGCCGCGGACAGCGCCGGGGTGAAGAGGGTCATCAACGAACTCCGGGTCAAGGGTGACCAGCCGGCCGAACAATCCGATGGCTGGATCACCATGAAGGTGAAGACCGCCTTGGCCTACCATAAACATGTCAGTGCCACCCATACGGAAGTGGCAACGGTTGGCGGCGTGGTCACCCTCAAGGGCGAGGTGGATACCGATGCGCAAAAGGAACTGACCACGGAATACGCGGGGGACGTCCAGGGTGTCAAGCAGGTCGACAATCAGCAGACGGTGACCGGCGGGAAGCCCCACAGAACGGTCGGCGCCAAGATCGATGATGCGTCCATCACCGCCCAGATCAAGACCAGCCTGCTGTTCCATCGCTCGACCCAAGCTGTGGCCACCAAGGTCAAGACCCGGAACGGCGTGGTCACCCTGCGCGGCGAGGCCAAGAACGCCGCGGAGAAGGGTCTGGTCGGCAAGTTGGCCGAAGACACCCAGGGCGTGAAGCGGGTGGACAACCGAATGAGCATCAAGAAGCCGTAACGACAGCTCGGTCCGAAAAAGACAACCTTCATTTGAGCCAATAGGAGTCAGCCATGAACCAGGAAACAATGCCATCCGGAAAGCTAGCCGTCTTCAGTTTCGTCGCTGGTGCCCTGGTGGGTGCGTTGGTGGTGGCCCTCACCACGCGCAAGACCGGCCCCGAGGTCCGGGCGGATCTCAAGGCCCTGGGGCGACGCGCCAAGGGCAAGGTGGGCGAGTTGAGCGACCAGGCCGAAGCGGTCTGGAACGAAGCCAGGGACCGAACCGACCAGAGCATGGCCGATCTCAAACGCGGCGTGCATGAGGCCGCGGAGGATTTCAAGCGTGGCCTGCATGAGGCTTCCCTGGATCTCAAACGCAGCGTGCACGAGGCCGCGACCGACCTCCGGGTTGGCATAGCCTCCCCCGCCGCACGCAGTACCGAGGTCGGTAACGGGGCCCCGTTGACTTGAAGATTCTGCCATTGGCATCGCCGCGCGTGATCCAGTCGCGAACGTGAGGGTCACCGCGATTCCACGGGGATCAGGGGTCTGGCAACGTTCATGGCTCGATAGGTCACAGGGACCTGCCATCCGGCGTAGGCAGCGTTGAAAGGTTTCATGGCGTTGACCGTCTGCTCGCGGAAGGTGGTCTCGATCAAGTCACCCTGCCCGGGCCAGACTGTGAAATGAACCCGGATGAATGCCCATCCGGCCTTGGGAGGCCGCTCGACACCTCCAACCACAGGCTCACTCAGGATGATGCCGTCGAATTGCCGCCACATTCCCTGGGCAAGGCTTTCGACGATCTGGACCGCCTTTTCCGGGGCCAGGTCCGACGGGATCTGGACGCCGGCGTAGACGTAGATGCCCCCATGGGGGAATCGGCTGACATTGGCAATGGTGCGGTTGGGGATGAACACCTGTTGATTGTGGAAATTGAGGACCTTCGTGAAGCGCAGGCCGATTTCCTCGACCCGGCCAATGACGATGGCGAGGCCGACGATTTCCACCATGTCACCGACATCCATGGCATCCGAGAAGATCAGCGTCAGGCCGATGACCATGTCCTGGACCAGGCCTTGGGAACCGAAGCTGATGGCCAGCGCGGCAATGGAACCACTGGCCAGGTAGCCGGTGAGACTGACGCCGAACTCCTC
>Ga0182014_10007196_pt1 | contig 11724 bp, 8 predicted proteins | sample 612S2DmetaG_FD_120489 | JGI IMG/M metagenome (GOLD analysis project Ga0182014, IMG submission 120489) | Permafrost microbial communities from Stordalen Mire, Sweden - 612S2D metaG | ecosystem: Environmental > Terrestrial > Soil > Wetlands > Permafrost | place: Sweden: Stordalen | collected... | reverse complement strand
GCGGAGCGCAGCCCCCACAACGCGGAGCGTAGCGGCTGCCGGGCACAAACGGAGTGGTCTAAAAAAGCGAAGCTACACTAAATTCACCTAAAGGGTGTCTCAAAGTTGTTGACACATTCCGAGTTACCGGGATTTGTTTATTGGCAGGGCGGGTGAAACTTCCAGGCTACATGATCGAGCTCATTGAGATTTGTCTATTCAAATTCGGTTCCGGGTCTTTTCCGTTTTCCCCGCCTCACCTTGCGGCCCCCTTGGGCCACAAAAAGTTCGAGGGTTGCGATCCCCCGCAACCCTCGAATACTTTGGTCTGCTGTTCCGCTTTAATCAGGATATGTTAAAAAGAGAATGCCCTCTTGTTTCAAAAGCCTCTTCGTGCATATCCCGATCATAAAACAGGCGGTTGTCCAGTCTATCCAACCCCGGAACACCTCCCAGGATTTCATCCTGCTCAATCTCAACTTCATTTATCTCTATTCGATCGACAATAGATGAAAAGCCCATCGACTCGGCAAGTATCTGGAGAATGACATCGCGTTCGGCCTCATTTTCAAGTGCGCCATCCAGAAATATAACCCCCTTCCTCAACGAAATCTTGAGTTCTTCCGTCTCGATTCTCTCGTCGGTTTGCAGGCGTTCATAGATCAGATGGACTATCTGTTCATTGGGCAAACCCTCGTATTCATCGGGGACTTTTCCGGAAACGACCGCTTCCGCCGTCTGCGGCAGGCTCCTATGCTGCTTTTCGTAGTCCCGGGCGCACTCCACGCAAAGTCGCGTCCAGGGTATCGCCTGCAGCCTTTTCGGCGCTATGTCGTCCCCACATGACTCACAAACTCCATAATCGCCCAGCGACATCTTGATCAGCGCCAGGTCGATCTGTTCGATTTCGATCTTCCCATTCTCGTCGAGTTTGTCGTAAGGCTTGACAATACTGGCCTTCTGAGCCTCTTCTTCCAGCTCTATGGCCGGCTCTTCCAGTTCCTGCCATGCCGCCGCAAGCCGTTGAACTCTTTCCAGTACGCTGCTGCGTCTCTCGACGAGCATATTTCTGAGGAATAATATCTCTTCCTTACCCATGACTAAATCCTCCTGAGCACAACCATAAGGGATAAACACATGCGACTAAAAATAAGAAGCCTGTAAGAACAATTCAAGTCTATCCACAAACATATCGAAATCACTGCGGCATCAGGCGCAAACACGTTGCGCTTGGTTGACATCGGCACGGCCGCGTATTACAGAAACCTCCTCAGGACCGAATGTCTCATCCGCGCCAAAACACTCGAAGAGGAGATAAAAATTGTATCGGAAAAACGTGTTCCCCCTGGCCATGCTCCTTTTCACTCTATGCTGTGTCGGACTTGTTCCTGCATGGAGCATCGAGAAAGCGGCGGAAATTCCCAAAGCCGATTCAATGAAGAAGTCACTCGATGCCGGACCCGATTTTCAGGCGGGAGAAAAGCCGTCGGTGACTCATCACATCCTGAAGCTGGCCGGTGGCCGTATTTTGAGTTATAGCGCCACCGCTGGTTATCTGAGGCTGGTCAATGAATCCGGAAAGCCGCAGGCGGATATTTTCTTTACTGCCTACACGGTGGAAGGCGAAACCGGGGCAAGACCGGTTACATTCGCGTTCAACGGCGGGCCGGGGGCTTCATCGGTGTGGCTTCACATGGGGGTCGCCGGGCCCTTTCGGGCTATGACCGGAGACAAAATCCCCTCCGGCGCGCCCGCCGCTCCGGCCCCTAACCCTTACTGCTGGCTCCCCTGGACCGATCTCGTATTTATCGACCCCGTAGGGACCGGTTACAGCAGGTCAATTCCGGCCGACAACGCGAAACAGTATTTCAGTAAACCTGATGACATCCGTTCGGTCGGCGATTTCATTGAACTCTATATCGACAGGTTCAACCGGTGGCGCAGCCTCAAATGTCTCGCGGGAGAAAGCTATGGGGCGACGAGGGCGGCCGGACTTCTCCCATATTTATATGAAAATTTTGGAATCGAAATCGACGGCCTGATCCTGATCTCGCCCGCACTCGATCTGAGCATAGTACACCCGGACCCCTCGGACGACCTGCCGTACATGCTCTACGTCCCATCCTATGCCGCAACTGCGTGGAGCCATAAGAAAACCGGTCCCGAGTTCAGGTCCGGCCTCACCGAAGTCCTGGCCGAAGCCGAAAGGTGGACCCTCGAGGAATATCTGCCGGCCCTTGCCAGGGGCCGCAATCTCTCCAGCCCCGATGCGGACAGGATTGCAGCCAGACTGGCAAGCCTTGCCGGATTGCCCGAGCAATTTGTCAGAAATCGAGATATCCGGATATCCAGGTCCGAATTTATGGCCGAACTCCTGCGCTCGGAAGGGCTCTTGCCGGGTTTGATAGATGGAAGGACAACCCAGCGGCCCATGAGCGGTGGGTTCTTTAACGACCCGGCGATCGCCATGACCGCCGGACCCTACACGGCGGCGCTGAACGGGTATATGCACGATGTCCTCCAATTCAGCGCCGGCTTACCATATGTATTTTTTTCGCTCTCGGCCAACTCTGAGTGGAACTGGGGGGCGGCCTTTTCAGAATATGACGCAGTGCAATCGCTCCGGCAAGCCGTCAACAGGAACGGACGGCTAAAAATTCTTGCGGCGGCCGGCTATTTCGACCTGGATATCCCCTATTTCGCCACGGCCTATGTTATGAGTCACCTTGGGATCGCTCCTGAGAGGTCGGCAAACATCAAGGTCCGGTTTTTCCAGGGCGGACATATGTTCTATACCAACAGCGAAGTCCTGGAAGAGTTTACCTCTGAAATCGCGCGGTTTTTCACTGAGATTACAGGCGCCAGGCCGGCAACTCCTTGAGTCGCGCGCCTCTTCGTGTAATTCTGCTCTTCATTGCTATAAAACCATCCCGCTGGCGCCAATCTCCACGCTGCGCGAAGTAGAGAAGATCGCGCCGCCTGGACAATACAGGTCCAATGAGATTTATTTGACTTATTGTCTGTTTCGCGGCTCTCCCTGACCTGTCTATGATCAGGCTTCGCGTGAAAAAAACAAAGCCGCGCCTGCAGGAAATGACTGCGCCGGTTAGCCGGATTTTGTTCGTCCATCTCTCGATAGCATCCTGCCTCATTGTGAGCGGACGAAACATGTCCGGGCGCAATCCGCTCGCCGATATAACCCGGCAAAAATTACATCCCTGAAGCGTGAATAATCTCAAGAATCCTTTCCCTGCCTGCCGCCGGGGGGTTTGACATTTAATCGTCATAAAGATTTCACGCCATCGTCATGAACAATCACCCGATTTGTGTCAAAGTCGCCGCAATCCAAAGTTTACATCACGTTGAACTGATAGGACGGCTCACTTCGGCGAGGGCCGTTTATTTAACTATGTTCCGGGTGGAAATGCTTCTGTTTCGGGGTTTTTTGTTCCGGTCTGAAAATGTGCCTGGGGTTCATACGAAAGGGGGTGTGGACGGCCGCAGAGGGTCAGAATAGGAACTGCCGCCGGTCAGTTCATATCGTTGTTTTCCCTGTCCGCTTGTAAGGAGTGTAGAAAACCTGCAGCAATCTCTGATCTTAAACGTGAAAAAGTCAGAAGAAACCCAAGAGGAGGTAAGATCGTGAAAAGAAGAGATTTTTTAAAATACGGCTCAACCGGCGTAGCCGGCTTGGCCCTCGGTGGCTTGACGAGAACGCCGCTTTTTAAAATCGGCAATGCTTTCGCCAGCTCGAAAACCGCATGGAAATTCGGCGTCATGGGGGATACTCAGTGGACGCAGCACCCCAGCAACTCTTCCACTGAAACCATCGCTCAAGACCCAAGCGGGCTTAACCCAAACAGCGTGTCTGTTTCGATCATCAACCAGATCGATCCGATGTTCGTGAGTCTTGGGGTTAAATTTGTAATCCAGGTAGGCGACCTGACGGATTGCGGCACGACGGCCGCCATTCAAACCCGCGCCCTTGCCGCCCATACCAATCTGTATCCTCACAATATCGGCTTCTTCCCACTTCGGGGCAACCACGAAACTTACGGCGGCGCCAATAGCGACCTTAATCTATACGCCATCCCCGCCATACAGGAAAACTTCCCGCAGACCAGGGGCGTTGGAACCACGTGGGGCGCGCATAACTTCAGCAGCGCGACCGATTCCAAAGGCAAAGCGATCTCTGACCTGAAGGGGATCAGCTACTCCTTCGATTACGGCGCCTCAGGCAACAACGCGCGCTTCCTTATGCTCGACTGCTGGGCGACGGAAAACAGCAACCCGCAAAGCAGCGCGCTTCCCGAAGGCACGATGAACGCAGACGGCTACCCCTACGGTTACACCATCAACGATCAGCAGAAATGGATCACCAACCGGGTCAATCACCTGACTCGCGGCACAGAGCACGCATTCGTCTTCACGCACCAGCCGCTCATTGCCGAAGACCACCAGGATACGATCTTCAGCGGCTATACCTATGCCAACCCCGCCTGGCAGAACGCCTTCTTCGCCAGCCTCCAGAAAAATGGCGTCAGGTACTACATTGCCGGCCACGACCACATGCACCAGCGGTCCATTATCGCCAGCCCTGACGGCCAATCGCAAGTCGAAGAGCTTATCTGCGCTTCGTGCAGCGGCAAGTTCTACACACCAAACCCCTTGAGCAGCTCAGGCTGGGTGGACCCAACGGACAACGTCAATCAAAAGTATCGTGAAACACCGATATCACAGGAATTATACACTGTCGGCTTCTACATCTTCACAGTGGACGGCCCGACCGTGACAGTTGATTATTATTCTGACACGCAGGGCAACTGGTACTCCGATGCGAGTTACCCGAACGCCGCATCGGGCCCGGGAACTCTTATCACTCCCACTCTCAATTTCACAAAGAAGGAGACCTGGGGTTACAGCATGAGCCCGACAGGAGTTTCATCATTCCAGTTGAATCAGGAATCGGGCTACTCGATCTTATTCGGCTCTACTACCGCTCAGGTCTTCAAGCAGAACGGCACAGCCTCAGACTATACCGGCCGGCTCCTAACCAAGAACGCCGAGGCCTGGTGGGCGCGCAAGAACAGCGTCACCAACGCCAATGCAATCAGCGACGTTCTGACTCTGCTGGGCGCCGCCTCTGCGGCTGTCGAACAAAATCACAATCCGGCAAACACTTTCAATTCAAACGACCCCGTGACTGTAATCATGACATACAGTCCTTCATTGAACGGCAACGATCAGGCCGTGCTCAGCAGCATGAACGCTCAAGGCAATTGGGTCAATACGGTGGACTTGAATTTTGGCGGTGCCAACAACTTCATTTCCGGCCCTTGGATGGAGGGCTACTCTCTTGGCGCCTACGGCTTTGATCCCAACACACGCACTGCGTGGGCAGTCGTCGACCACGACGGTGATTTCGCCGTCATCAAGACGGGATCATAGCCATCACTCCCAGGCGCCGGGCGATAACGCCGCTCGATGGTTTCACTTCAGCGGCCGGTCCGGTTCATTCAGGAGATTATGCCTAACCAACTCGGATAACCCGCCCCAACAGTGCGGGAACCCGACATTCTGCAAAGCCCGGGCGTTTTAGCCCGGGCTTTGTTAATTAAACATGCCTATGCAAGATGATAAACTGTGGAGGGTCCAATGAAGATGGGGCCATAAACTACCGGAGCAGCTTCAAGATGCCCTTCATGGATATACCATGGTGCGCCCTCATTCAGCACCTCAATCAAGTCTTTTGTGTCAACGTAAGGTAATACTTTGCACTTGCAAATCAGCCCTGGATAACGTATTTATCTCATCCGGGGGGGACCGGCCCAACCGGACCGATTGAAATCCGTGTAGCGAATCTGTTAAAATTTAACTGAACACCGGTTCGGACCGAGCTCCAGGGGAATTCTATGGTCAGAGGCATGAATCTGTGCTCGTGGATTGGCTTGATTGTACTCCTGTCGATCTTCGGATGCACAAAAACGCCTGTCAACACCGAGCAGTTCGAGCCCATAAATGATGCAGCAGAACTCGCGCCTGCCGCCGAGCCCGCTCTAAAAGCGCCTCCTTCCCCGAAAGCGCCTGTCAAGCCGGTTGGAAAAGACTTGTCCACCGTACGCCGCGCGATAACCGAAAAGGAACTGCGAAAGCTGCAGGAGAAAGACCCCGACCTGGAATATTACCGTTGCATCGAAATTCTTTGCCGCCTGAATAAAAAGGACAAGGAATATATACGCCAGGATATGAAGCGAAAGCGTCCCCTGACCGTGCCAAAGAAGTTCTCTTCCTACAAGGGCTGGTCGCCTCTTCCCGCAAACATTGCGGACGCCGGCAAGTTCCCCAGGTTAATCCTGGTGGTGAAGAATATCCCGTTTCTTGGGTGGTATCAGAACGGCAAACTGGTTGACAGCACCTATGTGTGCATAGGAAAGATGAATACATGGACCAAAAGGGGACTTTACACTGTAAAGGCAAAAGACCTCAATCACATGTCCACCTACCCGAACGCGTACGGATTTCCGGCTTTCATGCCTAACGCCCTGCACATCTACGACCGTGTTTGGATTCACACCGGGGACGTGACCGGTCCAAATTGCTCGCATGGCTGCATAAACGTTCCGATCGCCCCCGCCGAAAAGCTATATAATTGGACAAACGTTGGGACTGCCGTCCTGATTACGGAATCTTTGAAGGATTTGGGCCGTGACTTCAAGACCGCTCGTTTAGAAAAACCTAATCCACAAAAGGCCCCGCCGGTAAAAGAAAAGGGCAAACAGGATAAGGGGCAGGCAGCGGCGAATGAAACTCAGAAACAGGTTCCACGAAACAGCAACAAAGCTGCAACGGGAGGGATTTAGAAAATGGAAGTCAGCAGGCGAATTTTTTGGCGTATCGGGCTTCATTTGTTTTGCGGGGCCCTTGTTGGCGCAGCCCTGTGCTCATGTTCGCTTTACCAGTCACTTTTCCAATCAAGTATAACTCCACGACCCCATGCAAACGTCCAGGAGCCGCCGCCTCAGGCCCCGCCGGAGTGCGAGCTTCCTTACTGCGCGGTAGACCTTGATTTCCCCTTAATTCTTATCACCAATCCCAAGATCTACGTATTAAAGGAAGAACGCCGGCTCTGGCTGATCCAGAGCAACACGCTCGTTCGCGACTTTCACATCGCGCTTGGACCCAACCCGAAAGGGGACAAATACTTTAGAGGCGACGGCAGGACCCCCGAGGGAGAATACTTCGTCTGCAGAAAGAACTCTTCGAGCCAGTTTTACAAGTCGCTTGGAATAAACTACCCCAATCCGCGCAATGCGGAAAGCGCCCTTTCATGCGGCATGATTTCCTATAACGACTACTGCTCGATCAAGCACGCAAATGACGTAATGAGGTTGCCGCCCTCCAACACGGCCCTGGGCGGACAGATATTCATCCATGGAGGCGGATGCCAAAAGGACTGGACCCTGGGATGCATAGCAGTGCAGAACAGCGCCATAGACGAATTGTTCAGCGTGGTCCCGGTCGGCACACCCGTTTTTATAATGCCCTGAGCGGCCCGAACACTAGAAAGGTATATCGTCGTCCGGAGGCCCCGTATTGGGAGGCAGATCCTCTATTGCGGAGCGCCCGGCGGGGGCGTTTCTCACAGGGTTCCGGCCGGCTGCAGGCCCTTGTCCCTGGCTCTGACCCTGCCCCTGGCCCTGACCCTGCCCCTGACCCTGCCATTGTCCCTGGCCTTGGCCCTGGCCTTCCGCGCTCCCAAGCAACTGGATTTCCCTGGCTATAATTTCGGTGGAATAGCGTTTCTGACCCTGGGCGTCCTCCCACTGGTTGGTCCGGATACTGCCTTCAATATAGACCAGACGGCCTTTGGCCAGATAATTTCCACAGAACTCAGCCGTTTTGTTAAAGGTAACGATACGGTGCCATTCCGTTCGCTCCTCCCGGTTGCCTTCGGCTCCCGCAGCGACGTATTCATTTGTCGCGAGGTTGAATTTTGCAACTGCGACTCCGCCGGGGCTGTATCGGATATCCGGGTCAGCCCCCAATCTGCCGACTAATATTACCTTGTTGACCGTCCCTTTAGCCATTTCTTGCCTTCCCCTCGTATGACAGACTTGTTAACAACACTAAACGATCATTTGGCGAGACGCTCTGGCAGGCATCCCTCATCGACGCGTGATGCATAGCCCGGAAGGCGGCCGCAGCCTGCGTCTGATCCGGTCACTCCTCTTACCGCCTTTAGGCGGAAGTCGTCCGCTTTGGGCGTTCGCGGGAAGCCTGGTTCCCAAACACCATATATCATGAATCAAAAAGGAGCAAAATCAAACGGGATTTTTTCAGGCCCCGCCCTGCCCTGGGCTGGATCGACACCTAGAAGGGGAGAAGGTCCCGTTTCTGTCTCCCTGTCTCCGCGTCTCCCTGTCCCCCTCGCCGTGGTGAGCGTTTACTCCAATTGACTACCGTCTTGAAACAGATTAAAGTACGAGGTTGAAAACAGCCCCGAAATTTTTTTCCAATTCTTTGATGCACCTCGCCCCAAGCTGGTGAGAGATGAGATTATTGCGCTCGGTTTTCTTTTACATCATTTTAGTTCTTTCCACCATTATTCTGGGGGGGTCGATCGTAATAGTCTCTTTTGTAAGGGAGGCCTGGACGCCTTTGATCGCCTGTCTTTGGGGCAACGTAAACCTTTGGGCCGCCGGGGTGAAGGTTAACGTCACCGGTCTTGAAAATATAAATAACCGTGGCCCTTACATATTCGTCAGCAATCATCAGGGGTGGTTCGATATTTTCGCCGCGCTTGGGATGCTGCCCCTTCGTTTTAGCTGGCTTGCAAAACAGGAGCTTTTCAAACTTCCGGTCCTTGGCGCCGCGATGCGCAGGGCGGGCTATATCCCAATCGACCGCAAGGATACCAGAAAAGCGCTGATTGGCCTCAAAAGGGCCGCCGAACAGATTCGGCAGGGGACCTCGGTATTCATCTTCCCTGAAGGCACCAGAAGCTCTGACGGGGTAATCGGAGATTTCAAGAAAGGCTGGTTTGTCCTGGCCGCCAAATCGCAGCAGCCCGTCGTCCCCGTCAGCATCAGCGGATCGTATCACATTCTGCCAAAAAAGTGCTGGACGCTCCATCCTGGGGAAATCAGGTTTTCAATAGGCGCCCCGATTCAGACCGCAGGCTGCGACAGCAAAGACCGAGACCTCCTGATGGAACAGATCCGCGAGGCGATCCGCGCGAATTTGACTTTTGAGGAGGCCGGGGGCGGCGGCCGGGTTGAGCCGGAAATCAGGGGGGCCGATTTACACGACGGGGGGAACATCTGCCGCGATGCCTGAAAAATTGACTGGTCCCGCATTAAAGGTCATCCCCCTGGGTGGCCTGGGCGAAATAGGCCTGAACATGATGGTCCTCGAATACGAGGAGACCATCGTGATTGTCGACTCCGGCTTGATGTTTCCCGAAGAAGAGATGCTGGGCATCGATATAGTCATTCCCGATTTCAGCTATCTTCTCAAAAACAGAGACAAGGTGGCCGGCCTTGTCGTAACGCACGGCCATGAGGATCACATAGGCGCTATTCCCTTCCTTCTCCGCGAACTGTCCATCCCTATATACTCAACAGCCCTCACCCTCGCCCTGATAAAAGAAAAACTCCGGGAGCACAATTTGCTCGATAGAGCGGAGCTTGTTGAGATCGTCCCCCGCCAGGTCATTGAGATAGGGCCGTTCAGTTTCGAATTCATCCGGGTCTGCCACAGCATCCCCGATGGCGTGGGGCTTGCCATACGCACCCCTGTCGGCGTCCTCATCCATTCGGGCGACTTCAAGATCGACAATACGCCCGTTGATGGCAAAAGGTTTGACATGGCGCGGCTTGGCTCCTATGGCGAAGAGGGGGTTCTGGCCCTTTTTTCCGATTCGACCAACGCGGAGCGCGAAGGTTACACGGTATCCGAAAAGGAAGTGGGCGTCACGCTTCGCGAAATATTCCTGGAAAAGAAGGGAAGGCTGATAGTCGCCATATTCGCCAGCAATCTGCACAGGATGCAGCAGCTTATCCATATTGCGCGCGAGTTCGGGCGCAAGGTCCTGCTCAACGGCAAATCGATGGTTGCAAACGTTCGGATCGCGCGCGAACTGGGCTATCTCGATTTTACGAAGGACGATGAGATATCGATCCAGGACCTTCCGTCCATGCCCGACTCACAGGTGCTGATGCTGACCACCGGGACGCAGGGCGAGCCGATGAGCGCCCTGAGCCGGATGGCTTTCAACGATCACAAGAAACTCAAAATAAAGGAAGGGGATACGATAATCCTCTCCTCCAAGTTCATTCCCGGAAACGAGCGCACCATTCAGAACATTATAAACCACCTGTGCAGGAACGGGGCCGATGTAATACACGAGCAGGTCAAAGACATCCACGTCTCGGGGCACGCGTATCAGGAAGAGCTCAAGATCCTCATAAATATTGTCCAGCCCCGCTATTTCATCCCGATTCACGGCGAATACCGCCATCTTATGAAGCACAGGCAACTGGCGATGTCACTTGGTATGCCCCCCGCCAACTGCCTTTTGATAGAAAACGGCGGCATTATATGCTTCGGCCCGGACACGGTGTGTACAAAAGACAAAATTGAGGCCGGCAGGGTTTTTGTGGACGGCAAAGGGGTTGGAGACGTAGGGGGCCTCGTCCTTCGGGACCGCAGGCACCTCTCTGAAGACGGGCTCGTAATAGCATCGCTGGTGATGAACAAGGAGACTCATGAAATTCTGAGCGGCCCGGACATATTCAGCAGGGGTTTCATTCACGAAGAGACAAAGCCGGAAATCCTCTTTGAAGCCAAGTGCATAATATTCGAAGCCATTGACAGGCAACTCGAGGAGGACCGCCAACTCGACTGCACGCTTCTCCAGGAGGAAATACGCCGCGAGATGAAGCGCTTCTTCAACCGGACTCTGGACAGGAGGCCTGTCATTTATCCTATCGTGGTAGAGATTTAGCCATGGATCGAAAAAAGCACGAAATATGGGCTTTATGCCTTTTGACGATCTCGCTTCTGGTCCTGTTCAGTATTTTGTCCTACCACGAAAAAGACCCCACTTTTTTCTCTTCATCGAAAGATTTTGCCCGTAACCTGGTAGGCGCCTTCGGGGCCAACATTGCCTGGCCGCTGATCACCTTTTTTGGAATCGGCGCCTACGGGCTGGCGATTGCAGGTTTTTGGGCTAGCTGGCGTCTGTTCAGGCAACCCCTGTTCGAACGGGCGTGGCTCCAGCTCTCAGGCATCGCCCTTCTCATCTTGAGCATAATGACTTTTGGCGCCCTGCATTCGGACTCGGTCGTTTTTCTGGGCCAGGAATTCGAAACCGGAGGACTGATCGGCAGGGTCCTCGCTGAATTTCTTGACGACCGGCTTTCGGCGCTGGGTTCGCATACCCTGCTGATAGGGATGTTTTTCATTGCTCTTCTGCTTGCCACCCCCCTGACGCTAAAAGCCATGCTCCAGGGGATTTCAGCATTAGGGGGCAAGGCGTCCGGATGGCTTCGGGGAGATAGCCGGGCGGCGGAAGCCGGCCGGCCGGCGTCCGAATCGTTCGATGCGCCCCCGAATCGAGTGAAAAAGAAGGAAAGACCCGCCTCGCCGCCTGTCCAGACAGAGCTGTTCCCAAAGAAGCAGGCCCGCAGCGAATCCATTTCGCCGGAGTCCCCTCACGTGCCTCCGGGGCAATATGCGCTTCCT
>Ga0182014_10007191_pt1 | contig 11727 bp, 9 predicted proteins | sample 612S2DmetaG_FD_120489 | JGI IMG/M metagenome (GOLD analysis project Ga0182014, IMG submission 120489) | Permafrost microbial communities from Stordalen Mire, Sweden - 612S2D metaG | ecosystem: Environmental > Terrestrial > Soil > Wetlands > Permafrost | place: Sweden: Stordalen | collected... | reverse complement strand
GTCGAGGTCAACGCCGCGCTCAAACTTGAAGCTGTTCCCAGCAACAAGACGGTCAGGATTCTAGCGATTTTCATACAGATCTTATTTCGTCAAGACCATGGACCCTGGTATCAGTCTGTGGGGAGACCGACTGCTTTACCGCAGAATACCACGCCCGGGGGGCTTGTCAATACCTCAGAACTGACATGAACTGACATGGGGAGTTTCCTGTAAGTCATTGACCCTAAACGCCTAACATTAGTTTATTTAGTCAGATTCGAACCGGTGATGAGCCCCTACGACATACGACAGGTCAGTCCCGTGGTCCCTTGAAGCAGCGCGGGAACGTTTCGACCAAGAATTTCACTTCGACCGGGTCCAACCAGCGAACAACCGAGTTGCATCAAATTAAGGGCGTCGATGTACAATTTGCAAATGACGGTCGGAAGGGACGCGCGCCACCGCTCCCCGAGATCGGGAGCCGCGCCCACGTAGAGTTGAAGTTTATTTAATCGTCCCGCGGCGAGCGGCTCGCAGGCTTCAAATCAGCGTGAACTACATTCCTGAGAAAGGAAGAGCGTATGCTTCGGCTGAAGCTCGGGCTGCTGTTTATTTCTGCGGTTTGCTTTACGTTGATCCTTTGTGGCTGTGGAGGAAGCTCCAACAGTAATTCAGGTTCCTCTTTCACGCTTTCACTCTCGCCCAGCAGCGTGAGCATCACGCAGGGTGGCCAAGCGACGAGCACCATCACCATCACCCCGCAGACTGGCTTCAGTGGCAACGTCACTCTTTCCGCCTCGGGCTTGCCTACCGGCGTGATGGCGTCTTCCATCAATCCCAATCCCGCCAACACTACAAGTTCGCTGACCTTGACGGCGAACGCCACAGCCGCTACGGGAACGGTGATGGTGACGATCACGGGCGTGTCGGGTACGATGACGAATAGCACGACGCTCAGCCTCACCGTGACCGGGGCGGAAGCTGGGCAGATCAAGCACGTGGTGATTATTTTCCAGGAGAACCGTAGCACCGATAACCTGTTTCATGACCCTGTGCTGATAGCAGCCGGCGCCGACATCGCCAGCCAGGGCCTGACCTCCACCGGAAAGATGGTCACGCTTACGCCGGCCCCGCTGGTAACGGACTATGGCCTGGGACACAGTCACTCATCGTTCCTCGACATCTGCGACTACAATCCCTCGACAAACTCTTGCGCCATGGACGGCGCGGACACAGTCCCCTGTACTCCCAATGTCGGTCAAACTTGCCCATCCTCTCCCCAATATCAATACGTGCAACAGTCCGATGTGCAACCCTACTTCACGATGGCGGAGACGTACACCTTCGCCGACCGGATGTTCCAGACCAACGAGGGGCCGAGTTTTCCGGCACATCAGTACATCCTTTCGGGTACGTCGGCGATCGAGGCAGCCAGCACCACTTCGGTTGTGGACAATCCCGGTGGCGAATACCGCTCCGACGGCTCCGCATGGGTGGGATGCCTTGCTCCTCCCGGCGCTTATGTCACTGCCATCGATACCAGCGAGCTAAGTCCAGCTACCAAGACATTCACCATCACCAACCAGCTGTGCTTTGAACATCCAACGCTGACGGACCTGCTGGATGCCGCCGGTCTCAGTTGGAAGTATTACGCACCGTCGGCAGGCTCGATCTGGACGGCGCCGGATGCCATCCAGCACATGTGCGTGCCTTCGCCAGCGTACCCATCCGAGACGAGCGTGTGCACCGGGTCCGACTGGACCAACCATGTTGTGATCGAAGGATCGAAAGCGCAGATCATTACCGACATCACTGCCGGACAACTTTCCGCCGTAAGCTGGGTAATTCCCACTGGCTCGAACTCGGATCACCCCGACGAGCCCATCGACAATGGGCCATCGTGGGTGACGGCCATCGTAAATGCCATTGGTCAGAGTCCGTACTGGGCCGACACAGCGATCATCGTTACGTGGGATGACTGGGGCGGGTGGTACGACCATGTGCCGCCGTCGATTCGCGACTCTTATGAATACGGGCTGCGTGTGCCGCTGATCGTGATCTCACCCTACGCGAAGCCGGCTTACATCTCGCACGTGAATCACGATTTTGGCAGCATCTTGAAGTTCGTGGAGACGGTCTTCGATCTCGGGGAGATTGACCCATCGGTAGGTTATGCCGACTCGCGCTCGGATGATTTGTCGGATTGCTTCAACTTCAGCCAGACGCCACTGGTGTTCACGCCGATCTCGGCGGCGAAGGGCGCGGACTATTTTCTGAATGACAAGTCTCCGCCGACGCCGCCGGACGACGACTAAGACACGGCCGGCTATACGTCCTGGTGCTGCTGAGAGATTTCTTCCGGAGCGGAAACCATGATGCTGCCCCCAGCTAGGGCGGAGCTGCCATTCAGGGCAAGCTCACTGACGCGAAGCGCCTGTTTCGTCAAAATCGCCCAAAGGACGCCCAATCCGTACACGATGCCCGCGATGAGGAGCTGAAACCCCAACTGGCGGTAATTATGCGGGACGAACCAACGTTGCATCAGCAAAAGCGCGGCCGCCAGCGGTATACACAGCAGGAACGGCAAAGTGTAAGATTCACGGACAAACGTGCGCAGGCGTACATCGAGCTTCTTGCACATGTGATGAGGCATAAAAAACAGCATGCTGCAGGTCATCGGAATCGCGGTTCCCAATGCGTCTCCGATAATCCCATAGGGGCGGACAAGAATGATGCTGAGGATCACATTGGCGACACCCTCGCTTAGTGTAACGATCGCCCAGGTTCCGTGTTTTGACATGCCGAACAGGATTCGGCCAGATGCTCCTTGTGCCCACAACAAGGTGCAGCAAAGAATCATGATGACCAGGACGGGATAACTGGCGGCGACGTACTTTTTTCCCACCCATACCTCGATCACCGACTTCCCGAGGATAAGCAGGATGACGCAGATGGGAAAAATCGCGAAGGCACAGACACGGTTACCGACGAGAAATATCTTGCGCAGACGGCCCATTTCACCCCGGGCGTCCGATTGGCTGGACATAGGAAGTAAGATCTGCGAAAGGGACTTAATGACCATGCCCGCATAATCCACGATGCGGGCACCAACATTGAAATAGGTAATCGCCGTCAGCGACATAAACGCGCCAATCACGATTTCATCCGTTTTGAACTTAAGCTGGGTGGCGATCATGATCGTGAACGTAACGCCACTGTAGGTTGCTATGTGGCGAAATGTGGCGCCGTCAACATGCTTAAATCCGAAGGGGACAGCGCAAAGCCGGAGCGCGAAGAAGCCACGCGAGATGGAGGCCAACATTGGCAAAATGACCGTGATCAGGGCGACGGTGAGCAATCCGTATCCGCGGTGGAGAGCGATTACGATCAGCGCCGCTCGGAGCAAGTTCGAAACAATGTTGGTCCAATTGAGAATGTAAAAGTTCTGCAAGCCTTCGAGAAGCCCGCTGAAGACGCCGAGTGGAAATCCGATCGCTACGGCTGCACCGACCATCAACAGCAGCCAACGGGCGGTCGAGAGGAACTCGTGTGGAATATGGAATATCCGATCGATTTGAGAAGCCATCACGAGCGTCACCAGCATGCTCACCAAACCAATGCAGCTGTAGGTGAAAAGGCTGGTGTTGATCAGTCTGGCTAACCCTTCACGGTCTCCAGTGGCCGTAAACTTCGAGACATAACGAATGATGGAAGTCCCGATGCCGAGATCGAACAGACCGTAGTATCCGGTGATAGACAAGATGAGAACCCAGATGCCGAACGCCGCGTCTCCGAGCCGATGCAATATAAAGGGGGAAAGAAGGAGACCGAGGACCACGTTGATTCCAAGAGAGAACCAACTGGAGCTGACATTCTTGATGATCTGCCGTATTTCGATTTTACGCATTCAGAGGGACAGTCGTTCTTGCAAATTGATTTTGGAGCAACTCATGGCGACTAAAGTGGCTGACCCGTCCTAACCCCACACTCCGGTACAGCGTTGCTATGGGATTGCTGCGAGAATCGTCGCCCGTCAATCATCGCGGAGTGCTGCTGAGAATTCCCAGAGACTCGTAGTCTCGTGCTTCCGAAGGAGGTAGCGAACTCAATTCATAGCCTAGATGCCGCATCAGCCGCCCCCAGGCGGCCTCAATCTTTCCGACCATGGCGGCGGGCAAATCGGAGCGCCATCCGCCAGAACCGGCAGCGCGAACAAACGAAATATCTTTTCGTGAACCTTTGGTGAGTGAACACTGGTCGGTTTGCGCTTGTTCGAGTTTCCGCATCCGGCCGGCTGAGCTTCGCTCTACGGCTTGGACAATCTGTTCCGGACCCGCCGCGGTGCCTAAGAACTTCACGATCTTGCCCAGTTCGTGCGCGGTATCGGCAATCATGTCTTCATAGCGCAGCAGGAGGAACCGGGACTCGTCTTGGCGTGCGGCTAGCCAAGTGACGACGTTTTGTCCCCACGACCCGTGCGGACAGGTCTCGCCTGCTAGGAAGCGCGCGACAAAGTCCTCAATCGGCGAATCGTCGTCGATTCTCCTGAGCTTGCGGTGATAGTGGTATTGCGAAACGACGACGTCGCGCGGATCGCGAACGATATAGATCACGCGCGGATAACGCGGGTCGAAGCACTCGTGGCTTTTAATGATGCGCGGCCTCGGCATCTCGTCGAAAACTTTTTTGGTGGTGCCCGATGGATCGGGAATTAAGCGACGGATGTTGGTGAAGGTGGCAGGCTCCTCCGGGTGGATCAGGTTGGCGAGAAGAAACCGGGTCCAGGTGTTGCCGGATTTGGGAAATGAAACCAGAAAAATGTCATCCGGAAGAATGAGCAGGCTGCGGCCCGGGTGATGCAGCCTGAGTCCCCGTTTTATTCCGGCAATCAAATGCTTCAGCATTTTCCAGTACCTGCCTATCCTCGTTCCATCCCGGCATGAACAAGGCTGGCATCGACCAGGCTGGACACCGCCAGTTCATAGCCAATCTCGCACATCAGTCCGCCCCACGTTGATTCAATTTCCGCTGCGCTGGCCTCGAACAGTTGCCTTTTCCAGGCCCCCGCTTTGGCGGAGCAGACAAAGGCTTGTCTTTTCGCACCCAGTCCGGTCGGTCCCGCTCCGATAATCACAATTTTCTTGTTCGCCATAGATTTTAATCGTGGATTGGCTATCTTCCCAAGCCGCGGGATTCAACCGCTAGAAAGCTATAGCGTTGACTCCAAGCATTTCCAAAATCGGACTCTTACTCGATAGCACCAACCTCCGAAAAATCCTGGGAGGAACACTAAATTGTACCATCTCGCTCTTGCCCCTTTTTGCGCTCCGGAACTGCGGTCTACCAATCGAATTCCGCTGTTTCCTTCCCTTTCACTTCATTCGGTTCCGCAGCCAGCACACCGAGCTCTCAGCGAAGAACCTTGCAATTTCTCCGCCTTAGCCCTGCGGTCCCGCCATATGTTCCTTGCACAAAACACACACCCTTGGCGCAATGAGGTGTCCGACTCGGCTTGCGTGTGCAACTCCTTGCAGCTCCCGGAGTAGGTGGGTGGACTGTTCGTCGTCAGAACCTCTGAGACCAGTTTGGCCCACGGGCCAAGCTACATTTTCGGATTCTGTTCGCCCATAAGTTCAGGCAGTTGCAGCGAGGGCTTTTGTGGAGAGCTTGGTCAACAAGGCGTTCTTAGAAGATACTCCAACACGCGGCATCTGCCGGAGGATTCAGGGAGAGTTGGACCGCATTGGACACGACTGATCTGCACCCTTTGCATAACTGCTATAGTCTACGGGGGATGCACATCCCGGGAATCGCAGACTAATCGTACAAACTACGTGAATATTCCTCTTGATTCAGGGGAGTGCAAAACCATGGCATTCGAATTTGTGCCGCTACAGGCATCAGAACAACAAGACCTTATCCAGTTCCTGGTGAAGTCGTTCCGGGCGGACCCCACCCTCAACTCCTTTCGTTCGGACGTCATACATTGGAAATACTTTGCCGATCATCCCGAGTGGACGAGTCCCCGCAGCTTTGCGGTCAAACAAGGGAGCCAGATCGTGGCTCACGGGGGAGTGTGGCCGGTTAGCTTGGTATGGCCCAAGACCGACGTCAAAGCCATACATCTGATCGACTGGGTGGCCAGCCGGTCAGCCCTCGGGGCCGGTGTGCACCTGCTGAGAGAAGTGGCCGGCCTTGCCGACGTGCTCTTGGCCATCGGAGGCTCTCAGGATACGAGGAACCTTCTCCCAAAACTAGGCTACAAACGCTGCGGCGAACTGCGGCGGTATGCCCAGGTGGTTCGGCCCTGGTTACAGTTTCGAACCACTCCAGAGAAGAATTGGAAGACGCCCATAAAATTCTTAAGAAATTCAGCCCGGGCCCTGACCGGAATTCCGTCGGCCCCGCAGGGATGGCAGGCATCGAAGGTCACGAGTTTCACGGGATTAATTGACGGTGGCGCCATCGGGCAGACCACAAGTTCCACGTCTCCGCGGAGAACGGCTGCTGGATTGAACTATCTGCTGGGCTGCCCGGCTGCCTTTTTTTCCGGGTTTCTGGTCAGCCAGGCGCAGCAATTGCGCGGCTACTTTCTGCTCACCCGGGTTGGCAGGCAAGTGCGGATCGTCGACATCCGAATGGATACCGAAGATCGAGAGTCCTGGCAGGCAATTTGTGCTCTTGCCACCCGCAGTGCCGCCGAAGATCCGGAGACTTGCGAGATCGTAGCTGCGTCTTCCATCGAAGCGATTGGGGAAGCGTGGTTGCAGTCGGGGTTTGTGCACCGCCGAACTGACCCGATCTTCTGCTATGATCCGCGGCATCTGGTGAGTTCCGGACCTCCCTTGGACTTGAATCTGGCAGATTGCGACTTGTGCATCCTGAGCGATCCCTTCTCTCCGTATCTTTCCTGATTGTGCGATATCGAGAGGGGACAATCTCAGGCAGCGTCGATTCAGACTACGCGCCCGAGAAAGGTGCACTCCAGCTTCCAGCGCAGACCGTCTACAGTTTTCGTGGGACGTATGCGGCGGAGGTGGAGCGGATCGTCCTGCCTTCCTGACTATGCCGCCGTTGGTCGTGACCGCCGTTTTGTATCCAATCCGACTCACGCTTACCGTGCGGTCCACCCAATGGGGGCTGCAGCGCAGGGCAAGGGTAGGAGAAGTGGATGACGGGGCCGCCAGTTCTTGTTCAAGTCCGCGCTTTGAATCAGATCGGTGGCACTCACTCACGTATCCGCTCAACCAGCGTAGCGAACTTGCTGGTGGCGCTGGGCGCGATCGACAATCCAAACAGTAGGAGGCTTATTTTCGATTTTCGGAAATACGAATTCGCTTCCGAAAACAGTTTCTTGGCCTCATCCAAGCGCCCCTGTCGCAGGTGGAGCTTGCCTTCTTCGACGAGGTATAGCACGTGAATTTCATTCGCTCGTTTTTGGACCACCTCATGATCGCTGGGGGTCAGGGGAAGACTCTGATCGGCTTTCTCGAGGATCTTCCAATAGGCCTCAGCCATTCTCGCGCGCGATATGCTCAGGGAACCGGGCCGTCCCCCGTTAAGCCGCGCTTGCACTTTCCGGGTGTAACCGATTTTGGCGCCATGAAATGCCGCACGGAGCCACATGTCATAGTCATCGCATCGTGCAAGGCTTTCATCGAATAGCCCGGCTCTCACGAGCGCGCTCTTACGGGCCACCACGGTCGAAATCGGAATCTGACAGCGTTCCACCACCAGAGCAAGGAAAGTCGCCGCGCCGTGAGATGGACATCGGCTCATAAACTCGTGGGGACGCGTCGGATCGCCCACCGCGAGGCTGTTGCAATACACCAAGTCTAGCGCCGGATCCTCTTCGAACAACTGCATCTGGGAAGTCAGGTGGTCGGGGAGCCAAATGTCGTCGCTGTCGAGAAACGCGAGGAACTCTCCGCGGGCCTTTCCGATGGCCGTATTCCTTGCTCCGCTGGCGCGCTTGTTCTCCTGTTTGATGTAGACAATCCGGCTCATGTACGGCGCCAGGACTCTCTCCAGTTCTTCCGTGTCGGGGGAGCCGTCATTCACCACAATGATCTCGAAGTCCGAAAAGGTCTGCTGCAGGACAGAGTCCAGCGCACCCGCGATCAAATGCGCGGTATTGTACGACGGCATGATCACGCTGACCTGAGGTTTGGCTCTGACGACACTCGATTCCATAGCACCCTAAATTACGAATTGCGAAAAACGGTTTCTCTTTCCCCCGACAAAACGTGGTCGACCGCTTCCACTCCCATCATGACGGAGTGGTCCCTATTGCCGATCTGGTAGCGCCAGGCGCCAAGGCCGCCGCGGGAGTAGATTGCTTTCTCGGCGGCTTCGGAATGAAGCTGGCGCGCTCAATCTTCACAAGTTCCTGGCTAAAGTTTCGCTTCGAAGTTCACTGCTCAATGGATAGCCCAGAAGCTGCATTACCGGTCCCCAGGCCTCCTCGATTTCCAGTACCGATGCCGGGGGCAGGCCTTCCTTCCATTGGCCAGACGTCGCCGACCTAACAAAAGGAATATCCTTCCGGCTCGTCCTGGTCGTCACCCAGGTGTTGCTCTGTTGATCCTCGAGCTTGCGCATATTGTCGGCGGTGCTGAGCTCGATGGCTCTAGCAATCCTTTCGCGAGAGGCATACAGACCGAGAAACTCCGAGATTCTGGTCATCTCCCGCTGCGTGTCTTCCAGGAGATCTTCGTATCGAACCAGTAGAAATTCCCGGTCATGGCCGCGAGCACCCAGCCAGCTCATGGTGTTTTCACCCCACGAGCCGATCGTCCCCAGGAATTCGTTCTTTAGGCGGCTAAGCTGGAAAACGTTCTTTGAGTTCACCAGCCAGCTCCCCGCATGTCCTCCCCAATCCCCAAAGTATTCATCGGTCTTCATAAACCGTGTGGATACGTAGGTCTCCACGGGAAAGTCATCGGGGATATTTTTCCCCTTCCTGTCGTAATGATAGGCGGACAGAGCCACGTCTCTCGGATCGCGGACAATGTAGATCACGCGCCGATAGCGAGGATCAAAACACTCGTGACTCTTGATAACCCGCGGCCGAGGCAATTTTTTGAGGGCCTTCCTCGACTTGGAGTAAATGTCAGGAACTTTGCGCTCTACGTTGGCAAACGTGATGGCTTCATCAGGATTCATCAGGTTGCCCAGAAGAAATCGAGTCCAGGTGTTACCAGACTTGGGATAAGAAACCAGGAAGATGTCGTCAGGGCGAACGTGAAAGGCCCGGCCAGCAACGTCTCTCTCAAGCACATAATTCACTGCGTACAGGATCTTATTGATCGTTTCACCCATGCATGTTCACCAGTTCGCTCCTGTCCCGGCAGCCCCGTCACCCCTTAAGCATAAAGGCGGGTCCGCAAATTGACCAGTCAAGGTGGTGATCGACCGGGCGGTCAGCGGGTCACAGCTCCGTTTGCGTTCGCCAGTTCGAGTTCGTACCCGACCGAGCGCATTACGTCTCCCCATGCCGACTCGATCTGAGCGACACACCCCTCGGGCAAGTTGGATTTCCAGCCGCCTGCTTCCGCCTTGCGAATGAAGGGCTTATCCTGCCGAGTCTTCTTGGTCGCATTCCACTGGCGCCACTGTTCTTTTTCGAGCTTGCGCATGCGGTCTGCAGAGCTCAGGGCCACCGCACGGGCAATCCGCTCTGGATTGGAATCGAGGCCAAGAAAAGAGGCGATCTTCGTAGTTTCCTTGTGCGTATTGGCAAGCATTTCCTCGTAGCGCAACAGCAGAAAGTTCTCCTGGCCGCCGCGCGTGGCCATCCAACTGACGACGTGATCTCGCCAGGAGCCAATCTTGGGCTCGATCTCGGATTCCATGAAACGCGGGACGAATTCCTCCAGACTACGATCCTCGGAAATCACTCGGCGCTTAAGCTGATATTCGTAGTACGAGATCAAGACGTCGCGGGGATCGCGTACGATATAGATGACTTTCTTGTACCGAGGATCAAAGCATTCGTGGCTTTTGATGACGCGCGGTCGCGGGAAAGCGCGCAGTTTCCGGTCGGTGACAAAGTAAATCTCAGGGATGCGCGATTCCAGTTGAGCAAAATTCACCGGATCGTCCGGATTCATCAGGTTGCAGACCAGGAAGCGGGCCCAGGTGTTTCCAGATCTGGGGAAGGAAACCAGGAACGTGTCGTCGGGATAGACCGTTAGACCTCTCGCCGCGGGTTGTCGCATCGTGACCACCCGGACATAGGCCGCCATCCGTTTCTTCAGGTTGGACATCGATTCCAGTTCCCTCACCACTCAAGAGGCTTTCCACCCAGACCATAGCATTTCAGCTTTCGGCAAGGCAAGTTACTGTGCTTGCCCAGGGCGCTCGCATTCGAAAAATCGTCTCGCAATGTCGCGATCAGGCGAGATAGGCGTATAATAGTATGAGGTCAAAAAGGAAATTCCGGCTCAATGTAAATGCGAAGTAGATGCGAACTCTGTTCATGAGCCAAACCGACGTCCAAATCAAATGCGAGGATGGGATCGTCCAGCTTCACCGTGAAAAGGAAGAGGATCCCTTCGAGGTTACTCTCGTTCCGCGAAATTCAGATTTGTATGTCCCGCGCAAGAGTTGCCAGACCACATTCTCCCTCGAAATGATCGAGTTCTTCTTGAGCCGGGGCAGTTTCGCTTGGTTGTGCGACAACATCGCGCGCCACGAGGACTCCTCAGTTCCCGGTGCATTGAAGAGTCAGTTGTTCAGTTATTTTGCGCCGTCCGATTTCGTGGGCAAGCGGCTTCTCGATTTCGCTTGCGGACGTGGCGCCTCCAGCATGGTCATGGCGAAAATGCTTCCCCAAACGCAGATCGTTGGAGTTGAACTGGACCCGGAGAGGATGGAGATTGCGAATCGCATCAAGTCATTTCGTGGTCTCGACAACGTGCGGTTTCTTTGCTCTCCGGCCGGAGACCAACTCCCACCTGACATGGGAGAATTCGATTTTGTCATGCTCAGCGCGGTGTACGAACACTTGCTGCCGCATGAACGGAAGACTCTCCTGCCACTTTTGTGGTCGGCGCTGAAGCCTGGAGCGTCGATTCTGATCAACCAGACGCCCTATCGGTACTCGCCTTACGAAGATCACAGCACCGGATTGTGGTTTATCAATTACCTGCCCGATAGCCTCACCCACTTCGCCGTACGCCACTTTGCCGGCCGCAACCCGCGAGTCAACAAATCGCCGGACTGGAATGCGCACCTGCGGGGAGGGCTGCGCGGCGGTACGGAGGCAGGAATCATCCGCAATTTGACGGGCGGAGATACGAGCGCAGCCCGAATACTTCAACCGCGTCAAAACGGCGTGCGCGACCGCGCCGACCTTTGGCTTTCGAATACAAATCCGCAGCGTTACCGCTCCTTGAAGAAACTGATTGCGAGCACGTTCCGTCTCACGGATAAGCTCTGGGGAACGATCCCTGGCATCAACCTGGAAGTCGTGATTCAGAAGCAGCGATAGCTGGAACGCTGATGTCTAATTCGGCTTCCAATTCGACCCCCGATGAGCACCAGCCGTCAACCCTGCGGGCCGAGGTCGATGGGTTGATCGCTCAAGGAGCTTTCGATCCTGCCGCGCGACGGCTGGCCGAACTTTGGCGGCGCGATTCCGCGCCGGCCACAGCAAGCTTCGTGACTTCGCGGCTCGACGAGTTGCGCGACAAACTCGCGCTCACAAAATTCAAGCTGGCGATTCTGCGTTCGTTCACAGTCGAG
>Ga0182014_10007190_pt1 | contig 11728 bp, 14 predicted proteins | sample 612S2DmetaG_FD_120489 | JGI IMG/M metagenome (GOLD analysis project Ga0182014, IMG submission 120489) | Permafrost microbial communities from Stordalen Mire, Sweden - 612S2D metaG | ecosystem: Environmental > Terrestrial > Soil > Wetlands > Permafrost | place: Sweden: Stordalen | collected... | reverse complement strand
CGTAGTGCCGCGGCGCCGAACAGCGCGCCTTCCATGCAGTGGCCCGTACGGTCTCGCAGTACGCGCCGCGGAGAGCGGCAGGTGGGTCCGCCCGGTTCTTTGTTATAGGCCAGGTCGTCCAGGAAGCGCTGGATCTTATCGGGGGAACTGAGTCGCCGGAAGACCGCCTGCTCGGCGGCGGTAAACGTGTCGCGAGGCATTGACGTATCAGGGTAACTTAAAGCGGCGGCGGCCGGACTATACTTACTGCCATGCCTCTTCGCCGACGCCGGCAGAATTGCCGCTATCGGACACCTGGATGCAATTCGTATTAGTGAACGGAGCGATTGGTCCGGCGTCCGTTCGGCTCAAGTCAATTTGCCTCGACACGAAGGGAGTTCATCCTGTTTGATGAACCCGGCGGTGGGGCAGGCGGTGCTCGCCTGCCCCATTTCCGAAGCCCTCTCCAAGGAGCGATGAGTGCCCGCAGGCTCTCCAACTCGAGTTGCTCCGCGCCGGTGAGGTCGACCACCCGGACCCCGATCCCCGCGCGGAACTCCTGCAAGCGGACCTCGCGGCCGCCGGAAAAGCGTATCGCGTCCCGATAGGTGTTCACTGCCGCCGAAATTTGCGTAAACACGGCCTCTTCCCGTTCGCATACGCCCCACTGTTGTGGCAGGCGCGCGGGAATGCCGCGAATCGCCAGGCGGGCGCCGGGCGGAAGACAGATCGCGCATACGGCTGGCGCGGTTGCAGCCCCCACATCCGCTGGCGATGCCATTCCCAGGGATCCAGTCGGAAAGCGGTGGGTTACCAGCTCTTCACCCTCGTGAGCCAGACGGTTCGGGACAGCCATGGGCCTCCTCCTTACTTTGAGTTTCCGCCCGATTGGGGAAAATTGACAATTCCGTCCGGCGGCGCGTTGTAGCGATTCGCACCGATTCCAGGGGCCAGTACATTGTCACCGGCCTGTTAAGATGTGAATGTGAGTTCCGAGGAAAACCCGGCGGAGATCCACGAGCCGCACCCGGCCTGGCAGCGCGTGCAACTTGCGCGCCACCCCAAACGCCCTCATGCCGTCGATTATTTACAGCGCCTGTTTTCGGATTTTCAGGAAATCCACGGCGACCGCAATTTCGGCGACGATGCCGCCATCATCGCCGGCATGGCCCAATTCGAAAACCGCCCGGTGGTAATCGTCGCTCAGGAAAAGGGGCGCGATACCAAACAGCGCCTGCTTCGGAACTTCGGCATGCCGAAACCCGAAGGTTACCGCAAGGCCCTGCGGGTGATGCAGTTGGCCGCCAAGTTCCGGCGGCCCGTAATCACCCTGCTGGATACCCAGGGCGCCTATCCGGGCATTGACGCCGAGGAGCGCGGCCAGGGCGAAGCCATCGCGCGAAACTTGCGGGAGATGGCGCGGTTGGACACGCCGGTGGTGGCCGTGGTGATCGGCGAGGGTGGCAGCGGCGGCGCGCTCGCCATGGGCGTTGCCAACGTGGTCCTGATGATGGAGAATTCCATCTACAGCGTGATTTCGCCGGAGAGTTGCTCCACCATTATTTATCGCGACCGCACGCGTGCCGAACAGGCCGCGGCAGCGCTCAAGCTGACCGCTCCCGATCTGCTGGAACTGGGGCTGATCGATGGTATCGTACCGGAACCCCCGGGCGGCGCCCAGGAAGATCACGACGCGGCCGCGGCCAATCTTCGCGCTCAACTGCTGGTGAGTTTGGACAAGTTGGCGTGTCTGAGCCCGGCGCAACTGGTGGAGCACCGGTACGACAAGTTTAGGAAAATGGGGAACTTCTTCGCTTGAGAAAGCCGGCTTAACGAGAACCGCATGAAGAAAACCACGTGGCTGGGCATCCTGTTCGCGGTCCTGGTGCTGGGATACCTGGTGACGTCCAGCCTCAAAAAGCAGGCGTTCCGCTGCCAGGTGTGCATCACCTACAAAGGCCGGCGGGATTGTGGCACCGGGGCGGCGCAGACCGAGATGGAAGCCCAACGCACCGCCATCACGACCGCTTGCGCCCAAATATCGGGTGGCATAATCGAAGCCAATCAATGCGAGAACACCCCGCCCGATACGGTCCAGTGGCTGGCCGGAAAATAAGGTTCGGGCGCGCCTAATTCCTCGCCCCTTCGTCCGTCTCTTTAGATAGGTTCGCGCCCCGGGGAGTTGCGGTAGCCCGGGGTGTAAAATCGAGTATTGAACTTCATGCCAGCGTTTTGCGTCTAATGCGGTGATACGGAAAATCGGAGCTTGCTGTGAAAACTAAGTGGAAAGTGATCATCACTCTCGTGGCCATCCTGGTGGCCGTCGCCGGCGTTTATGCCAGTACGGTGTACAGCAAACGGGGCGTAATCACCGTCCAGACGGGCGCTGTCGTGCGCCAGGATCTGACTAGTCAGGTGACCGCCTCGGGAGAGATTAAGCCCAAGAATTACATCAACATCGGCGCCAACGCCATGGGCGACATTACGGATCTCCTGGTCAAGGAAGGCGAACGCGTCCGCAAGGGCCAGTTGCTGGCCAAAATCGAGAATACCCAGCCCGCCGCCGATGTCGACTCGCAAAGGGCCAACCTGGCTTCCGCCGAAGCCGATTCCGCGGCCGCCGAAGCCGGATTGAAGTCCGCCGACGACAATATCACCACCCTGCAAGCCGCAGTCACGGAAGCCCAGGCCGATCAGGAGCGCATGAAGCAGGATTCCGACCGCGCCGAGCAGTTGTTCAACGAGAAATTGGGCGCCAAACAGGATTTCGACAGCAAGCGGTCCATGTGGGACGCGCAGAAAGCCGCCGTGGCGCAGTCCCAGGCGCGCCTCGTTCAGGCGCGCACCCAGCGCGAACAGACGGCTGCCCAGTTGACCTCTACCCAGAGGCGCATCGCCGTGGCGCGAGCCAGCCTGGTGCGCAGCAACGACATCCTCCACAAGTTCGATTCGTACGCTCCGCTGGACGGCGTGGTCACCAACCTGCCGGTGCGCGCCGGTGAATCGGTGGTCCCCGGCCTGCAGAATCAGACCGGCACCAACATCATGACCATCGCCGATATGTCCCTGATCACCGCCGAGGTGAAGGTGGACGAGACCGACATCGTCAACGTGCAAACCGGCCAGATCGCGGAGATCACCATCGACGCCATTCCCAACAAGACGTTCACTGGCCACGTCACCGAAATCGGCAATACGGCGATTCTGCGTTCCACCGGCGTAGCCGCGTCGGAGAGCGCGATTTCCAGCCAGGAAGCCAAGGATTTCAAAGTGGTGGTGGTGATGGACAATCCGCCCGACGAAATCCGGCCGGGGTTGTCGTGCACCGCCAAGATCACCACGGCGACGCGCAAGAATGCCGTGACCATCCCGATTCAGGCTCTCACCGTGCGCCAGAAGGGCGATCTGGAACCCAGGAAGACCGGCGTTTCGGGCGGCGCCGTGGCGGCCACCAAACTGGATCCCGTGGCGGAGAAAGCCCGCAAGGAAGAATTGCAGGGAGTTTTTGTGGTGGTCAACGGGAAAGCCACTTTCCGCAAGGTGGAGACCGGCATTACCGGATCGACCGACATTGAAGTGCTCAGCGGTCTCAACGAAGGCGACCAGATTGTCACCGGCACCTACCAGGTGATTCGCACTATCGCCAACGACGCCCAGGTGAAAATCGACAACACGACGGTCACGCAGACCAAGTCGTAAGCGCGCTACAATCGGGGAACAGGAATCCTAAATGGCAGCAGCGGTAGAAAAAGAACTCATCCAGCGCGGCGAGCAATTAAAGCGGGACGGTATCGTCATTCGCACCTACAATCTCTGGAAGTCCTATGTCATGGGCGACCAGGAGATTCACGCGGTTTCCGGGGTGGATATCGAGATCAAGCGCGGCGAGTACGTCGCGATCATGGGTCCTTCAGGGTCGGGCAAGTCGACTTTAATGAACCTGATTGGTTGTCTCGATACGCCGACCAGCGGGCAATATTACATCAACGGGAATCTGGTCAGCGAGATGAGCGACGATGAACTGGCGCGCATCCGCAACAAGGAAATCGGCTTCGTTTTCCAAACTTTCAACCTGTTGCCGCGGGCCACATCGCTGCACAACGTGGAACTGCCCCTGATCTACTCGGGCATTGGTTCGGAGAAGCGCCTCGAGATGGCCAAGAACGCCATGCGGCAGGTGGACCTGGAAGCGCGCATGTACCACAAGCCCAACGAGCTGTCCGGCGGTCAGCGGCAGCGCGTGGCCGTGGCTCGCGCGCTGGTGAACAACCCCTCGATTCTGCTGGCCGACGAGCCCACCGGCAACCTGGATACCGCCACCGGCAACGAAATCATGGCGCTCTTCGAGCGGCTCTACCAGGCGGGCAATACTATCGTGCTGGTGACCCACGAGCACGACATCGCCTTGCACGCCCACCGCGTGATTCACGTCCGCGACGGCAAAGTGGAAAAAGACGAGAGGATCAGATAGAAAAAAGGGGCGGGGCATCCACCCCGCCCCTTTTTTGCCGCGAACTCCTTCCTACTGCAGAATCTTCACCGTCATCACCAAAAACAACGCCTCATCCTTGCTGATCCCCAGTCTTCCGATCACAACCTTTTGCCCCTCCTTGATGTCGATGTCGGTGCCCAGCGCGACCGTGCTTACCGGCGTCTCGATGTGCGCATTCAAGTCCGTGATGTGAATTGTGGCTCCGTCGCTGCCGATGCTCGTGGACCGGACCCTGAAAGCGGTGGTCACCGGCTTCGGACCACCTTGTACCGTCGGCATGGAGCCGCCGGAACTGGTGCTACTGACCGCCTGCCCGGTGCGCGTGCGTAATGCCAGAACATCCAGCAGGCTATAGCTCTTGAAGGCGAAGGCATTCTTGAGCTGGGTCACCACGCTGTCGAGATCCTTGGGCAGGGCGGAGCTTCCCGCCGGGCTTTCGCCCTCGTGGCCCACCACCAGATAGACCGTCAGATCGACATTAGTGGCCGCGGCCGAAGGCACGTCCAACCGTTTGATGGCGTCTTCGATCGCCGCCATGGTGGACTGTGCGGCGTCCACCGCCAAGACACGCATATCCCGATTGGGGACGATGCTGGCGTGGAACACTCTGAGCAGGTTGCTGACGTCTTGCGGATCCGCATACTTCAGCACGAACAGCTTCTGCACCGTGGGCGGGGCTGGCGCCTCAGCCTTCTTCTCTTCCTGCGCCGCCAGCGGTAGCGCCATCAAAAGTAATGCCAAAAAGAATCGTTTCATCTCACTCTCCTTTGCTATCCGTTATCCAATAGATGATCACGTTCGGGTCGTCGGTGAGAAGCTTCACCACCAGCGGCTCCGCCGGCTTCTCGGCTTTCACCACCACCTTGCGAGGCCGATGCCGATGCCGCACCGCCGGCAGGAGCGGCTCGGCCCGGGGTACCTGCGCCACAGCCACAACCGGAGCCGGCGGCACGGTCACCGCAACTCTCTTCGACGACCGCGGCCACACGGCCATCAGCAGCACCATCGCCGCCACCGCCATGGCGTACACCCATCCCAGCCGCCATCGCCGATTGGCGCCGCGTTCCAACTCCGACAGTACGCGTGCCCGCACCGCCGCCAGATGCGCCTCTTCCACCGGATCGGCATGCGCCTCTCGCAGCAGTCCCATGCTTTCCCGCAGACCGCTCAGCAGCAACTGGCACCCGGCGCATTCCGCCACGTGCCGCTCCACCGCCGGCGCCTCCGCCGGCGCCAGATCGCCGCCCGCGTAGAGGGCAATCCGTTCTTCCCAAGCGTTGCAATTCATACGCGCCTCCGGAAATAGCGCTCCACGAAATCCCGCATCTTCACGCGAGCCTTGGAGATTTGCGATCGCACCGTGGCCTCACTCGATCCCAGGACCCGCGCCACTTCTTCCGTCGACAGCCCTTCCAGGTCCCGCAATACCAGGGCCGCCCGCTCCTTCGCGGAAAGCGTCCGCAGGCTCATTTGGACTACTCGCCGCCGTTCCGCGCCGGTCGCGCTCTGTTGCGGATCGTCCCCGGTGGCGACCGGATCTGGCACATCCTCCATGGGAACGGACGGTCTCCGTTTCCGTCCCAGGTCGTAGCAGATGTTGACCGTCACGCGGTACAGCCATGCCTGTAAGTTGCTCTCGGCTTCCACTTTTCCCAGGTTCCGGTAGAGCCGTAGAAAGACCTCCTGGGAGACGTCTTTGGCATCCTCCATATTGCCCACCAGGCGGAGGGCGGTTACCAGGACCATGCGCTCGTACTGCCGCATGACCGTTTCGAACGCCGCCAGGTCGCTCGCGCGGGCCGCCGCGATGGCTCGCGCTCGGGCGTCCGGGCCTTCTACCGCTTTTGCCATCGCCAGTAACGCCAGGGCCATGTCCTTTCATAAGATAGAACTGATACAGCCCGCAAAGCGTGTATAGGAAATCGCGACTTCATGCCCGACAAACTCGCCCCGACTTCCCAGGAGTTTCGCTCCATGGCCGACGCTGCCGTGGACTTCCTGGCCGACTACTTCGACAGACTGGAAACCAGACCGGTCCTGGTCCCCACCACCTCGCGCGCCATCCGCGGGCGGATTGACGAGCCGCTGCCGATGGCCGGCGCCGATCTCGGCGCGCTTCTGGATACGGTGCGCAACGTCATCAGCGAGTACAGCCGCCACAGCGGCCATCCCCGCATGTTCGGCTATGTGGCGTCGCCGGGAACAGCCATTACGGCCATCGGCAATATGATCGCGGCGGCCATGAACATCAACGTCACTGCCTGGCGGTCGGCGCCCTCGGGGACCGACCTGGAACGGCTGACTATCGACTGGCTCAAGGAGATGCTGGGCTACCCCGCACCAGCCGGCGGCCTGCTTACCAGCGGCGGATCCATGGCCAACTTCGCCGCATTGGGCGCGGCCCGCAGCGCCAAGGCCGGGGCCAACGTGGTGCGCGACGGCGTGGCGGCGGCCGGCCGGCGGATGTGCCTGTACGTCTCCGAAGAGAGCCATTTTTCCATGGCCAAAGCCGCCGGCATGCTGGGCCTGGGAGAATCGAACGTGCGCGCGGTGAAGACCGATGAGCGTCTGCATATCGATCTGGCCGACCTGGAGCGCCTGGTGGCTGCCGACCTGGCCGCCGGCCATCTGCCCTTCTGCGTCGTGGCCAACGCCGGCACTACCGCGACGGGCGCGTTCGATCCGTTGGCCGAAGTCGCCGATTTCGCCCACCGCCATAATCTCTGGATGCACGTGGACGCGGCCTACGGAGGTTTCGCGGCGCTGGCCCCGTCGGCCCGCCATTTCTTCGCGGGAATTGAAGAGGCCGATTCCGTGACTCTCGATCCGCATAAGTGGCTCTATCTTCCGGTAGGTTGCGGCTGCGTACTCTATAAGGATCCGGACGCCGCTCGCGCCGCTTTCAGCCATGGGGCCGATTACACCCGCCCCATCGGCCTGGAGCACGACGAGGCCTTCGCTTTTTGGGACTACGGTCCCGAACTGACTCGTCCTTTTCGTGCGCTGGATCTCTGGCTGCTGATCAAGTTCGCCGGCGCCGGGCGGTTGGGCAAGGCTGTGGAGGAGAACATCGCCTGCGCGAAGTATTTCGAGGAGTTAGTGAAGGCTTCGGACGATTTCGAAATGCTGGCGCCGGTGGAGCTCTCCGTCTTCTGTTTCCATTATGTGCCTAAGGGCTTCACAGGCGACCTGGACGTTTTCAACGAACGGCTCCTGGTAACATTGCAGCGTGCCGGCAGTACTTACTTGTCGAACGCCAGGGTCCGGGGGCGATTCGCGCTGCGCGGCTGCGTGTTGAACTATCGGACGACCAAGGCGGACATGGTGCGTGTGCTGGAGGATGTGCGGGCGGCAGCTTCAACTTACTAAATATCCAGATTTTTCACATCCAGCGCCTTGTATTCGATGAACTTGCGGCGGCTCTCCACGTCCTCGCCGATTAGCGTGGAGAAGATGATGGCTCGTCGAGATACCAATTCGGCGGTCGGTTGAACAATGACGCGCCCCTGATCGTGGATCGTCGCGATGCTATTGGAGCCAGGGAGAGCACGAGGCGGAGGGACTTCATGGAGGTCAGAATCGCCGTGCCATTGGCTCTGTGCCGCTACTCCTCACCCATCAACGCAGACGCGGTCCAAGCCACGCTTGCAACACCATGCAGAAACCGTGATCACTAGCGAGCCCAACACTGGAGGGATCCCCGTTACCACGGCCACAATTTCGGCGGCAACCTTGATACCTAATTCGCCTGCCTCTAAGCGCTCCGCAAACTCCCTCTTAAGTGTGCCTCCATCGCACATAAAGTCTTTGATCTGCGGTGACAGGCCCTGCAGGTACCTCGCCGCGCGCCGACGATTCTCCCGTACGATGTCTGCCATAGCTCTCAGCGATGACGGTAACAATGCCTGAACTTCCTCACCGCCCCCCGGCACTTCGCCGCACATCCCAGCTACTGAAATATACCCGTTGATCGCCAACGCCCTACTGGGCGGGTCCACGGCGAGCAACTGCAGGCCAATGACCTCCAAAATTACATCGTCGCTAAGCTCCGCCAGTTTCTGACCCTGTCTCAAGAGCGCCTCGTCAAATACTGTACTCACGTGGTAAGCCTCCTTCTTTTCGCAACAACGCATCTGTCTGCTGTCGTAACGCCCTCTTTGTCGAATTATTCCATAGAGTGTGTTCCACGGCGGTAAGACAGAGGTCTACCTGCTGGCCGTACCCGTCCTTAGAATTACAGTCTGGTCCGTCGACCGCACCTACAAAACCGTCGATTGATCCATGGAATTCGCCATCACTCTCGGCACGCTGACGTCTTTCTTCCCCATCTGCAGCGACACCAATCGTCACGATACGGGGCAGGCGCTTCAGGAATTCGATCTCGCCCGTATTCTTTATCCCATCGACGGCTATATGAGTAACTGGCTCTAGGCGCTCGATGATGTCACGGCGGATGCTTTGGACAACTCGCTTGGCCAAATAATCACATCCATACCGCCTCCGAAGCCTATCTCCATGCTCCTTCAGAATAGCCCTATCCGTCTGTGGCAAAGCGAGGCGGTCTACCTCCTCCCGCACAAACCTAGAGAGTGAATACAACCGAAAACCGAGGTCCTCCACCAAGTGGTCAGTCACAACAGTCTTACCAGCGTACTTCAGCCCGACAATCACTACGATAATCCTATACTCAAGAGGTACAACATAGGCCAGCTCACGATCCTCATGTATCTTGCTGAATTCTATACCGAATTGTCCATGGTATCTACTCTGTTTCATTGGTCAGCGCTACGATGTAAGACTAGCTGCGCAATCCGCATCATCGGGTAAAGCACAATTGGAACCGTTCCCACGTTCGCCAACTCCAAGACTATTGTGCCGTGAAAGCCAGGCCCGACGGCAGTTGCGGTAGCAATAATGAGGCCTAATCTTCCCCAAGAAGACCTACCAATGACGTAGGCCCCGACATCGGGCGGAAGCCCTATGTACTCGAAGGTCGTTGCTAAGCAAAAGTCGTGTGGGTGCAGATAAAACCCGTGCCCAAAGGCGACCCTGATCCTCGTCTGGTATCTTGGAATATTTTCGGTCAATTGTGTCCGTTGAACCGGGTCGATTGCAACGAGGCCAGTCTGGCGGTTGATCAGGACAAACTCGTTGCCGAGTCGGACATCGACCGATGCCGGTCCTACCTGCTGATCGCGATCCACAAGGGGTGTAATTACTAGTCGGTGTACCGCGTCCTCGGAGTCGAGCAAAGTCTCGATTGCCTGTTTTGATAACATCAGTCGAATACCCCGTCCATCGTGCTCTTCTGGTTCAAGAATTGCCGATGTACAATTGCCATTTCAAGGGAACGGGCTATAAACTCGTTAAACTCGAGGAGGGCATGGTGTCGAACCGTGGGATCGGAGTCAGTTTGCCGCGTTTCCGGGAACCGGAGCACATCAAGTGCCCACGCGGAGTTATAAGAGTACGATAGCCATGCTGCGTTAAGTATCGACTGCCAAGACGCTGGCGCTGTTTGATGCTCGCCGCATCTCAGTTCGTTGGGGGGAATCTTCTCTACGATGCGATTGTAAAGGGGTAGTACTTCGTGCTGGAAGATCTGGCGATCATAAGCCCAGCGACACGTAGACCCTTCGAGTTTTTCGGAGGCCGCGTCCACACATTCTTCAACTATATTATCCACGGTACTGAAAGGTGACGTAGGTGGGGGCCCAGACGCTAAAAGCGCTGCCTGCCATTGCTTGAGATCTTCACACCACTGGGTCATAACATTTCCATTCCCGCCGCTTCCGTCACTTTGGAAAAACACATCCACACGTTTAAGCAGGGCCAAGAACCTCGTGCGGAACGACGGATAGTAAAGGAACATCGTGCCGTCGTCTGACGTGAAGTCGAGGGAGTATCCGGGTAGTCCAAAGTCCCTTAGTGCGGTCACTATGCAGGGACCAACTATCTGGAGGGCGAAGATGTCGCTCATGAGCTCTTTAAAACGGGATGCAACGATTCCGGAGACCCACTCCTGAAATTGCTCATATGTGTGCGACGCGACGCCCGCGAGGCCCTTAACGAAGGCATCATCGAAGAGTCGCTTAATATCTGGCAAGTGCTTAGCTAGAATCGCAAAAGCGATATCATCGAGTCGCTGACATTTATAGATGAAGTGTCCGATCTCATGTGCCAGTAATGTCTGGTGGAGGACGTTCCAGGCCTCAATTGCCGGAATGTTGAAGACGAGGAAGTATCGTGGAAAGCCTCGGAAGATGTCTCTCAGAGATAGCTGCAGAGGAAGCGACTTCTCAAAGACCTCCCTTATTTCTACGCGAGCTTCGAATTCATAGGCGGACTGGGTCCTAATTATTAGCGCCGCGTCCGGATGTACCTTTTTGACCACGTCGTCCCATGGGACAAGGATGTCAGATTGTAGGACAGGTGACTCGCCCTGGACAAAGAATCGACTCAGCTTCGCCAAACGGAGAATACAGTGAAAGAGCCTTCGGAGATCAGCAGACAGCTCCTCCTCATCGGTGGTATCGAGGTCGGTGATCAACGTCACAAGGGCGTCGCAAACTCTGACCTGGTAGCCCGCTAGGAGGGCTATGCTAGGATTACTAACATGGATTCCTTTGGCGTACGGCTCTGCGTGTGCTCGAATCGCCAGAGCCTTCTCGCGCAGAAGCGGAATCGCGGCTATGGAAACCGAATCGGCCATTTACAGTCCGTAATGAGTGTGAAGTATCAGGCGCTTTCTTGAATGAGGCTTGCAGCGTGCCGCGAGTTAAGCTTTCCCGACAGGAGGCGTTCCAATTCTCGGAGAAAATGTGTAAAACCCGAAAGATCCCGAACCTGAGCCGGAGACCACTCGTCGAATGGCTTTCGGCTCTCGATTTGATCGAGACAGGCTGCATATGCGTGAAGCGTGGTGAAGAATTGGGCATCGTCAAGGGGAGAGTCCTGACCTCTCGTCCACACTTCTTTTGCGTATCGATAGGCTCGTACGGATTCGTACACATCAGCGCCCTCCGGAAGTAGCCGTTCAACTACTTCTGGCTCAGACCTGAGGGATCCAGCTAGGATGTATCCAATCAGGTTTCGGCCGCGCGCTAGGATATGTCGATGGTTGCTTAGCGTGTGCGCACGCTCGTATTGCCGAAGCGTCTTGTTTACTGCTGACGCAATGTTTGCCAATTCCAGGATGTCTGATCGCTCAAATTCGCTCATCGCACAACTCCATTACGAATTGCCCGTGTCGCGCCT
>Ga0182014_10007188_pt1 | contig 11729 bp, 10 predicted proteins | sample 612S2DmetaG_FD_120489 | JGI IMG/M metagenome (GOLD analysis project Ga0182014, IMG submission 120489) | Permafrost microbial communities from Stordalen Mire, Sweden - 612S2D metaG | ecosystem: Environmental > Terrestrial > Soil > Wetlands > Permafrost | place: Sweden: Stordalen | collected... | reverse complement strand
GGCGCAAGCGCCGCCGGCAGCGAAAGTTCCGTCGACGGAGCAAAGTTCTTCTCGCCATCCGACTTGTAATAGTGCATCTGCGTCTGGAACGCCTGCTCCACCTGTCCTACCGTGCCCGAGAAACGGATCAGGTTCTTGCTCCGGGCCACCGAATCAATTGAGAAGCCCTGTTGCTCCAGCCAGCTCTGCACCTTGTCCAGGTCTTCCCGCGCCATCCCAAAACGGGCCGCAAACTGGTCCGGATTCAGCCACTTGTGAAACAGTGGCGAAGCGGGATCCTGCTGCGCCGCGATCAGTGCATTCAGATCCGCCTGTTGCGCGGTCGAACGGCTGAAGACGATGCTGATTCCGTTCAGCCGGGTATCGGCGGGTACCCTCCCGGCGTCGAACTGTGCCTGCGCCCGCGGGTGCAGCGAGCCCTTCAACGGGGTTAGTTCTGAACTGGAAATCTCAGATCTAATCCGGACAGCCGGAGTCTGCGCGCCAAGAGCTGTTACCGCCAAAGCGCAGATCGCAATCCATCCGCAAATCCTAAGCCGCCTTTGCACTGAGGGTGCAAGCATCGTCATCATAGCCATCCTTGTGAAGTGCAATGTTGAGAATCCAGACATGCTGGCATGGATCCGAGGGGTCCGTGCCAGACCGGGTAGCCACAGTAGAGCCGCTCGTACTCGTTCCAAAATCAGGGAAATCAATGATGAAAAAGACCGGGCGCTTTGGCATCATACGGCACGGGCCCACATCCCCCTGGGCAAAAAAGCGCACGCACCCTCATGTATAGACTCCAATTTCGTCACAAAGTTGTACAAGAGGCTGCGCCATTTTGGGCGGAGGGCGAAAGCGAGCCATCTGAACTGTCCCCGGTCCGGCGGGTGGCCTATGCCCCGATTCTGAGACATGGGAATGCAACGGCCCGCTCAGACCTCCCGGCTCACCAGCTCCAAAGCTGCCGCTCCCTTACGGGGTGGCACAAAGCTGTCCGCGCGCCAGGCGATCGACAGCTTCTCGCGGCTCAGCAGCTTGTGAATCTGTCCCCGCGCATGATCGGACCACGGACCGTTCTTATCCAGCCGCACGTAGGCCTCCCAGTGGCGCAGCGCCGCCCTGTGTTCGTCCTTGCGCTCGTGCGCCAGCGCCAGGTTGTAGTGCGCATCTGCATAGCGGGGCGCCAGCGCGATGGCTTGCCGGTAAGCGGCAATGGACTCATTCGGCCGCTGCAGTTCGTCCAGCACATTGCCCAGATCGAAAAAGGCCAGCACGTAGCCCGGGTCGGTCTCAGTAGCGCGGCGGTACAGTTCCTCCGCCCGGCCATACTTGCGCAGGTGAAAGTGGATGGTGCCCAGGTTGATATACGCCGGGGCAAAGCTGGGATCCACCGCCACAATCTCTTCGTAGAGTGCAATGGCGCGATGCTTCTCTCCCGATTCTTCGGCCTGCACCGCTCTCAGGAACAACTCCTGCACATTGCGTGCGTTGACCGCACCCGGCCGGCGCAGGGGAGCCGGTTGCCCTGCGCTTGGCTGCCGCTCTACACGCTCAAAATCAAACAGTAGCTGCCGCCGGATCGGGTCTACCATCGCCCCGTCGCAACGGAAAGCGAGCCGCGTTCCGGTCCTCACCAAACTTGCTTCAAGCAGCGGATTGGCCATGCCGGCCACGGCCTTCATGGCCACAATGGAGTGCCGGATCGATGCCGCTGGTACATCCTCTTCTCGCAGGACGCGCAAGATCCTCAACTGTCCGAGATCCTGAAAGGTGTAACTCTCCTGCTGGGGAACGAGGCCGGCTCTCTCCCACCCCTGCAACTGGCGGGAACTGATCTGCAGAATCCTCAACACATCCTGGCGCCGATAGCTGGTCACTCTTCAGTGCTCCCTTGGTTGGTCCCGGTCAGCTTCGGATTTCCCAAACTCCATTTTCAACTCGAATACCCGATTCCGATCCTTGACATGGCTCTTGGAACAGCGACGGAGGCACCGCTCTTGCTGCGATTATGCCAAGAATATGCGTGGATAAGCAGCCGTGGATCACGAGATCAATAAAAAGTGAGTGGATAACCGGTGCCTGATTTGGTTCGCGCAGGCTCTGGCGCGGCGAATTGTGGAAATCGGCGCACAAACCGGAGCTTTGGCTAAACCTCTTAACCCAGCAGCGTCGGGGCGGAGAGTTTAAGGCCTTCGTCTTATCCATAGCCGGCGGTCCGCCGATTGAGAACTCTGCGTTTGCGGATTTAGCCATGGACCGATAGACTGCTCTCCGAGCGAAAATCGGTCCCTCGAAGTGTCCAACGAAGTTTCTCTTCCTAGCCGTTGCAGCGAATCGAGCCGTGGGTGCAGTTGAACGGGATCCACGCTGGGAAACGAGATGCTTCGCGTACACCATTACGTCTTTGAGCCGAAAAGGAGATATAGTGCGCCTCGTACGGAAGACCTTTCTTCTTGCCTGTTGTCTGGCTGTCTTAGCGGTCGTTACGCAGAGCAACCGCGCCTGGGGCCAATCCGCCACCGGCGATCCTTTGCCCCCCGCACCGCACCCCAAAGAGACTCATCTGAAACATGTGCTGGTCATAGGCCAGACCAAAGGCTTTGAGCACGATTCCATTTCAGCGGCTATGGCTGCGGTTTATTCCATGGGCAGCGAGAGCGGCCTGTGGGATACGACCATGCGTACCGACACGGAGCTGCTCACCAAGAAGGACCCGGGTAGAAACGCGAAGAACCTGAACTACTTCGACCTCATCGTCTTCGCCAGTACCACGGGTGAATTGGATATGGACGCAAGCCAGAAGCAGGACATGCTTTCTTTCATCAAGGATGACGGCAAAGGCTTCGTGGGTATTCATGCCGCGCTCGATACAAATTACACCTGGCCGGAATATGGCGAGATGATCGGCGGCTGGTTTGACGAGCACCCCTGGATGACCTTCAATGCGCCCATCGTCAATGAAGATCAGGATTTCCCCGCGGTGCGCCATTTCCCCAAAGCGTTTGTGAAGTACGATGAGATCTATCAGCCCAAGGCCTGGTCGCGCGACAAGGTAAATGTGCTGCTCAGCCTTGATCCAAACCGCTTGAATTACGCCAACAATCCGCGTGTCCACCGTACCGACCATGACTTTCCCGTGGCCTGGAGCAAGATGTACGGCAAGGGCCGCGTCTTCTATTCCACCCTCGGCCATACTGAGGAGTCATGGGTAGACCCGGACGTCCGCAAAATGTACTTCGAAGCCATTCGCTGGGCCCTCTGGATGACGGATGGGAGCACCGCATCCCACCCGCGGCCGGCTTCTGCGACCCGCTGAAATTGCCGTCCTGGCTGTCTCGTAAAGCGGCGGACCACAGATACAATCACCGTACGGCCACAACGATGGCCAGTCGGGAAATGGCGGACTGATTCTGATGGATCGTAGAAGCTTCCTCTCGTCGGCAGGAATGCTGCTGGCGACTCACTCTTTCCCTGGATTTTTTTCCGCGCAGTCCAATCAGGGTGCTGCCGCGGCTGCCACCAAGGCCGACCACACCCTCCGCATCGAACCGTGCGCGCTGGAGATTGGTCCCGGCATCACGATTCCTACGCTTGCTTACAACGGACAGGTTCCCGGACCGCTCTTGCGCCTGCGCGAGGGTGTACCCGTCACCATCGACGTCACCAACGCCAGTTCCGCTGCCGACCTCGTCCATTGGCATGGCCTTGCCATCGATTCGCTCAACGATGGCGCCATGGAAGAGGGATCTCCGATGATTCCGCCCGGCAAGGTGCAACGCTACACTTTCACTCCCCGGCCGTCGGGCACGCGCTGGTATCACACCCACGCTGGTGCGTACGAGAACCTTTCCGCCGGCACCTACAGTGGGCAGTTCGGTTTCCTTCTGGTCGAAGGCAGGGAGCAACCGGTCCACTACGATCAGGAGATCAATTTGGCCATCCACCATTGGGAGCCTTCTTTTGTCCCCATGGTTGAAACCATGCGTGAGCAATCCGCCAATATGCCCCTCACCACCGGCTCCGACGTCGGCTATAAGTACGCCACCATCCAGGGACACATGCTCGGCGCGGGAGAGCCCATCCGGGTAAAGCAGGGCCAGCGCGTACTCATGCGCCTGCTCAATGCCAGCGCCACTGAAAATGTGGTTCTGGCTTTGCCCGGTCATCGCTTCACCATCATTGCAATGGACGGGAATCCTGTTCCCAACCCTCGCAGCGTCGAGGTGCTTTCGCTCGCCGTCGCCGAGCGTGTCGATGCCGTCGTCGAGATGAACTCGCCCGGCGTATGGATACTCGGCTCGACGCTTGAAAAGGCCCGCAGCATGGGTCTCGGGACCGTAGTTGAATATGCCGGCAGGACCGAAGCACCGGCTTGGAAAGACCCAGCGCCGGCCGAGTGGGATTACACCCAGTTCGCCAATGCGGCCGCGGCTCCTGCGCCCGATGAAACTTTCGTCCTGACCTTTCGCGATATCGGACCCAAACCCGGCTCGAACTTTGACATTTGGACCATCAACAACAAGTCCTGGCCCGATGTCGAACCGCTGATTGTTCATCCCGGCAAGCGCTACCGGCTGGTCTTTCGCAACGGAAGCGGAGACCAGCATCCAATCCATCTGCACCGCCATACCTTCGAGGTCACGCGAATCGGAGAAAAGCACCTCAGCGGATTAATGAAGGACGTCGTCAATCTCATGCCGCTGGACACTGTCGAGGTGGATTTCGTCGCTGACAATCCCGGCGCGACGCTAATGCACTGCCATCAGCAACTGCATATGGACTACGGTTTCATGCAACTGATTAAATATTCGGGATAACACCGCCTCGCTCGGGCGCATCCACTTCGTTCTCCCATCATGACGAGAGGGGTTTTGGGTTTTGAAGAGAGTTCGAGTAGCACCACTCCTGGCCGCCGCCGCCACAGGAATCCTTGGCATTCAAGCCATCCAGGCCCCCATCCATGCGGCCTCCGCTAGTGCGGAGGCCGGCTTGGCGCCTGCGCGTCAGGCGGACACTCAGTCGCCGGCCAATCCCGGCGCCGCGTCCTATGCCCGCCACTGCGCCATCTGCCACGGCGATCAACGCGAGGGCAATCTTCCCGCATTTCCGCCCCTGCTCGGCATTGCCCACCAGAAGACCAGCGACCAGATTGCGGAAATCGTTCATTCCGGCAAGGGGCGCATGCCGGGTTTCCCCGCGCTGCAGAGTGACGAGTTGAAGGCATTGTTGCACTTCCTTACCAGCTCCGCCCCATCAACGTCTCAAGCAACCGCGGCTGCAGATTCGTCCGCATTGGCTGAGGCGGGCGGTGCGCTGTTTCTCCAGAACTGCGCCTTCTGTCATGGCCGCGATGCGATGGGCGGAGAATCCGGCCCCGACCTCACCCAATCCGAGCTCGTTCTCTCCGACGCTACCGGCAAAAAAATCTCCGCTGTCGTGGAGAATGGACGGCCTGCAAAGAAGATGCCGGCCTTCAAATTCTCCAGTCATGAAATAGACAGTCTCGTCGCCTTCATTCGCGCGCGCACAACCGCTGCCGCATCCCAGAAGGGCGGTCGCCGCGGAGTGGCCGTGGCCGATCTGCAAACTGGGGACGTGCAGGCCGGCATGCGGTATTTCAACGGCGCTGGAGGCTGCGCCAAGTGCCACTCGCCCTCCGGCGACCTGGCCGGGATCGCTACCCGCTACCGCGGCCTGGAGTTGGAAGAGCGCATGCTCTATCCCGAAGATGCCAGGAGCAAGGTCACGGTCACACTCCCCTCCGCCCAAAGGATTTCGGGTACTCTCGCATATCTCGACGAGTTTACGGTGGGACTGCGTGACAGTAGTGGGGTCTACAAATCGTGGCCAACTAAGGCCGTGAAATACACGGTTGATTCGCCGGTCGATGCCCACGTGGATCTGTTCAGCAAGTACACCGACGACGACATCCACAACCTGATGGCTTACATCCAGACGCTGCGCTGAGCCACGCTGCAATGCACATCCCTGATCGAGGTTTCGTCTCAATATGAAACTTGTGAAAGACGCATTGGTCCTTGTTGCCGGGGTGCTCTGCCTGTCCCTGCCAGGGCCCTGCATGCTGAGGGCGCAGAACCTTCAGAACGCGCAGCTCTTGAATCCCTCCGCGGACACCTGGCCGCTCTATCATGGCGACTATTCCGGCAGGCGTCATAGCAAGCTGACGCAGATCACACCGCGGAATGTGGCCAGTCTGAGCCTGTCCTGGGCCTTCCAAACCGGTCAGACCGCTGAAATCAAGGCCTCGCCGCTGCTCGTCGATGGAATTCTCTACTTCACCGTGCCCGACAATATCTGGGCAGTTGACGCGCGATCCGGCCACCAGGTCTGGCACTACAACCGGCCGGCCACAAAGGGCGATCACATCGGCCATCGCGGTGTCGCCATGCTGAAAGGGTGGCTGTACTTCACTACGCCTGACGATCACCTCATCTCTCTCAACGCGAAAGACGGCGCCGTCCGCTGGGACCAGGTGATTGCCGATGTGGACAAAGGCTACTGGACCACAATGGCCCCGCTGGTGGTAGGCAACCACGTCATGGTTGGCGCCTCCGGCGACATGGATAACCTTCCTGGCCTGATTCGCGCCTTTGATGCGGAAACCGGCTCCCCCCAGTGGCAATGGAACAGCACGCCTCCCACCGGAACGCCCAACGGCACCACCGGCGGCATGGCGTGGATGACCGGTACCTACGATCCCCAGTTGAACCTCACCTTTTGGGGCACTGGAAATCCAACTCCGGTTCTCAACGGCGCCACCCGGCCCGGCGACAACCTCTACACCTGCAGCATTGTCGCCATCAATCCTGACACAGGAAAGCTCGCCTGGGCTTTCCAGCCCTCGCCCCACGACACCCATGATTGGGACGCCGTGGAAACCCCTGTCTTAGTCGACGGAAACTTTCATGGACAGCCGCGCAAGATGCTCATGCAGGCCTCGCGGAATGGCTACTTCTTCGTGCTGGACCGCACCAACGGAAAGAGCCTTCTCACGGTTCCATTCGGTCCCGTCAACTGGACCTTGGGCGTTGATTCACAAGGCCGGCCGATTCCCAATCCAGCCAAGGAACCCGCCCCCGATGGCCGCTTGATCGCGCCCGATGAGGGCGGGCTCACGAATTTTCGCGCCCCCAGTTTCGACCCCAAAACCGGCCTGTTCATTGTCGACGCCCACCCCAGTTACAGCCTCTACTTCGCCAAGCCGGCCGATGGCAACTATGGTTGGGCCGGCGCGGACTACGGATTGTGGGGAAAGGGCGTTATCGAGGCCATCGACTATCAGACCGGCAAGATTCGCTGGAGCCATGATGTAGGCAAATGGGGCTCGGGCGCGGGCATCATGACCACCGATTCCGGACTCACCATTGCCGGCGACGGCTTCGGCAACCTGCTCGCACTTGACACCGCCAACGGCAAGACCCTGTGGCATGCCGGCACCGGTGCGCCCATACAGAGCTCTCCCATCTCCTATATGCTGGACGGCCGCCAGTACATTGTCACCAGCAGCGGTGGCGTGCTGTTCGCTTGGGCGCTCCCCGAGGGGATGATCGCCGCGAAGCCTCCGGCCAAAAGTCTCTCTAAATGAATATGGCCTCTCTGAACCGAGAGGCCTTCTGGTCTTCAATGCCTTGATTTTGTACCGCTTATCATGGAGCCGACGGTCAGACTTGAACTGACGACCTGCTGATTACGAATCAGCTGCTCTACCAACTGAGCTACGTCGGCGGACTCCTTCAAGATTGTATCGTTGTGTTCGTATCCGGTAAAGCTCACCAGTCATACTCGATCTGATACGTCTATTCCGTAGCTCTTTGCGAGAGGGGACAATTTCCATGGATCAGACCTTTCAGCTTGCGTTCAGACTCGCCATTGTGTGGGCCGGTGGGTTTCTTATCGCGGTGGCGATTCGCGCTCTGTTGCCAAACCAGGCAGGAATCACGCTCACCGGTCATCAGAACACCCTTTTCATTCCCTTCAGCCGCATCGGCTTCTGGACCTGTATTATCGCGGCGCTTACGGTCACGTTCCTGGTTGTCGGCCGAGCCATGCTCGCTGACATCGGTTGGAATTCCTTCCGCTAAACACGAGTCAGAAAACCCGTTGGCGAAGGGAGGCACGGGCTTCAATCCGGCACTATACTGCTCCTCATGTGGGACAACCCCGCGGAGGAATGGCGACGGCTCAGCGAACTCTACAGCAAGAAGAGCGATGACGAATTGTGCGAGCTGGCCGCCGGCTTCAGCGACTTCACTGAAGTAGCCCAGCAGGTTCTGCGCGATGAGATGAGAAAACGCAGACTGGATGAGGCGCAAACTGCAATCCGTTCGGCAACGAATTCAGTCCATCCCGCACCTCTGCGATGGAATCCGGGCGATACCCAATCAAATTTTGCAGCCATGAATCAGGAATACGATCCTCCGTGTGAGTACACATGGAAGACGCCGCTATGTGAGCGTGACGAGCGGGAAGAAGCTTGGCAAGTTGCAGAGGTTCTCAGACGAGCTGGGATTGAAAGTTGGATAGAGAGACCGCAATCTCCCTTTGGTCCCAGCGGGCGGCGAGTGTTGGTCGCCGCCGATCAGCTTGATGAAGCGCTCCAGATTGCTGTGCGACCGATCCCGCAGGAGATCATCGATTTATCCAGAATGGAAGTGCCCGACTTCGAGCCGCCTGCGTGTCCGGGCTGCGGTGCCGCAGATCCGGTGCTTGAAGATGTCAACCCGGTCAATATGTGGCGATGCGAAGCATGCGCAAAGCAATGGACCGAATCCGCCGCGGCGGACCTGAATGAGAATCCGGAGAAGACTGAGGCATGAACCCCTCAGAAACGGAAAGAGCCGCCCGGCAACAGGGCAGCTCCTTCCTCAGGGAGAATAGTTCCAACGGAGGCAAAACCATCAGAACTTTCTGGCTGCATAGTAGGTGCGAGGGGACGGAGTGTCAAGAATAAATCGGGGACGAAATAAAGTATTTATTTACAACAACTTATGCAGAGTGCAATTTGCGCCCCGGAGTCTTTGTATTCGCCTTGTCTTCGTCTTTATCTCTCTGTATTCCCCCGTTTTTTTAGGGGGTTTTATGGGGTTTTGTCCCAGTTTTCCACAGGTTTGAACTCGCCATTAACCATCGGGGTGCCACCTTCATTCCCCAGCCCACCCGTTGTTTCATTTCCCCAGATTCAGCTGAATAAACTCTGTTTCGTACACCGACGACACCGGTTTGCCCCTCGCAATGCGGTAGAGGGCGCGTCCGCCTCCGAGGAAGAAACCCAGCAGAATCGCCGCGCCGGCTCCTATGAGCACCAGCGTGACGATTCCCATCAGCAACTGTCCCGTCTTTGCTACCTCAGACTCACTGGGTTGGGGAACAGAGGTCAGATTGCTCTCGAAGTGCACCGTTTCCAGCAGCTTGTGGCTCTCGTCGGGAATCGCATCGCCGCTCACCAGGATCACCAGCGGCCCGCTGCGGCGCACCTCCAGAGACGCCTGGTCGGAGTCCGTCAGCGGCTTCGGCCACGGCGGTTGCGCATGGCCTCCAGCTTTGATGTAGCTTCTGACCCGGCCCTCTTGCGCAGCGGCCATCTGCGGAGTGGGGTAGTCAATGATGGTCAGCGTGGCCTGGCCCGAACGCAGCGAATAGTTAGATGTTACCGTTTCTGCACCGCGGTCGAACCCCACCAGTTCCGGCGGCAGCACCCCGCCTCCGCCGGCGTATCCCGCCGGCCCCAGCGCGTAGTGCGTGGTCTGCTTGTCCAGGGAGGCTTGTGGCAAGTCTCCCAGAATCGGCGGCGCCATCGCCTTGGTTCCCTGAGGAACCGGCAACCCGCTTGCCAACTCGCGCAGTTCGGCCGCAGACAAGGGGCCGATTTGCGAGAACGTTGCGTCCACCACCGCATCGCCCTGCCAGAAGAGCACCCGGTTGTGGTTTGAGGTGGCTCCTGCTCCAATGTCTTCCTTGGGCCAGCCATTCTGGCGGTAAAACGAGTAGGCGCCGTAGGCCCCGCTGGCGTCGTGAAAGTGCAGCAGCCGCACACTCAGCGTTTCCGCGCGGCGCTTGTAGCTGGCCAGCGCGCCATCGGCAAAGTCATACTCCTTCAGTGCCGCACCATTGGCGCTGTCGGCTTGGGCTGCATCTACGAGTGTCTTTGGCGGCTCCGCGGCTTCCCATCCCGCAAACGCACTCGGCAGCGAGGCCTTTGGCTCAGCCTTGGCGGGCGCTGGAGCTTTTACCGGTGCTGGAGCTAGCTTTGCGGATGGCGGAGCTTTGAGCAGGATCGGAACCGACTGGGACCCAGTCTGTGCCTTCGCAGGGGCGCTGTTCCCCGCCAGCGTTGCCGCGCACACCACCATTGCAATCCAACGCATCAAGTATCACTGCTCCAAGTCTAGGGTACTATGCAAAGGCTCGATGCCGCTCCTTGCAAGTCCTCCTGCCCCTTCCGCGCCTCCCAGGTTCTTTTGACACTGGCGCGCCGGAAAGGTCTCAGCTTCATCCCTCCGTCATTTCCCATCGCGTTCAGCGCTGGAACGGCGATGCTGTGAGGCAATGCACCACGATCAACCAATTTGAGGTTCATTAAGGCGTGGAGGCGGCGGGTAGAGTATGTCTCCCAGGGCCTGATAGCGGCCGCCGTAGAACATCAGCGCATACTCCCTTATTCCCGTGCTCACAGGGCCGCCAAGGCAGATGCCCACCAGCACCGCGATGCCGAATGCAACCACCCCGAAGAAGACCTGCAGAAGAATGCCGACCATCCATGCTGCGCCCGTTGAACCTGCAAAGGCTGAGTGAATTCCATACACAACCGCCGCCAGCGCACCGGCCAGCATGAGACCCGGAATGATCAGCACAATGAACATTGCGATCATCGCAATCGTCGGCAGTGCCACGCGCAGCAATGTGTAAACGAGGAACTGCCTCTTTTCGGCCATCATTCGAGCCCACACCCGGGCCCATGCTTCGCCGGCCGTCGCGTTATCCAGCGCGAAGTGAGGCAGCATCCAATCCCGCAAAGCCATGTCGATCACGAATCCGGCCAGCACCAGCAGAAGGATGATCGGGATCAAGGGCAAAACGAGAGACAGCAACAAGCCCCAGTCGGGCGAGCCGCCAGGCGGGGTGTCATGGATTAACCGCCAAAACCCGGCCGCGAAGGGAAGTGCAATCAGCACCACCGCCAGCAGAAAGCAGAATCCCACCACCAGGTTCAGCCAGAAGAACCGCGTTGCCTGGGCCCGATAGAGCCGCCAACCCGGGCCAATCTCCTTTGTGTTGTGGATCAGGCAATGGAAGAAGGCAAACCGCAGCCGCGTGACCAGGTAGAACACCACAATGGATACAACGATTGCGACCAGCACGGCCCCCACAATCACCGCGATCCATTCCGGTGCGAGGTTGAACGGCGAATGGACCATTGGTCCATGTCCCTGCGATTCACCGCCATGCGTCGAAGACCGGAGATTGCCCCCGAAACCTTCAGTGATGATCGCAACTAGACCGAGCTTCAGATAGGTTCCCCAGTTGAATGGCCTGAAGAGGAACTCTCTGGTGCGTTGAATGGCGGGCGAAACGGCATCTGCAGCAGAAATGGCGCGCATAGGCAACCTTCCCGGGGGAGGCAAGCTTACCACAGATCTACGCAAATTTTATGTGAGCAGTTCCGCGACCGGATGCGGCATTGCACTCCACCACGCATCGAACGCCGCCAGCGCCCGCTCGCACTG
>Ga0182014_10007187_pt1 | contig 11731 bp, 9 predicted proteins | sample 612S2DmetaG_FD_120489 | JGI IMG/M metagenome (GOLD analysis project Ga0182014, IMG submission 120489) | Permafrost microbial communities from Stordalen Mire, Sweden - 612S2D metaG | ecosystem: Environmental > Terrestrial > Soil > Wetlands > Permafrost | place: Sweden: Stordalen | collected... | reverse complement strand
TGCGGCGCTCAGACCCTCGCGGGTGGTGGCTCGCCGAACACGGCGACCTGTGTGACCTCGGCGCTGCCCATCGGCACGGTGGATCTCGCCTCGGTGTACTCGGGTAGCAGCATTTTCGCGGCGGCCACGAGCGCCGCCGACCCCTACGTCGTCACTACTGGTTCGACGGTGAGCACTACGGCAATCAGCGCGATACCCGCGTCGCCGCAGGTCTACGGCACTTCAGTCACCATGACGGCGGTGGTCACCTCGGGCGCCACGGGCACCGTGAACTTCGAGTACTCGACCAACGGCAGCACTTACACGAGCGTGACTGCTTGCGCTAGTCAGAGCATCTCGGGCACCACTGCCACCTGCGTGACCACGTTGCTGCCCGTCGGCACGGTGGACCTCAACGCGGTGTACTCGGGAAGCAGCACCTACGTCTCGTCCACGAGTGCCGCCTACCCTTATCTCATTCGAAGCGCGACCACCACCACGGTGACGAGTGCCACACCCGCGTCACCCCAGGTCTACGGCACCTCCACCACCATCACCGCGACCGTGACCACGGGCGCCACGGGCACCGTGGCATTCGAGACCTCACCGAACGGAATCACCTGGACAGCTCTGGCTGGGTGTACGGCCCAACCGCTGTCGACTACGACCTACAGCGCAACGTGCACCACGACGACGCTGCCCGCGGGTACTGCGGACGTCGAAGCGGTGTACTCGGGTGACGCCACGTACATCACGTCCACGAGCACCAAGTACGCCTACGTTGTCACCCAGGCCGCCCAGGCCGCGCTCAGCGTCGCGACGCTGTCGGGAACCGTGGGCCAAGCCCTCACGCTTTCCACGAGCGGTGGCTCCGGTACGGGTGCGGTGACTTTCAGCGTGGTCAGTGGCACGGCGACAGGTTGCACGGTTTCGGGAAGCTCGCTGACGGTCACCGGTGCGGGAACGTGCACCGTGACGGCGACGAAGGCCGCGGACACCAACTACTTCGTGACCAGTTCCTCGGCCACGACGGTGACGTTCGTGGTGCCGGGTCCCAAGGCCATCAGGGTCATCGGCTTCGTCACGGCCGGCAGAACCAAGACGATCACCATCACCGGCTCAGGCTTCTACGGCCGCCCGACGGTGACCAGCCACGCGGGAACGACCGCCCAGGTCACGAAGGACAGCGGGAAGCTGCTCACCGTCAGGGTTTCGGTCAAGGCGGGATCACGTAACGGCGTCTTCACCTTTACGATCCGCCTGGCCAATGGAAAGTCGTGCAAGGTGAAGTACCTCCAGAGGGCCTAGCGCCCCACGAAGTCACATGAGAAGGCCCCCTCGTAGGAGGGGGCCTTCTCATGTGACCGGATGACGAGGTGTTGGTCAGCGGGTCTCTCTCAACGACCAGGCGGCGCCCTCGGGAGTGTCCTGCACGTCGATGCCGGCCCTGACGAGAGCGTCTCGCAGCTCGTCGGCGAGTTGGTACTGGCCGGCGGCACGCGCGTTCAGTCGGGCCGCGAGGACGCCATCGACCAGCGGCGCGGGATCGATGAAACCTTCGCCCCCGGTGGCGCTGAGGCGCACCAGGTGCGCCAGCGCCTCCAGGGCGTCGGGCCCCCCGCGAAGCGCACGCTGAGCGAGGTCGTGCGGCTGGTCAGTGGAGATGGCCTGGGTGGTGCGCGGTTTCGACGGGAGCTTGCTCGAGTTGGCACTGCGCAGCTCATCGAGCGGCGTGGTCGACCCGTTCTCGAGGACCCTGACTTCTCCGTTGAGCCGCCAGTAGCCGTGGGACTTGCCGAGGACGTGCAGCGAGTCCCTCTCGAGATCGAGGACGAGCGCCGTGTGCTCGTCGACGCCCAAGGTGGCGACGCCCTCAGGCAGTTGGCTTTCCAGCAGCACGAGTCGGCGCTCGCCGAGGTAGCAGCAGCTGGTGTCGTAGTTGCCGCCCTCCTTGTTGTCGAAATGGGGGATCACGACGCAGTCGAGCCCCACCGCGGCCATGAGGTTCAGTCCGTCGAGCCAGTACGGAGCGGCACCGACCTTGTAGATCTCGTAGATCGGCGCGCTGAACACGCCGAGCGTCTCGGCGGCGGCAGACGAGAAGCAGAGCACCCCTCCGTCAGCAAGCACCTGGCCGAGGTCGTCGACGAGTCCGAGCGGCAGCCACTGGGCGAGTGCGTAGCTGGGGCTTCCCGGACCCGCGAAGACGTAGGTGGCGTTTCGCACCTGCTGCCTGACGATGGTCCGCTGCAGGTCGGTCGACCCCTCGAACGAGGTGAAGTGGATCGGTTCGAGCTTCGTGTGGAGCGAGGTGGCGAAGTAGTCGACCAGCTTGGTGGTCATCTGAGGGACGTTCTCCTGGAAGCCGTAGGCGGTATCGAGGTTGACGGCGCGAACGTCGCTGAGACGTGCGAGCAGCGATCGATGGATCTTGGTCATCCCCGGCCCGGTCTCGCCCGATCCCAGCAGTGCGAGCACTCCCTTAGTCATGAACGAAGGTTACCGGCCTGATCGGACGAGGGGAACGGGCCGTTGACTAAGTTGAAGCCGTGGGCGACGTGGTATTCCAGTTCCGAGAACGGGCAAGGGGCAACGTCACGACCCCCATGGTCCTCTGGGCTGCCGCGATGGCGGTCGTGCTCTTCTTGATCGAGGCCCGCCTCACACCGCACGCCCCCGCCGTGTGGGCCGGCATCGGGGTGACGGGGCTGTTCGGCGTCTATCTCGGCTGGCGTCGTCGGACGGCCGCGGTCTTCGTCGCCCCGTTCGTGAGTTGGCTCTTCGCGTGGCTGCCGCTGTGGGTGGCCGCGATGATCAGCGATGGCGTCGTCAACGGGTTTCTGCGGGGACTGTTTCTCATCACCTTCGGCTGGGTAGCGATTGGCTTCGGCGAGTTCGTCTGGCTCACGGTGATGGCCCTCCTGGTGCGCCTCTTTCATGGACCAACAAGCCGTGGCGAGCCCGATGTCGTGATCTTCAGTCCAGACGACCACAAGTAGACCGGCTCGAGGCCAACGGAGCACGCCGTGGTAACGGCTGCGGTGCCCGGCAAAGTCCCCTCTAGACCAGGAGTTCGCCGAGGGACTGCAGATTCCTGGTCCATAGCCTGCGCAGCACGAGTTTGGCGAGAGAGGTGCCGAGAGGCCCGAGCATCCACCAAGGGAATATCAACCGTTCTCGCCAGGTGATCTCGGTGCCATCGCTTCGTTGTTCGAGGGTGAAGGTGCCGTGGCCGGTGATCAGGCCACGATGGGTGACCCCCATGACTGACGCCTCCCGCCAACGGGTGATGGTCATGAGGTCCTCGGTCACGAAGGGCCCGACCTTCGTGGTGCAGCGAAACGGCGTGCCCACACCCTCGCGCTGGTCGCCCACGAAGGTGATGGCGACGGCGTCGGTCATCCACTTCACGTGGCGCTCGATGTGACGGAGTTCTTCCCAGATCTCTCGCGGCGAGACCGGATACCAGGCGCAAACCGTGATGGTCGCCATCAGCCGTAAAGGGCGCCCGCGATCCTTCGCCAGTCGTCCAGGGGTGGCGTCGCGAGGTCGGCACCCAGCACCTGGAGACAGACGTGGTCCGCCCCGGCGTCGCGGTGCTCTTCGATGCTCGCGAGCACGGCGGTCTCGTTGCCGTGCACGACCATCGCGTCACAGAGCCGCTCGGAACCACCGCGGACGAAGTCCTCGTCGTTGAAGCCGTAACGGCGCCAGCTGTTCTTGTAGTTGGCCAGGCCGGTGTAGATCTCGAGGTAGGCGTGGGCGCGCCGGAGGAACTCGTCACGGTCCCCGCCGAGCACCACGGCCTGTTCGACGCCGATGAACTGGTCACCGACGATGTCGCGCGCCACCGCCGTGTGATCAGGAGTCACCAGATAGGTGTGCACCCCGTTCGCGAGGGTCGCCCCGAGCTCGAGCATCCTCGGCCCGAGCGCCGCGATGACGCGCGCGTACTCGTGCTGGCCTTCGGGGGCGAACATCGGCGCCGCGTCCATGGCGGCGAGGAACTCGCGCATCGCCTCGAGCGGCGTCTGGTAGTGGTGACCGCGCAGGCGCTCGACCAGGGGCCGGTGGCTCACGCCGAGGCCCAGGACGAAGCGGTCGGCGAAGGCGGCGTTCAAGGTCTTCGTGGCGTTGGCCGCGTTCACCGCGTCACGTCCCCAGATGTTGGCGATGCCGGTCGCGATGGCGATGTTCGACGTCGCCGAGAGCAGGAGGCTCGAGCTGGTGAAGGCCTCGCGGCCCCACGCCTCGGGTATCCACATCGCCGCGTAACCGAGCGTCTCGAGTTCGGAGGCGATCTCGCCGCTTCGAGCGGCGGGCAGTGTCTCGTGCGTGCTCGTCCAGATCCCGACGGTGCCGCGGAGCTTCTCTAGTGAAAGTGGCCATGGTGACATAGGGCTCAGCCTAGAGAGTTTGCCTGCCCCTCGACCTTGCGACCACAATGGAGGATGGCCTATCTGGTAGCGGCGATCTCCGCGTGGTTGCTGCTCTCGGCGTCGACGGCGCTGCGACCCGGCCGCAGAGGAATCTTCGCAGCGCTGGCGTATCCCGTGGGTTGGGCTGCCGGAGAGCTCCCGGCCCAGGCCATCGTCGGCGAGGGGGCGTTGCTCGGTCTGCTGGCCTGGTGGGGCTGGCCGAAATCCGACTGGCTGAGCCTGCTGGTGCTGGTGCTCGCCATCGTCGTCGTCGCGGAGAATCTCGCGCTGGTCTTCATCCAGTTCTACGCCCGGGGAATCGTGCGCCGTGCGCTCGCCACGAGTCCGCGCGAACCCTTGGAGCTGCCGCGCCCGAGCGATGACGTCTTCGGCTCGTGGTGGCGCACCGCCCTGCAGATCCCGTACCATCCGCGCGACATGCAGATCATCCGCAACGTCGCCTACGGACCGCAGCGCCGCCATCGCCTCGATGTCTGGCGCACGTCGACGACGCCGAAGGACGCTCCCGTGATCTTCTACATTCACGGAGGGGCGTGGACGTTCGGGGACAAGCGCGAGCAGGGCCGGCCCATGCTGCACGAGTTCGTGCAACGCGGATGGGTCGCGGTGGCGTGCAACTACCGACTGGCACCGCGCGACACGTGGCCGGCGCAGATCGAAGACGTCACGCGCACGCTCGCGTGGATCAAGAAGTACATCGCGAACTACGGAGGCGACCCCGAGCGCATCGTCGTCGCGGGGGGATCGGCCGGTGGCCACCTCGCGGCCCTGCTCGCGCTGAGCGCGGACGACCCCACGTGGCGTCCGAGGGAGGTCGAGGGGATCACCGACTGGTCGGTCCGGGGCTGCATCCCCTTCTACGGCGTGCTCGAGATGACGGGCAACGAGGCGCACTGGCACGGGCTCGGCAGCGGCCTTCGCATACTGCTCGAGGGCCGCGTGGTCCGTCGTCCGTATTCGCAGAACCCCGAACTCTACGAGCAGATGTCCCCGCACCACCGGATCCCGCTCGACGCGCCGCCGTTCCTCGTGATCCAGGGCGGCAACGACACGCTCGTCGACGTGCACGTGGCCCGCGACTTCGTCGAGGAGTTCCGCCGCGTCGCGCTGGCGCGGATCTACTACGTCGAGCTCCCGTTCACCCAGCACGCCTTTGACGTCACGGCGAGCCCGCGCACGTCCTCGACGACCCGGGCCGCCGTGGTCTTCGCCGAGTCGGTGGCGTCGCCGCGTCCGCCGCTCGAACCGGCCCTCGTGGCGAGCTACCAATCGCCCCCGACCGAGCTGCTGGTCGAGCTCTCGCCCGCAGGGTGGACCAGCGCCCGTGAGGCGGCGGCTCGGCTCGGCGCCTTCTTCGTCGTGACCTCGGACAACCCCTTCTCCCAGCCGGTCGGCGCCTCGCGGAACGAGCGTCGCCGGCGAGAGCTCTGCGAACTCCTCGAGGCGCGCGGCGTGAGGGCCGTGAGGAGCATCGCGCGCGACCCGGCGGGCCGTTGGCCCGACGAGGAGGGTTTCGCGGTGTTCGACCAGACGACCGAGTTCGCGAGGGTCCTCGCCACGGCGTTCGACCAGTTCGCGTACTACGACGTCAGCGGCGACGGCGTCAGCGTGCGAAAGAGCGCCGACGCGAGCGTGCTCGTCTAGGGCCTTACGCCTGGGCGAGCGAGACCGTGATCGAGACCTCGGGCGCCTCGATGAACTCGAAGTCCCGGATCCCGCCCGCCGCTTGGAGGTCGGCTTGTCCCGCGCGGACGTCGTCGAGCCACTCCGCCGGGCCGCTGAGGGCGAGCAGTTCAACCTCGGCGCGCTGGGAGACCTTGGCGGTACTCTTCTCGCGGCGCACCGCCTCGAGCACGTCGCACAGGGTTGTGAAGACCTCACCGGACACCGCGGTGGCGCAGAGCTCCTCCCGGGTCGGCCAGGGGGCCAGGTGCACCGAACCGGCGTGCCACCAGCGCCACACCTCTTCGCTCACGAAGGGCAGGAACGGGGCGAGGAGGCGCTGCAGCACCGAGAGTGCGGTCGCGAGCATCGCCCTCGCCGAGCGCGTCGCCGCGGCGTCCGCGTCGCCGTAGGCGCGGACCTTCACGAGCTCGACGTAGTCGTCGCAGAACAGCCAGAAGAACGCCTCGGTGTGCTCGAGGGCGCGCGCGTAGTCGTAGCCCTCGAAGGCCCTCGTCGCGTCGCCGATCAACTCGCTGAGCAGCGTCAACAGGTCACGGTCGATCGGCTCGGTGATGTCCGACGGTCCCGTCAGCGGGGCACCCTCCAGACGCCCGAGGACGAACCTGGACGCGTTGAGGACCTTGATGGCGAGGCGCCGGCCGATCTTCATCTGCGCCTCGTCAATGGCGGTGTCGGTGCCGGGCCGTCCGGACGCCGCCCAGTAGCGCAGGGCGTCGGCGCCGTGGTTCTCCAGCAGCGGCATGGGCGTCACGACGTTGCCGACCGACTTGCTCATCTTCTTGCGGTCGGGGTCGAGCACCCAGCCCGAGATCAGGGCGTTGGAGAAGGGGAGGCTGTCGTGCTCCAGGTGGCTGCGCACGACCGTCGAGAAGAGCCACGTGCGGATGATCTCGTGCGCCTGGGGGCGCAGGTCCATGGGAAAGACGTGGTCGAACATCTCGGTGCCCCAGTGGCCCGCGATCTGGGGCGAGAGCGAGCTCGTGGCCCAGGTGTCCATGACGTCGGGGTCGCCCACGAAGCCGCTCGGCTGGTTGCGCTGGTCCTCGCTGAAGCCCCGGGGCGCGTCGCTCGACGGGTCGACGGGCAGATCGGCGACGTCGGGCAGCATCGGCGAGTCGAAATCGATCTCGCCGCTCGCCTCGGTCGGGTACCAGACCGGGAACGGCACACCGAAGAAGCGCTGGCGCGAGATGTTCCAGTCCACGTTGAGCCCCTCGACCCAGGACTTGTAGCGGTGCTTCATGAAGTCCGGGTGCCAGTGCAGCTCTTCGCCTCGGCGCAGGAGTTCTCCGCGGCGATCGAGGGTGGCGACGAACCACTGGCGCGACGTCACGATCTCGAGCGGACGCTCGCCCTTCTCGTAGAACTTGACGGGGTGGGTGATGGGGCGGATGTCGCCGATCAGCTCGCCGCTCTCGCGCAGGGCCTCGACGACCTCGGCGCGGACCTGGTTGACGGTCCGTCCCTCGAGCCCGGCGTAGAAGGCGTTCGCCGACGCGGCGTCGCGTGACGGGTAGTTCTCCGTGCCGAACTCGCACGGTAGGAACCGTCCGTCACGGCCGATCAGCGCACGAGTCGGCAGCGATAGCTCGCGCCACCAGGTGACGTCGGTGAGGTCGCCAAAGGTGCAGATCATGGCGATGCCCGACCCCTTCTCGGGGTCCGCCAGTTCGTGGGCGACGATCGGCACCTCCACGTGAAAGAGCGGCGTGACGGCGTTGGTCCCGAAGAGCGGCTGGTAGCGCGCGTCGTCGGGGTGCGCCACGAGCGCGACGCAGCTCGCCAGCAGTTCCGGGCGCGTCGTCTCGATCTCGATGACGCCGCTGGCGTCGGCCTTTTCGAAGGCGATGCGGTGGTAGTTGGCGGGACGCTCGCGGTCCTCGAGCTCCGCCTGGGAGACCGCCGTTCGAAAGTCCACGTCCCAGAGGGTGGGCGCCTCGCTCGAGTACACCTCGCCACGGGCCAGCATCTCGAGGAAGCCCCGCTGGGAGACCGCCTGCGCGCGCGAGGAGATCGTGGAGTACTCGAGGCTCCAGTCGATGCTGATGCCGAGGTGGCGCCAGAGGTTCTTGAAGACCTCCTCGTCGGCGGCGGTGAGGTAGTGGCAGAGTTCGACGAAGTTCTTCCTCGAGATCGACAGCTTCGTCGCGGCCGGCTTCTCCGGTGCCTGGAAGTCGGGGTCGTAGGGGAGCGACGGGTCACAGCGCACCCCGAAGAAGTTCTCGACCCGGCGCTCGGTCGGCAGCCCGTTGTCGTCCCAGCCCATGGGGTAGAAGACGCTCTTGCCGGTCATGCGCCGGTAGCGCGCGATGACGTCCGCCTGGGTGTAGCTGAAGACGTGACCGATGTGCAGCGAGCCCGAGACCGTCGGGGGCGGGGTGTCGATGGAGTAGACGTGCTCGCGCGGGGCGCTGCGGTCGAAGCGGTAGGTCTCCTCGTCGTCCCATCGCTCGATCCACACGGCCTCGAGCCCGTCGATGGTGGGCTTTTCGGGAAGGGTCTGGGGCGAGGGAGCAAGAGCGTCGGACATGGTTGGCGTAGTTTAGAACAGTGATTCGCCTCTTTGATTCAGTGCACGGTGAGGTACGCGAACTCGAGCTGCGAGACGCGGGACGGGTCTCGATGTACGTGTGCGGACCCACGGTCTACGACTTGCCCCATCTCGGGCACGGGCGCTACTCGCTCGTCTGGGACGTGGCGCGGCGCTGGTTCACGTTCCGGGGACTCGCGGTCCGCTTCGTCTCCAACATCACCGATATCGACGACAACATCATCAGCCGCGCCCTTCGCGACAGCACCACCGAGCCGGCCGTCGCCGCCACCTATGAGCGCAAGTGGTGGGAGGCGATGGACCTCATCGGGGTCGCGCGGCCCTCGGACGTTCCCCACGCGACCCAGTGGGTGCCCGAGATGGTCGAGCTGATCAGCTCGTTCCTCGCGAGCGGGGTCGCCTACGCGACGAGCGACGGCATCTACTTCGACGTGAGCTGCGTCAAGGACTACGGACTGCTCGCCGGCCAGCCCCTCGACTCGCTGCGCGCGGGCGCGCGCGTCGAGGCGAACGACGAGAAGCGCTCGCCCCTCGACTTCGCCCTGTGGAAGTTCGCCAAGCCCGCCGAACCCTCCTGGCCCGCGCCCTTCGGGGACGGCCGCCCGGGATGGCACACCGAGTGCGTCGTGATGTCACTCGGTCTGCTCGGCGAGGGCTTCGACCTGCACACGGGCGGCTTCGACCTCAAGTTCCCCCACCACGAGAACGAGCGGGCCCAGGCGGTGGCGGCGGGGCGCGCCTTCGCCCGGCACTGGTCGCACAGCGGCTGGGTGATGGTCGGATCGGAGAAGATGAGCAAGTCGCTCGGCAACTTCACGTCGCTCACCGATCTGGCCGAGAAGACCGACCCCCGGGCCTACCGGCTGCTGGTCCTTCGCTCCCATTACCGCTCGCCGATCGAGGTGACGCCCGCCACCATCGGCGACGCCGAGCGAGCCCTCGGGCGCCTGGACACGTTCGCGCGGCGTTTCGACCTGCCCGCCCTCGCGGGCGACACCCTCGAGGTGGCGTCCGACTTCACCTGGGGCGACGGTGCCCAGGACCTGTTGGACCGGGTGGGCGTGTTCCTCGACGACGACCTCGACACCCCGAGCGCGGTCGCCCTGCTCTTCGAGGCCGTCAGCAGCGCCAACTCCCTCGCGGACAAGGGCGACGAGGCCGCGGCGCTGGAACTGGCGCGGGGGATAAACGCCCTCTTCGGGGCCCTCGGGCTGGCCCTGGAGGGCGCCGGCCATCACGTCGATGGCGACAGCGCCACCCTGGTGAGCCGGCGTGACGAGGCGAGGTTGAAGAAGAACTGGGCGGAGGCGGACCGGCTGCGCGACGAGCTGGTGGGCCTCGGCTGGATTGTCGAGGATTCCCCCTCGGGGACCCAGATCCGCCGGTCTTAGAAAATTAATTGGTCTTTGGTCCCTTGACCAAGTAACCTATTACCTTGAGGTTGCCGTTGTGGTTCCCTCCGGACCCGACGCAAGTCGGTTTCAAAGAAACAAGGAGGCCCACAGTGGCTGTAGGAACCGTTAAGTGGTTCAATGACGAGAAGGGTTGGGGTTTCATCGCTGTCGATGGCCAGCCAGACGTCTTTGTTCACTACTCGGAGATTCAGGGTGAAGGTCGTAAGACCCTCGTTGAGGGTCAGACTGTCGAGTTTGACATCGAGCCGGGCGATCGTGGCCCACTCGCCAAGCGCGTAATCCTGAACTAACCAAACATTTTGAAGTGGTCAACCGCCGCCCTAGGGCGGCGGTTGTGCTTTTTGGCCGGTGTTTTGGTCTAATCTGGTAACTGGTTACTGACGAGTAACCCCTTCCCGTCTCTGAGGTGCACAATGACCGACTTCTCCATGGAACTCAACGACGACCAAAAGACGCTCCAGGACTGGGTGCACGGATTCTCGCAGAACGTGATCCGTCCGGCCGCCCACGAGTGGGACGAGCGCGAGGAGACGCCGTGGCCCATCATTGAAGAGGCGGCGAAGATCGGCATCTACAGCCTCGACTTCATGGCCAACGCCGTCTCGGACCCGACGGGTCTCTCGATGATGCTCGCGCTCGAGGAGCTCGCCTGGGGCGACGCGGGGATCTGCATGGCCCTCATGGGCACCACCCTCGGGGTCGCGGCCATCATGGCGAACGGAACCCCCGCCCAGCAGATGGAGTGGATCCCCCAGTGCTTTGGCACCCCCGGCGACATCAAGCTCGCCGCCTTCGGCGTGACCGAGCCCGACGCCGGCAGCGACGTGTCGTCGCTGCGCACGCGCGCCGTCTACGACGAGGCTAGCGACGAATGGGTGCTGAACGGCACCAAGACCTGGATCACCAACGGGGGCATCGCCAACCTCCACGTCATCGTGGCGTCGATCGACCCCGCGCTCGGCAGTCGGGGGCAGGCGTCGTTCGTCGTGCCCGAGGGCACCAAGGGAATCCGCATGGGACAGAAGTTCCAGAAGATGGGCATCCGCGCGTCGCACACCGCCGAGGTGGTCCTCGAGGACTGCCACATCCCGGGAAGCTGCCTGCTCGGCGGCAAGGAGAAGCTCGACGAGAAGCTGGCCCGGGTGCGTGAAGGGAAGAAGTCCTCGAGTCAGGCGGCGATGGCCACGTTCGAGTCGACGCGACCGGCAGTGGGCGCCCAGGCCCTCGGCATCGCGCGCGCCGCGTACGAGTACTCGCTCGAGTACGCCAAAGAGCGCAAGCAGTTCGGCCGGGCCATCATCGAGAACCAGGCGATCGCCTTCAAGCTCGCCGACATGAAGATGCACATCGACGCCGCGCGCCTGCTGGTGTGGCGCGCGGCGTGGATGGCCGCGACGCGAAAGCCCTTCCTCAGCGGCGAGGGCTCGATGTCCAAGCTCTACGCGGGCGAGACCGCGGTCAAGGTGACCGAAGAGGCGATCCAGATCCTCGGTGGCTACGGCTACGTGCGTGAGTACCCCGTCGAGCGATGGCACCGCGACTCGAAGATCTACACGATTTTCGAAGGGACTTCGGAAATACAGCGCCTGATCATTGCAAGGGCCATTTCGGGCGTGCACATCAGATAGTCCTGAGAAGCGACTCGGGTACTTTCCGTTTGC
>Ga0182014_10007184_pt1 | contig 11732 bp, 12 predicted proteins | sample 612S2DmetaG_FD_120489 | JGI IMG/M metagenome (GOLD analysis project Ga0182014, IMG submission 120489) | Permafrost microbial communities from Stordalen Mire, Sweden - 612S2D metaG | ecosystem: Environmental > Terrestrial > Soil > Wetlands > Permafrost | place: Sweden: Stordalen | collected... | reverse complement strand
GAGAGGCCGGCATAGGTCTCTTTGACGCGAAGCTGGGTGTGTGTGCCGGTATACGCGTCAAGCGCCGCGCCAAGGCCAACGGGCGCGACGGCGTTGCCCGGCGGAATATCAAAGTCCGCGGCAGAGAGGCCGCGAAATGTTTCGGCGAGGCCCACCACGCTCGATGCGATACTCCAGCGCGACCGGTAGCGAAGAGTGAAAGAAGGCTCAAGAAGCAACTGATTCTGAAACAGTGTGAACGAAGGATTGTTCAGCAATTGGCTCAACGACGCAGGCAGCGGCGGGGTAAGCTCGCTATAGAACGTCGCATCGTCGATGGCGGCGAAGGAGTAGCGGAAATCAGAGCGGGACTCGGGGGGTGGGGCATCCTGGGCTGGATCCTCCTGAGCCGCCAATCGCCAGGACGCCGCGGCAAGGATTATCGGAATCAGGAGCCTATATTTCATCAGGGGCGATTGACCTTTTCGAAAAGGTTGAAAAAGCACTGTCGAGCTTTGTGGTTTCCCAAGTCTCATAATCGAGACCTGGGAACCCAGCTTTTGTGGTTTAGTGGCAATTAAAAACGGTCTGTTCGGCCCTGATAGAAGAGTTTGTCGGGCAGGTCGCGTGGGGCGATGCCGGAGTACTCAAGCACGCTGTGGGAGTTATGGCGGATTTCGTCGTAGAGAGTCATGCGGCGGAGCTGGTTTCTGCCTCCTACGACAGAGAATTCGTCGAAGGTGGCGGACTTGATGTGTTTGCCCGAGGTTAGATAGAACTCGGCCTTGACCGGACGGGCGTCCTGAACCCGGATCCAGTAAAGAATGCGCTGATAGGTTGCGCCCTTGCGCTTTGCGGCGAGATCGAGAACGTAGCAATCCTCCGTGCCCGCCTTCTCGGTGCGGAGATAGACGGGAGTGTAGTCGGCGGCATAGTTGGTGCGGGCGACGTCGCCGTTTGAGGCATCGCCGGAGAGGCGTTCGAGGGGCGTGATGCGAATGGGGCGGCTGGTATCGGGCAGATAGACCCACATATCGTCGCCCAGCATCAGCAGGTGCTCGCCCTTTTCGCGGGGGCTGAGAAACTCGACGTAGGTCTTTTCGGTGCCCTTCTGCGAGACCTCGTAGAGCTTCTCCTCGTCCGACTTACCGGATTCGTAGTTCGTGATCTTGACTTTCAGCACATAGGAGGGCCAGCCGTTGCGGTACGAGTCGGAGCGCTTAAGCAGGGCCTCGGCGTCGGGATTGGTTGTGGGGGTTGCAGGGGCTGCGGCGTGGCCAACCAGCACGCATGCCAAGAGCAGGCTGATGAAAAAGAGCAGCAGGAATGTCCTTAATACACAGTTGATCCTAGACATGAGCCAAAGCCTCCGCAATTTGCAGCCGGGATGCGCGGATCGCCGGGAGGATGGAAGCAAGCGCCAGCGAGACGATCACCAGCAACGATGAGCCGATCATGAGGCTGGGCACGTGGAGAACGCGGAAGGGCATATCGACCGTGTTCCCAGGGGGCGGCGGCAGATGAAGGCCCGAGGCGTTCAAAAGGACTCCAAGGATGTTGCCTCCCACCACGCCCACGATGGCGCCCATCACGCCAAGCAGCACGGCCTCCAGCACAAACAGGGCCATGATCCAGGAGCGGGGCGTACCCATGGCCAACATCGTGCCGATCTCGCGAGTGCGCTCGAACATGGCCATCAGCAGCGTGTTGACGCTCGACATGACCACCATGAAGAAGACGATGACTCCGAGAAAGATAAAGATGCCGCTGAACATGGTGCGGACCTGGAGGTAGTAGGTGGCCAGGTCGATCCATTTTCTGAGGACCAACTGCTGCGGCAGTCCGTTGAGGCGCGGTGTGAGTTGAGCCGCCACCTGGTCGGTGTTTTCGGTTTTATCGAGGCCTACGACCAGGTTGGTGACGCGATCGCTCTGCAGCAGCCGCTGCGCGGATGGCAGCGTAACGCGGAGATAGCGGTCATCCATTTCCTTGAAGCCCGTGGTCACAATCCCAACGATCTGCACGTCGATTCCATTCAGGGCGCCGTCGGCGGTAACGGCCAGCAGCGTGAGTCCGTCGCCGACCTTCACATTCATCGACCGTGCCACGCCGGCGCCGATGAGCGCCTCGACCTCGCTGCTGGGTTTGCCGTCCAGGTCGCGTCCAGAGGTGATGCGCGGGATGAATCCGAGGCTTTTTTCGGCGTGGGGATCGACGGCGCTGCCCATGAAGACGGCGGATTTTTCTCCGTTGGACAACATGCCGTAGAAGTCGATGCGAGGAGCGACGCCGCGCACATGGCCGCCGGTAGAGATGCTGGCGGCAACCTGCCGCCAGTTTTCGATACCGGTGTCGAGCACGCGAACCTCGTCGCGTTTGAAGTGCTCGGCGGTGAAGACCTGTATGTGGCCGAGGCCGTTATTGATGGTCATTTCGCGCAGGCCGCGGAACATGAAGGCAAAGAAGCCGCCGACCAGCAGCAGTCCGGCGACGCCTCCGCCGACCATGAGCAGGGTCATGACGGTGCGGCGGCGGTTGCGGAAGACGTTTCTAAAGGCGAGAAGCAAGAACTTCGCCATGGTTGGCTCCTTGATTGAGGGCGTGGGCATTCAGGGTTTCAGGAGTAAGGGTGTCTGCAACGACTTGTCCGTCGCACAGGCGGACGATGCGGTCAGTGTGCTCGAGCAGCCGAGCGTCGTGGGTGGAGAAGATGAAGGTGAGACCGAGGCGGCGGTTGAGGTCGTGCATGAGGTCGATGAGTTGGGTGGCGTTGCGGGTGTCGAGGTTGGCGGTGGGCTCATCGGCGAGCACGAGGGCGGGTCGATGGACGATGGCACGGGCGACAGCGACGCGCTGACGCTCACCGCCGGAAAGCAGGTCGGGGCGGTGATTGGCGCGGGCCGAGAGGCCGACACTTTCAAGGGCGGCAGCGACCCGTTGACGGCGCTCGTGGGCGCTGAAGCCTTGCACGAGCAGGGGAAACTCGACGTTCTCGGCAGCGGTGAAGACGGGGATGAGGTTGAAGGTTTGAAAGACGAATCCAATCTTTTCGCGGCGGAGGGCGGTCATGCGGGTTGGATTCAGTTTGGAGGTGTCTACGCCTTCGATGAGGATTCGGCCGCTGGTCGGCTTATCGATGCAGCCGATCAGGTTGAGGAAGGTGGACTTGCCGCTTCCACTGGGACCCGCGATGGCCAGGAACTCGCCGGGTGCGACGCGCAGGTTCACGTCGTCGAGAGCGCTGACAAAGCTGTGGTCCAGGGGGAATCTTCGGGTAACTGCTTCGACACGGACGAGTTCAGGCATTTCATCCATTTGGGGCGGCCGTTCCCTTTCCGGAGCGTTTTTTGCTCTATGTGGAAGGTAACGTGGATGTGGGTGGGGAGGCGCAGGGTTCCGGACGAGGGGTTGGGAAAGCTGACGGAAGGCGCGAATGGAAGGATGAACCGGGGTTGTCAGGGAACAGGGAATAGGGACGGAGGTTTCCCAGCTGTCGAATGCGAGACCTGGGAAAGCTGATGGGCTATTTGGGCTGGGGTTGGGGCGGAGTGTCGCGGGGGACGGTTGGGGGCGGGCCCTGCGCGCCCATGGCGTTGACTGTGGTTGCCAGGAAGGTTCCATCCTTAACGGCGCCGTCGACCCGGACTGTGTCGCCTACCTGGATATCGGCCAGGGTGATGGGGTCGCGGCGCTTGCGGAAAGTGGTGTTCTCGTTGGCGACAAAGATGTGGGCGGCGTTGTCGATAGAGCCGAGGAGGGTAACTTTGACGCCGTCGATGGCCGTGACTTTGCCCATGAGCCAGGTTTTGCCGTAGTTGGCCTGCATCTCGCGCATCTGTTTGGCGCGCTCGGGGTCGATTTGCAGGACGACGGTGGCGCCGACGGACTTGGCTGCAGCATCGACGTCGCCGATGGCGGTGATGGCATCGCCTACCTTGATATCAGTTGGTTTGAGGGCTTGTGGCGGATTGCCGCCAGCCCCAGTGCCCATGCCTTGTCCGCCTTGGCCGCGCTCGCGCATTCCCGCCGATTGCCTGAGGATTCGGGTGTTGGCGCTGAAGTGGACGGTATAGGTTTCACCTGCCTCGGTCTTGATGGTGTAGTGGTCGGGGGCGACTTCGGTGACGGTTCCGAGCAGACCGCGTCCGGCGCCCATGCCGAATCCGCCACCCCCGCCGCCACGGCCACCGCGCTGGCCCTGACCGCCCTGCCAGCCGCCGGGGCCCTGAGCTGGGCCCGGGGGTTGGCCGGCGGGTGGAGTGGTCGGCGCATCCTGAGCAGAAGCGGCGGCGGTGAGAGCGAGGCCGAAGAGAATTGCGGATAAGAGGCGGGTTTTCATTGGGACTCCAGGCACGACAACTCCAAGGGGCGATAAGGCAACGCCCCTACAGCACAGACGTTGGAAACACCGCAATAGACGACGAGACGCGGCTATTGCGGGCCCTGGGCGGCGAGGAGTTGGTCGAAGGCGGGGATGCCGCGGAGGGTGGCGAACTCGCTGTCGGCGGAAATCCTTTTGGGATTGGTGAACCCTTCGTTGAGGGCCATGCGGAGATACTCGATGGCGCGGTCGTTCATGCCGGCGCGGACGCAGCCTTTGGCCATGTAGTAGTTCATGGCGCCGCGCTCCTGGATGGAGGCCGGGTTGTCGACCCGGGGGCTGGCATTCTGCTCGAAGATCTTGGGATCGATGGCCAGGGCTGCCTTGTAGACCTCCCAGCCTTTCTTGTACTTATGCTGGGCGAGCAGGTTGGTGCCGAGATTCTTGTCGATCAGGGCGGACTGGGGATCGAGCTTGAGGGCCTTGCGGTACATGCGCTCGGCTGAGCCGTATTGCTTGAGGGAGTCATAGATGGTGCCCAGGTTGTTGAGGACATGGGCGTTGCGGGGATTGATCTTCAGGGATGCCTGGTAACATCGGGAGGCGTCCTGGAGGTTGAACATCATCTGGTAGGCGATGCCCATCTTGTTCCATACGTCGGCGGAGTCGCGGGGGGCTTTCTTGTAGGCCTCGATGGCAGCCTGGTAGCGCTGGTGAGCCATCAGCGCGTCGCCGAGTTGTTCGGGGGTTGGCTGAGACTGTGGAGCGGCCAGAGGGGGTTGGGATTGCGGGATGGCGGCCGGAGCCTGGGCGGGGGTTTGCGCGAAGGCGGCGGAGGATTCTGTTACGAGGGCTGCGAGAACTGCGAAAGCCGGCAGCCAGCGGTGTGGATTGGACCTGCACATATTCCCTCCTGTCGAAGGAATCCGGGAGCGATCGACCGGTCTCACCGTCCGATGCAATTAAAGCACCAAATGAGGTCGATTGGCGAAGAAAAGTGGCCCGATCCCATGAAACGGTGGCAAAAACGGCGGGCATGGCCGGCGCGGGCCGGATGTGGGTTACACTCTTCCCTGTGCGGAACAGGCAAACCATGAGCACAACCTCCGGCTGTATTCAATTGGACACCGGCGCCCGGTTTCGCTCGACGCGGCGGCGGACGCTGGGCCTGTGTGAGCCGCTCACGGCCGAGGACATGATGGTGCAGTCGACGGCGGAGGCTTCGCCGGCGAAGTGGCATCTGGCCCACACGGCGTGGTTCTTCGAGTCGTTCATTCTGCGGGAGTTCGTGGCCGGCTACCGGCTGTTCAACGCGGATTTTCCGTGGCTGTTCAATAGCTATTACCGGAGCTTTGCCCCCTTCCCCGAGAAGCGGCTGCGGTCGTCGTTCTCGCGGCCAGGGCTGGATGAGGTGTTGCGCTACCGGGAGCATGTGGACGAAGCGGTGGAGCGGCTTCTGGAAGGCAATCCGGAGCCGGAGGCGGTGAAGCGGATTGAGCTGGGAGTGAACCACGAGGAGCAGCACCAGGAACTGCTGCTGACCGACATTCTGCACGCTTTTTTTACCAACCCGCTGCGGCCGGCCTACTTGAGCGGAGGGGCTGAGATGGCGGGGAGTGAAGATTTGTTGTTTCCCAAGTCTCAGAATCGAGAGCTGGGGCACCCGGCTGGGGCGCTGGGCTTTCAGGAATTTGCAGGCGGATTGCGGAAGGCAGGGTACGGCGGAAAAGGCTTCTGCTTCGACAATGAGCTGCCGCGGCACCGGGTTTGGCTGGAGCCGTATTCGATCGCAAGGCGGCTGGTGACGTGCGGGGAGTTTACCGCGTTTATCGCCGATGGCGGTTACCGCAGGCCGGAGCTGTGGCTTTCGGCGGGGTGGGATGCGGTGAGCAGCAACGGCTGGCAGGCGCCGCTCTACTGGACGGAGGCCGACGGCGGCTGGAGCGTGTTTACCCTGTGCGGGGAGCAGCCGTTGGCCCGGCTGGAGGCGGCGCCGGTGAGCCACGTGAGCTTTTTTGAGGCGGACGCCTACGCTCGCTGGGCGGGGCGGCGGCTGGCTACGGAGTTCGAGTGGGAGACGGCGGTCCAGGACTCGAATCAGGGCCGGACGGTGGCGGGGAACCTGCTGGATTCGGGACGGCTGCTGCCCGTGCCAGCCGCGGAACTCGTCCAAAATCAGGGCCCAACGCAGTTGTTTGGGGATTGCTGGGAGTGGACGGCGAGCGCTTACCTGGGCTATCCCGGCTTCCGGCCACTGGCGGGGTCGCTGGGCGAGTACAACGGCAAGTTCATGAGTGGGCAGATGGTGCTGCGGGGTGGATCGTGCGTGACGCCGGAGGGGCACATCCGCTCGAGCTACCGGAATTTCTTTGCGCCGGAGACGCGCTGGCAGTTTTCCGGGATTCGGCTGGCTTCGTAACCATCCCAACCGCAACTGCTTTCAAGTGAGCGCATGAATCCTACAGCTCTGTCTGCCGCTGGGATACAAATCGGTGAGCGGGTCGCTTCGGCGGTCCGGGAGGGGCTTGCGGCTCGGCCCAGGCGGCTGCCGCCGTGGCTTTTCTACGATGAGGCGGGGTCGCGGCTGTTCGAGGAGATTACGGAGCTGCCGGAGTACTACCTGACGCGGACGGAGCGGGGGATTCTGTCGGCTCATGCGGGAGCGATGATTGCGCGGGCGGCGGAGCCAGGAGGGAACGAGCCAAACGGGGACGAGCCTGCTCGGCTGCGGATCGCGGAACTAGGCGCGGGGTCGGCGGACAAGACGCGGCTGCTGCTGGCGGCGGCGGTGGCGCGGCAGGGGACGGTGGTCTACGAGCCGGTAGACGTTTCAGCCAGCGCTCTGGAAGCGGCGCGGGAGCGGATCGAGCGGGAGATTGCCGGGGTCACGGTGGCTCCGCGGTTGATGGATTACCTGCATGGGCTGGAGCTGGAGGCGGCGGGCGCAGGGGAGCGGCGGCTGGTGCTGTATATCGGATCGAGCATTGGGAACTTTGAGCCGCGGGCGGCGGCGGAGCTGCTGGGGAGGGTTCGAACGGGGCTCAAGGCAGGTGACGGGCTGCTGCTGGGAGTGGACCTGGTGAAGGATGAGACGACGCTTTTGGCCGCTTATGACGATGCGGCCGGGGTGACGGCCAGGTTCAACCGGAACCTGCTGGCGCGCTTGAACCGGGAGCTGGGGGCGGATTTCGATCTGGAGGGTTTCAGGCACCGGGCGGTTTGGAACGGGGCGGAATCGCGGATCGAGATGCACCTGGAGAGCCGGATTGCGCAGAGGGTGCGGCTGGGTAGGCTGGATTTCGAGATGGATTTCGGCGCGGGCGAGAGCATCCATACGGAGAACAGCTACAAGTACCGGCCAAGACAGGCGGAAGCGATGCTGGCCGGGGCGGGGTTAGCGCCGGTTGAGAGTTGGACGGATGCGCGGGGATGGTTTGCGGTTTGCCTGGGGCGGCTGGAGTAAGACGAGGCCGGGTTTCCCAGGTCTGAGAAGATACAAGACATCGACTATGGCGTAAATGCAACAATCTGCACGGAAAACGCCGAGACCGTCAGTTTCATGCCCTGCGGGTCGGCGACGCCGGTGGGGGACTGATGGGAAGCGAGACATCGCCTATGTGGCCAGGGGCGTGATCTGACGGCAAAGCCGAGGTTCTGTATGCGGGAGACAAATCCGGAGTGCACGATAGGAAGTTCTACAAACGGCTGATCGACAAGGCCGACAAGAGGTACAGGGAACACCCCGACAATCTTGAGTCAATGGAGCCGTTAAAGCTCAAATGAACTTGTGTAAAGCAAAACGCGTTTTACTTTGCGCAGATTTTACATTGTAATGCAAATGAATCACAATCAAGCAAAGGAGTTCTTCTCATGCCTGCAAATGCATTGGTACAGACACGGATCGATCCTGCTGTAAAAGAACGTGCGGCAGCGGTACTGGGCGAGCTGGGGATCACGGTCTCGGATGCGGTGCGCATCCTTCTTACCCGAACGGCCAATGAAGGCGCACTCCCGTTCTCTTTGACTAAGAACGCCGCAGAGCACGACGCATGGTTCCGGGCCAAAGTGCAGGAGGCTCTGGACGATCCGCGCCCTGGCATTCCTCACGAACAGGTTGAGGCGCACTTTGCCAAACGGCGCGCCGCCGCGCTTCGCAAAGAACAGAGGTAGCCAATGTTTCTGGAATGGTCGGTTTTCGCACTTGCCGATCGTGAGGCGATCTTCGATTATATTGAGGCGGACAACCCTCGTGCCGCGGTGGCCGTGGATGATCGCATCCAGACACGCGTGGAGGGTCTGGTGCAGTTCCCAGAGATGGGCCGTCCTGGCCGGATTGAAGGAACGCGAGAACTGGTCATTTCCCGAACGCCCTACATTGCCGCTTATAGGATTCTCGGCGAAACGGTGCGAATATTGCGTGTGCTGCACGGCGCACAGCTATGGCCGGACGATATGCCTGAAGGACCTGAATAGAAAAACCTCTTGAGATCTCTCTGAAACGGCGGCCCGGTCAGCACAGCATCCGCGCTGGCGCGCCCTTGTACACTGAAAGGTTCCCTACTTTTAGTGCGCGTATGCAGGAGGCCCCCATGGCATCGGTGATTCTTCCAGCGGTACCTTCGGAGTCGCGGGCGGGGCGGTTTGGCGTTTATGGCGGGCGGTATGTGCCGGAGACGCTGATGGCGGCGCTGGTGGAGCTGGAGCACGAGTACGAGGCAGCCAAGAACGATGCGGCGTTTCAGGCGGAGCTGGCGGGGCTGCTGAAGGACTATGCGGGAAGGCCTACGCCGCTCTACTTTGCCAAGCGGCTGACGGAGCAGTTGGGCGGGGCGAAGATTTATCTGAAGCGGGAAGACCTGCTGCACACCGGCGCGCACAAGATCAACAACGCGCTGGGCCAGGGGCTGCTGGCGAGGCGGATGGGCAAGAAGCGCATCATCGCCGAGACCGGCGCGGGGCAGCATGGAGTGGCTACGGCTACGGTGTGCGCGCTGCTCGGCCTCCAGTGCGTGGTCTACATGGGCGATGTGGATATGGCTCGCCAGGAGCTGAACGTGCTGCGGATGCGGCTGCTGGGCGCGGAGGTGCGCGGGGTTTCGGCGGGGTCGAAGACGCTGAAGGACGCCATCAGCGAGGCCATGCGGGACTGGGTGACCAACGTCCGGACCACCTATTATCTGTTGGGCAGCGCGCTGGGAGCGCATCCTTATCCCACCATGGTGCGCGACTTCCAGCGCGTGATCGGCATCGAGATGAAGGAGCAGATTCTCGAAAAGGAAGGCCGGCTGCCTACCGCCATCATCGCCTGCGTGGGCGGCGGGTCGAACGCCATCGGCGCGTTCTACGAGTTCATTTCCGATAGCCAGGTCAGGCTTATCGGTGTGGAGGCCGGTGGCCGCGGCACCGAGCTGGGCCAGCACGCGGCGCGCTTTCGCGGCGGAGCGCCGGGGGTTTTGCAGGGCACCTATTCTTACGTCTTGCAGGATGAGAACGGGCAGATTGCGCTGACGCACTCGGTTTCGGCGGGGCTGGATTATGCGTCGATCGGGCCGGAACACGCGGCGCTGCACGACTCGGGAAGGGCGGAGTACGTCTCGCAGGACGATGCGGCGACACTGGATGCGGTGGTAAAACTGGCGCGGACAGAGGGGATTTTGCCGGCGCTCGAAAGCGCGCACGCTGTTGCCGAGGCCCTGCGCCTTGCTCCTGCTTGTGGCCCCCATGACATACTGGTGGTGAACCTCTCTGGACGCGGCGACAAGGATATGGGCATTCTGGCGCGCGAGTTGAATATTCAGGGAGCGTGACCGCGGAAACCCGAGACTTCGATGGCGATTCTTTTTGAACACAAACCCGGACTGGTCGTTTATCTAACGGCCGGGGACCCCAGCTTGGAGGCTACGCGGGCCATTGCGCTCGAAGCCATCGATGCGGGCGCGGATGTGATTGAGCTGGGCGTGCCGTTCAGCGATCCGCTGGCCGATGGGCCGGTGATTCAGAGAGCCAGCGAGCGGGCAGTGGCCAGGGGAACGCGGCTCAAGGATGTGCTGGCATTGGCCGCGGAGATTCGTGCGGCGCGACCGGCGGCCGGCCTCGTAATCTTCAGTTATCTGAATCCGATTTTGCGCTACGGCCTGCACAAGTTTGCTTGCGAGGCAGCGGCTGCCGGGGTGGACGGCGTGCTGGTGACCGACTTGATCGTCGAAGAGGCGGATGAGTATTTGGCTGAGATGGAGCGTGTGGGGCTTGCGCCGATTTTTCTCGCCGCGCCGACCAGTCCCGACGAACGGCTTGAGGCCATCACGACTCATTCAAAGGGTTTCGTTTACGCCATCTCCCGCGTTGGCATTACCGGCACGCAGCAGAGCCTGACGGCCGACGCGGCGGCGTTGGTCGGGCGCATCCGGCGATGGACGGGGCTGCCGGTAGCCGTGGGGTTCGGCATCTCCAACGCGGAACACGTCGCCCAGGTGGCGGAGTTCGCGGATGCCGCGGTGATCGGCAGCGCGATTGTGGAGTTGATCGAACAGGCAACTGCCGAGTTCGGCCCCGAGACGGCGCCCGGCGCAGTGGCTCGATTTATCAAGGGCCTGCGTCTGCCTGAGGCGGCGCTGGCCCGATAAAGCAACCCCGCGGACGGCACTTTAAGCCGCATGGATGGATTCAACTCTTGCTCCTTTGCACATCGGGTGCGCCGGGTCTTCAGGGAAGAAGGCCGGCTTCCAAAAGCAGGGGCGCTACACGAGGATGGAATGACGCTGGAAGAATTGCGGAATCAAATTGATGCTCTGGACCGGCAGCTGGTGGAGTTGCTGAGCGAGCGGGCACGCGCCGCGCAGCGGATCGGTCACTTGAAGGCTGCCACCTCGCTGCCGGTGTACGAACCGGCGCGCGAAAAGGTGATCTACGCCAACGTGCGCGCGGCCAACAAGGGTCCCCTGCCGGACATCGAACTGACGCATATCTACGAGCGCATCATCGACGTGATGCGGGCCCTGCAAAGGGACGAGTTGGCATCGGAGAGGAACGCCCAGGCGCATGCGCCGGGCCACGGCACCGGCGCAGATGCGCCCGAGACAGGGAACAAGCAATGATCGTAGCCATGCAAGAGAGGGCCACGGAAGACCAGATTGATGCAGTGATTGGTGCGATGCTGGAATCCGGGGTCAATGTTCATCGAACTACGGGCTCGACCCAGACGATCCTGGCCGGCGTGGGCTCCACCGCCGGTGTGGATCTGAGGAAGTTTGAGCTGCTTTCCGGCGTGCTCTCCGTACACAGGATCACTGCGCCTTACAAGCTGGCCAGCCGCGCATTTCGTCCGGAAGGCACGGTGGTGGAGTTTCCGAACGGGGCCAGGATCGGCGGCGAGCAGGTCGCGGTCATCGCCGGTCCGTGCGCCATCGAGAACCGCGATCAGATCTTCACGATT
>Ga0182014_10007183_pt1 | contig 11732 bp, 9 predicted proteins | sample 612S2DmetaG_FD_120489 | JGI IMG/M metagenome (GOLD analysis project Ga0182014, IMG submission 120489) | Permafrost microbial communities from Stordalen Mire, Sweden - 612S2D metaG | ecosystem: Environmental > Terrestrial > Soil > Wetlands > Permafrost | place: Sweden: Stordalen | collected... | reverse complement strand
GGGAATTCCGGTGTACAGTTTGTTCCGCGGGACCATGGGAGCGGTCGACAAGCATCTGGCGGCGACAGGCCGGTTGGTGCTGCTCGAGAGCGTCGCGGACGTGCGGGAGAAGTTGAAGCTTGTGTCCCGCGATAAGAACTTCGTATCGAGAGCGAAGCAGAGCGAGACGCTCGATGCGGTCGTCAACCATATTGTGGCGATTCTGGAGCAGAAGGGCTCGACCCGGGCCTGAAGCCCGTCGGCAAAACGATCCAACGTTCGGCAGGAGTGATTGTGAAAATATCGATTGTGGGCGCGGGGTATGTGGGGCTGACGACGGCCGCTTGCCTGGCGGAAATTGGCCACCATGTCTTATGCAGTGATAACGATCAAGGGAAGCTCGCGCTGCTCCAGGGCGGGAAGCTGCCGTTCTACGAGCCGAATCTTGCGCAGCTGGTCGCGAAGAACCATCAATCGGGTCGCCTCGAGTTTGGCTCGACCGAGCTTGGCATCGATCGCTCCGAGGCAATTTTCATCTGTGTGGGCACGCCGCCACTGAACAACGGCGAAGCGGATTTGTCGGCCATTCAAACGGTGGCTCGAGAGATTGCGGCCCTGGCGCGAGGGTACCGCCTGATTGTGGAGAAGAGCACGGTGCCGGTGCAGACGGCGCGGCAGATCAAGCGGGAGCTCGCGCTCTACGGCTCGAAAGAACTCGATTACGAGGTGGCCTCCAATCCCGAATTTCTCCGCGAGGGTTGCGCCCTGGAAGACTTTTTCCATCCCGATCGGATTGTGGTTGGCGTCGAATCGAAGCGGGCGGAGGAGCAGTTTCGAGAAATCTACCGGCCCGTTCTCGACCAGAGCTTCGCTTGTCCGGTGCATGCCGAGTGCCGGTCTCGGGTGAAGCCTGCGTTCCTGGTCACGGACACGAACAGCTCGGAGATCATCAAACACGCGTCGAACTCGTTTCTGGCCATGAAAATCTCCTACATCAATCTGATTGCCGACCTGTGCGAGGCGAGCGGTGCCGATGTGGAGAAAGTGGCGGAGGGAATTGGCCTCGATCGGCGGATTGGACGGGCGTTCTTGCGTCCCGGGATCGGTTTCGGAGGGTTCTGTTTTCCGAAGGACTTGCAAGCTTTCGTGCGAATCGCGGAAAAAGCGGGATGCGATTTTTCGCTGTTGCGTGAAGTGGAGAACGTGAACCTCGCCCGCGTTCCAAAATTTATCGAAAAGGTGCGGCAGGAGCTGTGGGTGTTGCGCGGCAAGAAAATCGCGATTTGGGGCTTGGCTTTTAAGCCCAATACCGACGACATCCGTTTTGCTCCGTCGCTCGCAGTAGTGAAACAACTGGTTGACGAGGGAGCCCACCTCCAGGTCTACGATCCCGAAGCCATGCCCAATGCCAAGCGCCAGCTGACCGGAGTGACATTCTGCGACGATCTGTACTCGGCCGCGCGCGGCGCCGAAGCGATTCTGATCCTGACCGAGTGGGAGCAATTTCAGAGGCTGGATTGGGAACGGCTCGGATCGCTGCTCCACAGAAAGCTCGTCATCGACGGCCGCAACATGCTTTCCCCGTCCAAGGAACAGATGGCGGCACATGGATTCGAGTACGTTGAGATTGGACGAGGCTCCCAGGCAAGCGAACCTGCCGCGCGAGGCACGGGTCGTACGGCCAATAAAATGGATGCGCCGAAGGCCGTTCCCATCGGATGAACGGCTCCCCGCAAAATTTGATTGCCCAGCGCCCATGAGAGATCATTCCGATCCAATGCCGGATGCGGCGACCGCGGCGAGGAAGCTATTTGCCTACTGCCGTGAAAACAACTGGGCCGGCTACGATCCTTACGACGCCTTGAACAGCCGTATCTTCATGGCGCTGCCAGCGCTTGACTCCCGGATTCCGCGGCTGGTTCTTACTCAGCTCTTGAAACGCAGTCCGGTGAACATCCGCGGGTTGTTACAGGTCTCAAAGACGCAAAACCCAAAAGGCATTGCGCTCTTTTTGGCGGCGTTGCTGAAGGCTCCCGAACTCTGCGCTGGCGAATCCGAAGACTTGATCGCCGCGCTGGCGGAAAGACTGGTGGCGTTGCGCTCTCCTGGAACTCGATACTGGTGTTGGGGCTACAGTTTTCCATGGCAGACGCGCACCATCATTGTGCCGCGCGGCGCGCCAAACTTGGTCTGCACCATGTTTGTTGCCGCGGCGCTGTTCGATCTCTATGAGCGGCGCCACGACTCGCAGCACCTCGAGATAGCGGTCAGCGGGGCAGAGTACATTTTGGACGAGCTCTACTGGAGCGAGGGCCGCGAGGTTGCGGGATTTTGTTATCCATTGCCGTCCGCTAGAAGTCACGTCCACAATGCGAATTTCCTCGCCGCCGCCCTGCTCTGCCGGGCCTACAAGCACACGGGCAAGGAAAAATTCATCGGCCCCGCGCTCCAGGCTGCCCGCTACTCGGCCGCCAAGCAGCATTCGGATGGCTCCTGGCCGTATGGCGAGTCGCCGAAGCAACAGTGGGTGGATAACTTCCACACTGGCTACAACCTGTGCGCCTTGCAGTCGATTGGGCGAGATCTCGGCACCGGAGAGTTCGAATCACCGATGCGGCGCGGGTTTGAGTTCTATAAGGCCCACTTCTTCCGATTGGACGGCGCCCCCAGATACTTTCACGATCGCACCTATCCACTGGACATTCATTGCGTGGCGCAAAGCATCATTACCCTGCTGGCGTTTGGGGATTTCGGTCAAGACAATTCCCAATTGGCGTCGTCGGTATTCCGATGGGCGATGGAGCATATGTGGGATGATCGCGGTTTCTTCTACTATCGGGTGCTGCGCCTGGGAACGGTGCGAACATCGTACATGAGATGGTCGCAAGCGTGGATGCTTTTGGCGCTGTGTGAGCTGATGCGGGCAGCGGACACGCCCAAGCAGCATCCAGAGGCAAACGGTTTGGTCAGAGTAGGCTAACTTTAATATGCTGACTTACGTCCTTATCACTCCAGCCCGGAACGAAGCTAAGTTCATTGAGCTCACGCTCAGGTCCGTGGTGTCCCAGACCGTCCATCCACTGAAGTGGGTGATCGTGAGCGATGGGTCCACCGACGGCACCGACGAGATTGTAAGTAAGTATTCGGCAGCTAATCCGTGGATCGAACTGGTCCGGATGCCGGAACGCGAGGAGCGCAACTTTGCCGGCAAGGTGCTGGCCTTCAACGCCGGATATGACAAGGTGAAGGGAATGCAATTCGACGCGATCGGCAGCGTGGACGCCGACGCCTCGTTCGAGGAAGACTTCTTTGCCTTCCTGCTGCAGAAACTCGCCGACGATCCTGCGCTCGGTCTGGCCGGAACTGCCTTCCGGGAAACATCGGGAGACAAGTACGACTATCGTTTCGTCAGCATCGAGCACGTGACGGGCATCTGTCAATTGTTTCGACGGCAGTGCTATCAGGATATCGGAGGGTATGTCCCGGTGAAGGGCGGCGCAATCGACCGGATCGCGAACATCGCCGCCCGGATGAAGGGATGGAAGACGAGAACCTTCACCGAGAAGACGTACTTTCACCATCGAACGATGAGCACGGCGGAGCAGGGCGTAATCAAAGCGAGATTCAAGGACGGAGCGAAGGACTACGCCGTCGGCAGCCATCCGCTCTGGGAACTGTTCCGGACGGCGTATCAGATGACGAAACCGCCCTATATCATCGGAGGGCTCGTCTTACTGCTCGGTTACTTCTGGTCGGTCGCGAGAGGCGTCGAGAGGCCGGTTTCCGAGGAAATGGCACGGTTCACCAGACACGAGCAGATGCAGCGCTTGAAGGAATTCCTGACGGGTAAGACATTGCGCAGGGGAACTTAACGGCTTCTCGAATGCTAGCCAGTCGGAATACAAGAGCGTCCCAGAGCAGCAAGCCCAATTTTGGGTTAGAAGACAGAATCGGAGATGAGAAAAATGTCCATTGCGGAGCGAAGTCTAACCATCGTAAGGGGTCTCGTCAAAAGGTACGGCCCGTCAAAGATCAAGAGAAAACTCTGGGACCAGGAATTTTCTGGGACCCACTGGGATTTTATCGACGACACGGCAGGTGACTGCGTGTACGCGCACTTGGAAAAACACCTGCATGGTGGCAGCATCCTCGACCTCGGATGCGGACCGGGCAACACCGCAAACGAGTTGGCGGCGGCCGCATACACGAACTATGTGGGGGTCGATATATCGGAGGCGGCCCTGACCAAAGCGAGGAGGCGAACCGAGGACAACGGACGTGCCGGCAAGAATAGTTTTGCATGCTCGGATTTTCTAAGCTACCGTCCGACCCAGCAGTTCAATGTGATCCTGTTTCGCGAATCCATGTACCATGTGCCTCTCGGTAAGGTTAAGCCGATATTAGATCGCTTTTCAATGTATCTGAAGAAGGACGGAGTCTTTATCGTGAGAATGAATATTACGGATGGCAAGGGCGGTCAAAAGCCTAGACTGGCGGCGATCGTTGGTGTCGTCGAAGCCGAGTTCGACGTTGTGGAGAAACGCCAGTACGGTGAATTGGGGCCGAGCGTAATTGTCTTTCAGCCAAGGTGAATAGTGGCGCGCCAACGACTTAGGGTCTAGATTCCGTGATGCAGTGCCTTCACTAGCGATTGCCTCAAGTCTAAAAGCAGTTTCATAAATGCTTCTGAAGCATTGAAAACGAAGGGTAAGTTGGTTCGTGCCCCGTTTATGAGACCAGTTCTAGGAGGTTGTTGAAAAACCACTGCCAATCCACAGCGGATGCGTGATAAGAAACAGGAATGCGAGGAGATGATCAGCAACTGCAACTGGGGATGTTCAGCTATGTGGCGTTGGAAGATCGGATACCAGCGGATCATCCACTGCGCGGAGTGAGGGCGCTGGTGGATGCGGTTTTGGCGGAGATGTCCAAAGATTTCGATGGACTGTACTCGCAGGTGGGACGGCCCTAATCGCCCCCGAACGGTTACTGCGGGCGTTGCTGCTGCAGGTGTTTTATTCGGTGCGCAGCGAGCGGCTCTTGATGGAGCAACTCAACTACAACTTGCTGTTCCGTTGGTTCGTGGGCTTGGAGATCGACGACGCGGTGTGGAGCCACGCGGTGTTCAGCAAGAACCGCGACCGGCTGTTGAACCAGGATCTGGCGCAGAAGTTTTTCGCCCACGTCAAAGAGCAGGCGGCGGGGTTGATGTCGGACGAGCACTTCACCGTGGATGGGACATTGATCGAGGCATGGGCGGGACAGAAGAGCTTTCGTCGCAAGGACAACGGCGGGTCGGGGAGCGGAGGAGATTTTCACGGCGAGTCGCGCCGCAACCAGACGCACGCCTCGCGCACCGACCCGGAAGCGCGGCTCTATAAGAAGTCGGCAGGCCAGGAATCCAAGCTGAGCTATCTGGGACATACTTTGGTGGAGAACCGGAATGGGTTGATCGCGGCAGCGATGACCACGCAGGCGGATGGCAGGGCGGAGCGCGATGCGGCTTTATTGATGTTGTACGAGTTGACCCGGAAGCGAAGCGGTCGGATCACGACGGGAGCGGACAAAGCCTATGACACGCGCGACTTCGTCGACACGGTGCGCGAGTTGGGTGTGACGCCGCACGTAGCACGCCGGCAACACGGCGCGATCGACGAACGAACCAGCCGGCATCCGGGATATGCGATCAGTTTAAGCAAACGATGGTTGGTGGAGAAGCCGTTCGGATGGCTGAAGCAGATTGGGCCTTTGAAGAAGGTGAAACTCCGCGGGCTGGCGAAGGTGGATTGGTTGTTCGTGTTCAGCTGCGCCGTCTTCAACCTGATCCGTATCCCAAAACTGCGGGCGCAGAGCACGTGAAGCAGCGGTCCCGACCCTCGGTTGCCGCCGATGGTGGCCGAGCGGGATCCAAAACAACAAAGCATGCGGCTCTTAGAATGATCCACACGCCGCGTAAACGATATTTTCAACAAGCTCCTAGAGAGAAGCCATAACCATCTATAACGAAGTTTGTCGCACGATCTTGCGTTGCGTGAGGTAGAAATCTTGAGAGTCTGCGGTAACGATATCAGAGTCGAGGGACGGCTGGTTCGCATCGCCCGTCTTGAATTGGACAAATATGAGTTCCTTGACGATCCAGGACCTGTGCTCGATGGCCTGCGAAAGTCCGGACGTCGGGTGGACCTTTTCACATTCTTGCAAAAGATGCCTGAAATACCTGTGCCTGAAGCACCGCCAAGATTTGATTACCCGATGGAATGGGATAACTTGGCTGTACTTCCCGTATCGACTTTCGACCACTGGTGGAATAAACAGATTCGCTCTTTTCCCCGCAACCGCGCACGGCAAGCGGAGAAAAAAGGGGTATTGTTACGTGAGGCGCCATTCGGCGATGGTCTCGTTCGGGGAATCTGGGAAATCTATAACGAGTGTCCGGTCCGTCAGGGAAAGCCGTTTGTGCACTTTGGGAAGGACCTTGAGACGGTACACAGAATCTCGGCAACATTTCTCGACCGCAGCATCTTTATAGGGGCGTACCTTGACAGCCGCCTGATTGGCTTTATCAAGTTAGTAACCGACCAATCTAGGATGCAGGCGAACACAATGCACATTGTTTCCATGATGCGGCACAAAGACAAAGCGCCAACCAATGCGCTGATCGCGCAGGCTGTACGGTCTTGTGCCGAGCGCGGGATCCGATACCTCGTTTATCAGAACTTCTCCTATGGCAAGAGGCTGGACGAGGATAGCCTCAGCCATTTCAAGGAAGTTAACGGATTCCAGCGCGTTAACCTGCCTCGCTACTACGTCCCCTTGACGGAAGTCGGTCGAGTTGCTTTCAGGCTCGGTCTGCACCGCAAATTGTCCGACCACTTTCCCGAGTCCATGATTACTAGGCTCCGCGAACTTCGCACCGCCTGGAATAACCGCAAGCTACAGGTCTCGACGGAGGCATTCTAAGAGGATCATGCCGGGAATCGTCGGTGTTATCACCAAGATGCCGCGCAAGCGGGCTGAGAGCGATCTTTTGCAGATGGTTGCCGCTATCCAGCATGAGACGTTTTATACGACCGGCACATGGGTCGATGAGTCGTTGGGGGTGTACGTAGGATGGGTTGCTCGGAGAGGTTCCTTCTCCGACGGGATGCCGCTCCTAAATGAGCGGGGAGATGTAGTTCTAGTTTTCTCTGGCGAAGAGTATCCCGACCCGTCGACCGTTCGTCAGCTCAGGGAGCGAGGTCATGAGTTCGCGGTGGAGGGACCTTCCTATCTGGTCCACCTCTCTGAGGAAGATCCCTCCTTCCCGAAATGCCTTAACGGACGATTTCAAGGGCTCATTGCAAAGAAGGCTTGGGGCACAACGGTGTTATTTAACGATCGTTACGGAATGCAGCGCCTTTACTACAATGAGTCGAGGGAGGCCTTTTACTTCGCTGCGGAAGCGAAGGCGGTCTTGGCAGTTTGTCCCGAACTTCGTCGGTCGAACGCGCGTGCTTTGGGAGAATTTGTTGCGTGTGGAAGCGTTTTGGAAAACCGAACGCTGTTCGATGGCATTCAGGTGCTTCCGCCAGCATCGGCCTGGACTTTTCGGTCAGGTTCACTGCAAACAAAAAGTACCTACTTTAATCCAATAGAGTGGGAGCAGCAGTCGTTGCTCGATCCAGCGGCCTATCACGAAGCCATCCGTAATATTTTTTCCAGGAATCTTTCGCGCTACTTCAACGGGCAGGAACGGATCGGTGTATCGCTGACGGGAGGACTGGATACACGCACTGTGATGGCCTGGCAGAGGTCCGCCCCCGGGTCGCTTCCTTGTTACACCTATGGGGAAGCAAACCGAGATTGTCGCGATGTCGTAGTGGCGCGCCAAATTGCACGGCATTGTCGGCAATCTCACCAGGTGATTCCTGTGGGGAGCGAATTTCTTTCGAGATTTGCTCACTATGCTGAACGCAGCATGTACCTGACGGATGCTTGTGTCGATGTGACCCGGGCGCCAGATCTGTACCTCAGCGAAAAGGCTCGTGAGATCGCCCCGGTAAGGATGACGGGACTTTACGGCGACGAGATACTCCGTCCTCACATCAGGGCATTCAAGCCAGTGCAACTCAGTTCCGGACTGTTCAACAATGATTTTCTCTCGCACGCGGGTGCGGCTCGATCGACGTACGCCGAAATCGTTAAAGGCAATCCCACTTCATTTTCTGCGTTTCGGCAGGCACCTTGGCACCACTATGGAATTCTGTCGCTTGAACAGACCCAACTGGCGGTCCGAACGCCATTCCTCGACAACGACTTCGTTCAGACGGTTTTTCGCGCCCCTCAATCGGCAACCGCGAACAACGATCTCCGCGTGCGACTAATTGGAGACGGCAGTCCGGCTCTGCAGCGAATACCGACAGATCGTGGGTTTGCGGGTAACTCGGGATGGGTTCGCGCGTGGACCTTACGGAATTACCTTGAGTTCACATTCAAGGCCGAATACGCATACGATTACGGCATGCCGCAATGGTTGGCTGGACTCGACCATGTCTTTTCGCCGTTGCGGATGGAGCGTCTCTTTCTCGGCAGACACAAGCTGTATCATTACCGAGTTTGGTACCGCGATACTTTGGCCAGCTACATTCAGGAGATTTTGCTTGACCCGCGCACACTGTCGCGCCCATATCTTGAGCGTGGTGGGGTTGAGACCATTGTCAGCGGCCATCTCAAAGGAAACCGTAACTATACCACCGAAATTCACCGGCTTCTTTCCCTGGAGTTGCTCCACCGTCTTTTCCTGGACGCCAAATAACCCGGTATGGGACAGCTCTAAGAAAACGCCGACAGAATCTTGAAATGAATCCTTCGCTCGCTGTTTTGCTGTGTTTCGTCGGGATCGGCGCTCTTTTCTTCCTTGATCGCGACAAGCCGGACCGCACCGCCAAAGCGATTTGGCTACCAGTTGCTTGGCTGTGGATCGTTGGATCGAGGACTCCGTCCATGTGGCTGGGGTTCGGCCCGGCGAGCGAGTCTGCTATGCAAAATGCCGAAGGTACTCCCTTTGACGCTACTGTTTTCGGGATTTTGTTGGCGGCCGGTATTATCCTCCTCATCGATAGACGAGTTCGAACCTATGCCTGTATCAAAGCAAACTGGCTGATTCTCACCTACTTTGCCTACTGCCTTCTAAGTGTGCTGTGGTCCGACTTTCCTGACATAACTTTCAAGCGCTGGATTAAGGCCATTGGCGATCTGACGATGGTTCTCGTCCTCGTAACCGATAAAGATCCTATCGCTGCTCTTGAGCGCCTTTTTTCCCGCGTAGGCTTCGTATTAATGCCTACGTCTATTCTCCTTATCAAGTATTTCAATGATTTGGGTCGCGGATATGATCCCAGCGGGATACCCATGAACAACGGCGTAACCACAAACAAGAATATGCTCGGTGTCATCACATTCGTCATCGCGCTGGGTGCATTATGGAGCTTTCTGAGTGTCCTCCTGGGCAACCAGAGACGCAATCGCACTCGACATCTGTTGGCCCGAGGTATTCTGCTCGCCGTTAGTGTAACCGTCTTGGATATGGCTCAATCAGCGACCTCAGTTGCCTGTTTTTTACTCGGCGCGGTGTTGATACTCGCCACATATTTGCCCTCAATTAGGCGCCGCCCTGGTGCGGTGCATGTACTGGTGGCGACGATTCTGCTAGCTGGGGGACTTACCGTTGTTTTTGGCGGACAGGCCGGAGTGGTGCACGCTTTGGGCAGACAGACAAACCTAACGGGCCGTACAGATATCTGGGCAGCGGTACTTCCGGTGGTTCCAAATCAATTTGTGGGCGCAGGGTTCGAAAGTTTCTGGATTGGGCCACGCGTCGAGAAAGTTTGGAGCAACCTTTCGCGATACATGCATGTCAACGAAGCACACAACGGTTACATCGAGGTTTACCTCAACCTCGGCTGGGTCGGTGTAAGCCTGATTGCAATCAACCTAATTAGCGGCTATAGGGGTTCGGTCGCCGCGTTTCGCCGGAATCCGGCGTTCGGCAGTTTGATGCTGGCCTATGTCGCCACGGCTGCGATTTACAGCATTTCTGAGGCCGGGTTCAGGTCGCTGGACCCAATTTGGGTCTTCTTCCTGCTGGCCGTAGTCGGTTCGCACAGCATTGTAACCGGTGCCGCCAGCGGCCCCGGACGGCTTCGCACACGCCCGCGTCGAGCCTCCAAGCCACTGCCAATGTCATTGCGAGTGACGAACCGTCCCTTAGCTCCCGATCTGAGCGGCGGCACCCATTGAAACCATTTGATTCCAACGGTATTTTTCATCCTGTTGTCAAAGCCCATGGACTGCGTCGGGCGGCGGTGCGCGGGGCCAGTGTTACGGTTTTTGCCCAGGGAGTTTCATTCGTTGTCCAGATGGTTGCGACCGTGGTTCTTGCGCGCCTCCTTACACCCGCCGATTTCGGTGTTGTCACCATGGTCACAACATTCAGTCTCCTGCTTTCTAGCTTCGGCCTGAATGGATTTACGGAAGCGATTTTGCAGCGTGAGGAAATCACCCACTCCCTCGCTAGCAACTTGTTCTGGATTAACTTCGGCGTCGCGGTTCTCCTGGCCGCTGCGTTTGCAGCGCTTGGACCATGGATGGCTTTCTTCTATCATGATTCCGCAGTTCGACATGTCGCTCAAGGTATGTCGCTCACCATTTTGGCCGCTAGTTTTTCGGTGATTCATCTTGCGCTCCTCAACCGTGCCATGCGCTTTACCGCCGTCTCGGCCAATGGTGTCGTCGCCCGCTCGGTCTATGTAGCTGTCTCGATCGCTTGCGGGATGGCCGGCTGGGGTTACTGGGCGCTGGTCGCGGGCAGCGTAGCGCAACAGGTCAGCATATCGGTTGGCGCCTGGATACTGTGCCGCTGGATTCCGAGCCTGCCACGCCGAACGCCCGGCACTGCTGCGGTTGTAAAGTTCGCCATGAACGTATATTCGCACTTCAGTCTTAGTTATTTTTCGGGCAACACCGACAACCTGCTGGTAGGCTGGCGATATGGAGCGGGAGCCTTGGGGTTTTACAAGAAAGCCTTCGACCTCTTTACCATTCCCGTGTGCCAGCTTCTAGCCCCGATGGGTGCCGTCGTAGTGGCTACGCTCAGCCGTTTCAGCCGTGAGCGCGCTCAATACCAGCGCTACTTCTTGTCTGGCATATCAGTTTTGGCGCTGATCGGCATGGGCATTGGTGCGGACTTTACTTTGGTGGGCAGAGACTTGATTCGCATTGTCTTAGGGCCGAGTTGGGCGCAGGCGGGACGGATCTTTATTTTTTTTGGCCCTGGCATTGGAGTGATGCTCCTCTATAACACCCATGGTTGGATTCACCTCTCGATTGGCCGACCGGATCGTTGGTTTCGCTGGGGGCTGATTGAGTTCCTGTGCACAGCGACCCTGTTCGCGATCGGATTGCATTGGGGACCGATCGGAGTGGCTTCGGCCTGGACGATCTCTTTTTTCATTCTCATGGTCCCAGCATTTTGGTACGCCGGTAGGCCGATCGGCTTCAGTGCTGGTTCCGTGATGGCGGTGGTCTGGAGGTTTTTTGTGGCTTCGGTTCTAGCTGGCGGCAGCACCGCTTGGCTTGTTCACGCTGTCCCACCATTTGGGACGACCCCTGGCGCCGTGGGTGCGTGTGCGCGTGTTATCTCCGTTTCGTTGCTTTTTCTTGTGCTTTACCTTGGCGCAGTGATTGTGCTTCATCGCGGTCTTGAGCCCATACTC
>Ga0182014_10007181_pt1 | contig 11733 bp, 9 predicted proteins | sample 612S2DmetaG_FD_120489 | JGI IMG/M metagenome (GOLD analysis project Ga0182014, IMG submission 120489) | Permafrost microbial communities from Stordalen Mire, Sweden - 612S2D metaG | ecosystem: Environmental > Terrestrial > Soil > Wetlands > Permafrost | place: Sweden: Stordalen | collected... | reverse complement strand
GGCTCCATGCTCTCGCAAAAGAGTTCATCCAGAAAGGAGGGTAAACAGGAAGGCCTGATCCGGCACCACGCTCGGCCACGCCCAGCTGGACCTACCGAGTACCGCGTAGCGGTTTAGTCCAAGGGTGGATATACGTCGCCATTATGGACGCTGGACAATAAAAGCATGCCCAGCACCCATCCTGTTAATCGCGGTGAGCTTGGCGCCGCGGACGGGGAGCGAAGCGCAAAGCGAAAGGATATAGAGGACGAGGGGTATTTTACCGGCTGCTTTTCGTACAACAAGAACACGCGACCGAGTCCAGAAACCCTACCTTCCGATCGGCGTGTGTATGTGTGCGATTTTGCAAATCCGAATGATGCGTTTTCGCGGTTCATTCTACAGCGCTGCAAACCTTTCGTTCATCCTAAAAAGCGGCGCGTCGTTCATCTCGACCTCACGCAACCTTTCATTCGAGGCAACCACCTGCTCCGGGTCAATTTCAAATCCAATATAACTGCAATCCAGCCTAAGAGCGGCAATGCCGGTGGTACCAGAACCGGAAAACGGATCGAGAACGATGGTTTTTGGGCCGAGCTGCCCATAGGCATCGATGCACCGGCGGGGTAGTTCTTCGGGGAAGCGCGAAAAGTGCGCTAGCCCGTCAATCTTCTCATTCGCAAAATCCCAGACGCTGCCCACCGGGGGCGCAACTCTGAAGGCATGACCCTCGTCCCGTGCCAGCAGAAAAATAGACTCGTGCTGACGGTGAGGACGACGGCAACGGCCTTCGGGCATGGGGTTCCGCTTCCGCCATATCACCTCTCCGCGAAATAGATATCCTTCGCTGCAAAGCGCTATAACGAGACGATTAGGAAGCGCCAGCAGGTTGCCATAGGTCAACCAAGCTGCTTCGTCATCGATGAATGCTTTGCGCTTTGCGCGAGGCTTTGTATAGGCCGAATTATGATCTGCTAGGCCATTCCTGTCGGCCCCGAGGCTGCTATATTTCCGGTCACCTAGTCGCCAATTCACTGGCGTATTGTAAGCGTCTCCCAAGTTAATCCAGACAATGCCCTGTCGCTTCAGTTTAGGAAGAAATACTCTGAACGCGTGAGTCAGAAACTCAAGGTAGTCTCTCGGGTCCTCCTCCGTTCCGGTTCCGGAGGAGAGACGTTGTCCCCAGTACGGTGGACTGGTAACCAGCACATCCACGGATTCATTCGGAAGAGCCTCGATGAGGGCTAAACAATCTCCCTCGTACACTGAATTCACGCGATACGGACCGATCTGCAATTCCATAGAATCCCCCCGCTACTCGATACATAAAGTCATCATACCGGTAGTGTCAAGCGCAGAACCGCCGTCAATCGCAGATTGTTCCCATTTTCGTCTCAGGCGGCGAAACGGGAAAAGAGCCCCGGCCTGCCCACAAAATCAAAGACGCGGTGAGGGTGGGGTGCCCGGCCCGTGCCCATTTGACACCCATCCCGTAGGCTCCTAATCTCAGGCTATGGAAGTGCAACTCAGCGTCGAGCAAGAAGCTCAGCTCTCCCGCATGGCCGACCAGACCGGCAGGACCTTGGATGAGTTGGCGCGTGAAGCCGTGGATCGCTACCTGACGGAAGAGAGCCGCTTTCATGCCGCGGTCCAAGCCGGGCAAGAAGCCGCCGTGCGCGGCGATTTCGTGCCCACATCCGAAGTCTGGGCAAGAGTGGAGCGCGCGTTGAAAGCCTGAGCACGTTCAGCGTTCCGCTGGCTGAGATTGCCGCGCTGGTCGACTGATTTCTCAGGCACAAAAAAAAAAAGGAGGCGTCCGCCGCGGCGGACGCCTCTTCGCGTCAGTTGGCTCGGCTTGCTTGGGTTGGCCGGCCTCGATTGGCTCAGCTCAGAATCTGTACACCACCCCGAACGCGGCGCGCGAATTCCAGCGCAGGTGGGGCGAGTATCCCAGGGCCGGTGAATTGCCGGTGAGGGAAAACGACGAAGCGATGTCGTCGCCAGAGGCACGCAAGGAAAGGCGGCCGCCGAGGCTGTATTCCAGGCCGCCGCCGACCCCACCCGCAAAGGAGATATTAGGGGTCTGGCGTTCACCGCCGGTGTGTTCTCCGCCTAAGAGTGCATGAGCGAAACCGCTGAACTTTCCATAGAGGTTGGCATGAATGACGGGTCCGAACAGAACCGCATCGACCGACGGGGTTCCCGAGTTGCCCGACACGAGGGCGTACCTGTAATAAGCGCCGTCCGCGGTGACTCCGAAGTATTTGCCCCAATCGCGGGTGATGGAGAGGTTGGCGCCTTGCAAACCGCTGCGCGACTGGTTGACCTGGTTGAGGCTGGTGTAGCCGTATCCGGCGAAGACCTCGTACTTGTAGGAGGGTTCACCCTGGTCGGCGGAGCGCGGTCCACGGATGGGGGCAACCTGGCTTGTGGCCGCCAGGGGCGTAAGCGCGGCCGGAACCACGGCCAAAATCGCAAGCAGTAACGTCCTCTTCAACTTGAAACTCTCCTCAATACCGTGGTGTGGCTGGCGTGCCGCTCGCAGGGCTTTGCCCTGACCACGACGCCGCGAATGGGATGCAGTACCCTCATAGACTATCCTCTCCACCCCGGTTCGATGAAGTCCCGGACCTGCGAAAAGGTCCAGGACTAGCGGGTTTGAACCGGAACCGGCTCGGACAGGGGCACGAGTTTGCCGGATCTGTCTGTTACTGTGACGGCGATTCCTCTGGGAAGATAGCGGCCGATGACCCCGGGCTGCTCCCAATCGAGATTCCAGCCGTCCTCGATGGCCACCACGGTGTACTGGCCGGGGACCACATCGCGCAAGGCAAAGCTGCCGTCGGAGTCGGACTGGTCGCGGCGGACAAGGCCCTGAATGGTAGTCAGATCCTTGGGCGCCAGCACTACCATGACGCCTGCAACGCCCTCGCCGTCCCTGCGGGCAAAGCCCTCGATGCGCGTCGCGACCTCGCTAACGGTGACCACGACAGAAAGCGGGCGATCCCGAACGGTGACGAGGTTTCCCAGGCGCGTCCGGCTGCCCACGGTCGTGGAGACGATTACCAGCGGTTTGCCGTTAACGCCGGCTTCGGCCGATAATCCCCATTCGCTGGACGCGGCCGATCCAAAACTGAACCACCCGTTGCGAGAGACCGTTCGCACTGGCTCCTGACGATGCGGGCCGTCGAGCCAGTTCAAGGTCACCGTCGCCTCGTAAGGCAGCGCGGAGCCGGAGGGGTTTCGCAGGGTTCCGGTGACGGTCACGGTGGGCGTACCGAGGCTGGGGTCAACTTGCTGGCTGGTGGTGGCGTCCAGGTCCACGATGCGTGGCGGATCGCCCTGCGCCAGCTCATAGCGGCCGGGCGCTACGCCGGTGAACTCGGTGGTTCCCGACTGGATTGAGTCCAGGAATCCGGCGCTCTCGGTCGAGACTACCGTGCCGAAGACGGTCTGCCGCAACTCCGGGCGGACAATCGATCCGTCCGGCTTGCGAGGCGTTTCGACCACCAGATGCAGGGCGGGAACCGCGTGCAGGTTGATGTTTGCCTCCTCGCGGCTGCCTCCGGCCAGGACGATGCGGGTTGCCGAGGAGTCCTCCGTTGTCGAGTCGAAGAATGTGACCGGAAAGGCCAGGTCGAGCGCAGCGCCCGAGTCGCCGGGGTTCTGGCGGGGGCGGCTGGCAGAGCGGTGCAGCGCGTACCAGGGCTCCGCCGTCACCGCGACCAGGTATTCTCCCGCAGCCAGATTGCTGAATTCGTAGGCGCCGGTATCGTCGGTGGTTACTGAGTCCACCTGCGTGATGCGTTTAGCCTGTCTGCGGCCAGACGGCTTGAGGAAGAGCATCACCGTGGCGCCTTCTACCGGGTCGCCGCCGTCGGCAGCGACCACCCCGTGCAGGACGGCGCCGGGGACGAGGCGGAAGGTGAGGCTGCCGGTTTCCTGGCCCGGGCCGGTGACGATTGCCGCGCTGAACTCGTCATGTTCGTCGTAAAAGGCGGAGCGAAATCCGCGCTTGGAAGCGGTCAGTTGGTACTTGGCCGCGGGCAGCCGTTCCAGCGAGAAGCGGCCTTCGCTGTCGGATTCGACCGATGCTACGGTGTGGCTGTCCTCCTCCGCGAGCACCGCTACGGTTGCGCGGCGCACCGGCTCGCCGGAGACCGCATTCACGACCGTCCCGGCGATGCGATAAGAGCCAGTTGCGGGTTCCGAAGTGTGTGTGGAAGCCGATGGAGCGGTCTGCGGAAGGGCAGGCAGGCACGCCATCGCCAGTAGCAGGAGGAGGCCTGGCAAGGGGCGACGAGAGGCAACGAGTTGGGTGGGAGGGGTCTGCATCAGTGGCCAGGGACCTCCAGCACGAGATTGCTTGTGGCGCTCGGAGACAAAGTGACCTGCTGGCCGGGGTTCGGCATCGCGGCGAGGACGGCGGGGTTGCGGTATTCAAGGCGCACGGGCGCGTCGAAGGTGAAAACGTGGTAGCTGCCCGGCGTGAGGCTTTCCAGAGTCAAGGTCCCGCCTGTTGAGGGGCGGAGGGTCAAAGGCCCCACATCTAGAGTCGAGTCGAAATCCGGAACCACATAGACGGTATAAGAAGGCTCCTCCCCTGGGGCTTGCGTTGAAAGGGCTTGAGGCAAGGAGAGAGCGAGCTTTGCGCAGTCGTGGCGCAGAGTCAATTCCATGGGCGGCACTGAGCCGGAGATGCTCAAAACCAGTGGTTCGCGGGCCAGATTGGCTCCTCCGGCCGTGAACGATTGTTCGCATAGGCCGGTCCCTGCCGTGACCGTGTGCATCCAATAGGCGCCAGGAGGGAGGTTCGCCGTAGGATTCGTGCCGGGCTTCACGTCCTGAGCATAGAGCGTCGTCATCCCTTCGGAAATCCATCCGCCGGTTTGGTTTGCCAATACGTTGATCAATCCTGGCAGGGTTTGGGTTGGGAAGGGCTGGGTGGCGGATCGAAGCACGGTCAATTGCATGGGGTTGGTGGGCTGTGGCGAGACAGGTAAGCGGAGATTAGTGACAGCGTGACCAGCAACGGAAAAATCGACGGAGCCGGCCAGCACGCCCGGGTTCAGGTTGGGATCGAGCAAGTCGTCTCTCCTGGAAAAATCGCCGCCCGCCGCGCGTTGCGGTGACCAGACAAGCAGCGTGTAGGTGCCATCGGGCAAGACGGCCTGAATGGTGTTGGTTGCCTGGTCAAATTGCGCCGGATAAATGAGCTGATGGTCGGCAGCCTCCAGCACCCTTACCGTGTCATTGGTTGCCGATAGCTTCAGAGCCGCTTCCCTGGACGACCCGGCCTTTGGAGCCACAGCCGTAGCAGAGACCGTGTGGAAAGGTTCAAGCGCGAGCGCGAAATTGGCCTCCGCCTGCTGGCCGTTCGAGATGCTGATCTTCGCAGCTCCGGCCAGATCCCGCGCGTCCGGATAGAAGACACTTGCGTATCCCGCGCGCGCAATGCTGCCGACCTTGCCGGCCTCGACAAGAGTCATAGCCGGTTCGCTGTCCATGGCCGGCTCGGTGTGGATCGCATACACTCCATCTGCGAGCCCGGCAAAGCGATACGCTCCTCCACTATTTGCTTTTGTGACGGAGGCAACTCGCCAGACGGCCCGGCCGTCCTGCACCATCCTCCTGAGGAGCAGGACGAAGATGCCTTGTGCCGGATCGCCGGTGGAGAGCTCGATCTGGCCATGAATGGAGCAGGTTGGCGCCAGCGCAAAGGCCAGTTCGGGCATTTCGGCAGCCGCCAGAACGCTGTGTGCGGGACCGATCGTCTCTTCCATAGCGGCCAATCCGGCGGCGTAGGGACGGTCCCGAAAGCCAGGTTTGAGAACCTGAATTGCCTGCGGGCCCGCGGGCACGGCGGGAATCTCGAAGCGGCCGTCGCCGCCGGTGAGGACGCCGGTGTCGGCGTCGCCTTCAATGCGCACCAGCGCCCGGGGCAGCGGTTCGCCGGTGGCGGCGTTGCGGACCACGCCGTGCACGGTCACCAGCACGCCGTTGGGGGCCTGCGCAGGCGCGGTCTGGTCGGGGGTTGGCTCTTGGGCAGGAGCCTGGGGTGGTTCCTGGGCTGTGGCCGGAAGTAACGCGGCGGACGTCAGGCACAGGGCTAGACAAGCCCGAATGGCTCGCCGGAGAAGGCTTAACGGCGAGGCCTGTTTGCAGCTCGAATGTTTGTGGGTTTTCCGAGGGTCCACGCATTATTGTGACGGGTTGCGGCCAGGAAGGGAAAGCGGGCGGAGGAGAAAAATCAGGGCCGGCGCATTGAAATTGTTCTATGCGCGGGCGTGCGGACGGGCGAGAAGGAGATATGGAGAATCCCCTGAGGTATTTTGATGAGTTGCGCGATTCGCGAGTGGAGCGGAATCGCCATCATTTGCTGGAAGAGATCCCGCCGATCGCGATCGCAGCGGTGTTGAGCGGAATCCGATATGCGCCGGCCCTGATTTCCTCCGCCCTTGACACGCGGATTCCCGGTAAGTAAGTGAGTGCTACAATGGGCTGTTTTGAAAGTCGGGCCCAAAGAAGAGGGCTTGGCTACAGTGGGAAGAAGGTGTCTTTATGTCCAATACGCGCCGGGAATTCTTACAGTCCAGCGCTGCCCTGGCGATGGGCATGATGGGCGGCGCAGCGGCTACGCTGGCAGCGGAGCCGGCCGCAGGGCCACAGGCCCAGAACATCCCCGCGGGAGCCCAGGGAACGCCTGCGCAGAGTGCCGGACCGGTCGGCCGGGATGCGGAGATTCAGGTTCCGAAGATGAAGTTCGGCAGCGCGGAGATCGGCCGTCTGGTTCTCGGCGTCAACCCGCTCTATGGATTTGCCCATTACAACAACAATTTCAGCAGTGCGATGAGAGAGTGGTACACGCAGGATAAAGTATGCGAGGTCATGCACCGGGCGAACAGCTTCGGTATCGATGCGTTCAACTACGTAGACATGGGGCGCGCCCCGCAGGACTGGGCGCGGTTTCAAGCCGAGGGCGGCAAGATGCACCTGATCGTTCAGGTTACGGCGCGCGACGATGCGGCCGCGCTGGTTCAGAATCTGAATCCCCTGGCGCTGCAGAGGCGAGGCGAGGAGATCGACGCAGCCTACCAGAATGGCACGATGGATAGCGAGAGGGAGTGGTGTAAGCGAGCACGGGACTTGGGTGTGCTGGTCGGCGTGGGCACTCACAAACCGGAGGTGATCGAACTGGTGGAAGAACAGGGCTGGGACGTCGATTTCTACGCCGGCTGCGTCTACAACCGCACTCGAACCACGGACGAGTGGAAGCAGGTCCTCAACGGCCAGTTGCTCGAAATGCCCCGCGAAATCTACCTGCAGAGCGATCCGGCGCGCATGTACAAGGTTATCCGGCAAACCGCAAAAACCTGCTTCGCGTTCAAGATCCTGGCCGCCGGACGCATCGGCGACGACGGCGTCGCGCAGGCTTTCCGCACGGCGTTTTCAAGCATCAAGCCACACGATGGGGTTTATGTAGGCATGTTCCCCAGGAATAAGGACGAAGTCAAAGAGAACGCCGAGATCGTACACGGCGTTTTAACCGGCGCTTGAGCCGGAGGCGTTTTGGCCGGCTATGAGAGCAGCGCCGCCTGGAACCACCCCCGGCTGCTCAAACTGCCCGGAATCCGATATGAATGGGCTTTTGGGGAGAAAATCCTGGCCGCAGTCCTGTCTCCCGCCCCTGGAGCGCCGTGGCGGGACAATCTCCTCAATCCCGTTCGAGATACCAGGGGATGTTGATGACGACGATGCGACGGTTTCCGCGCATGAGCAGGATGACCTTGAGCATGTCGGAGCGGCGGTTATGCAGCAGGTTCTCCCACCAGTGGCGCACCACCAGTTCCGGCACCAGCACGCAGATCTTCCGGAAGTTGGACTCCCGTTCGACCGTCAGGATGTAATCGACCATCGGCGCTAGGACGTAACGGAAAGGCGATTGCAGAATCTCGAGTTTGGGAACGCACTTGCCAGCGGCGCGCAGTGGATCGGCCACGTCTTTTTCCCAATCCTGGCAGATCTCGTCCGGCTCCTCGCCGGTCTGCACGTGCAGGCAGCGGATATCGTTGGACATGGAGAGCGCAAAGCTCAGCGCCTTCTCCGAAATGCGGCTCCAGCGGTCGATGGGCAGCACCACGATGGGCTCGGTGACCTCGGCGGGGACGATGGGCCGGTCGAGGTCGACCTCGCGGTTCACGCGGACGTAGTGGCGCTTGACGGCGCGCATCAGCAGGATCATGGCCACAATGAGCAGCGCCGTGATCCAGGCGCCCTCAACAAACTTGGCCACCAGCACCACCACGGCGGTGATGCCGGTGGCCACGGCGCCCAGGCCGTTGACAAACATGCGCAGCGGAGCGCCGCCCTGGCGCTTCCAGTGCATCACCATGCCGGCTTGGGAGAGGGTGAAGGCCATGAATGCGCCGACGGCGAACAGTGGAATGAGCCGGTCGGTGACGCCGCCGAAGACGATCAGCAGCAGGGCGGTCAGCGCCACCAGCACGTAGATGCCCCAGGAGTAAAGCAGGCGGCGTCCGCGCAGCAGAAAGACGCGGGGCATGTAGTCGTCGAGGGCGATGGCGCGGGTGAGGCGGGGAAAATCGGCAAAGGCGGTGTTGGCGGAGAGAGCCAGCACCAGCAGCACCGAGCCGATGGTGACGTAGTAGAAGGCTCCATGGCCCATGACCGCGCGGGTCAGCATGGAGAGCACGCTCTCGTAACCTGGTCCGCCGGGGTCGGTTGCGCCGATGCCATAGGCGCGGCAGAGCAGAGCAATGCCGGCCAGCAGCGTCGCGAGCAGGACGATGATGATGGTCAGCGTGATCTTGGCGTTTTTGCGCGTGTCGTCGCGGAAGGCCATCACGCCGTTGCTTACCGCCTCGACGCCGGTCATGGCCGTGCAACCGGAAGAAAAGACCTTGAGAATCAGCCACCAACTGACGAGGGCGATGGGTGCGGGGATGACGGGCAGCGGCGTGACCGGGTGCGGATAGCCAGCGGTGTGGAGCACGCGCCAGGCGCCTACGCCGATCACAATCAGCAGCGTTCCGGTGAACAGGTAGGTGGGAATCATGAACACCACGCCGGTGTCGTGGACGCCGCGCATGTTCACGATAGTGAGGATGAGCAGTACTGCCAGGCACAGTTGCAACGTGTGGGGCTGCAAACCGGGGGCGGCGGAGATGAGCGCGCCGACGCCGGCCGAGATGCCCACGGCAGCGGTGAGGATGTAGTCGATCATCAGGGCGGCCGCGGCCAGCAGACCCGCGCCCTCGCCCAGGTTCTGCGAGGCCACGGTGTAGGAGCCTCCGCCGAGTGGATACGAGTCGATGGTCTGGCGGTAACTGAAGTAGACGATGATCAGCAGGGCCACAATCGCGGCGCTCACCGGAACGATGTATTTCACGCCGAGGAGGCCCAGCGGGATGAGCAGCGTGAGCGCGGCTTCAGGGCCGTAGGCGGCGGAGCTGAGGGCGTCGAGGCCGAAGACGGGAATGCCTGCGACGGGGCCGATGTGCTCGGCACGCTGCTCGCTGGTGGCCAGCGGCCGGCCGAAGAGCAGGTTCTGAATGCGTGAGGAGATAGCCATGTGCGGTTTTCCGGCGGCCGGGGAATCGGGGAGCGAAGAGCCGCCGAGGGAATTGTCTCATGGCAAGGAGGAACTGGGGCTGGACGGTTGTGGCCGATCAGGTTCCGATAGGGGCGCGGGAAGTGCTTTATCGGCAACTTATCGGTATAACGGCATTTTATCGGCATGGGAGATTGCCGCCGGAGGGAGCTGAATGGCCAAGAAGAAACCTAGGGAGGAACAGAGAGGATTCGCCCCGGCCTTCCTCATCACGCCGGCCATTGACTCTCTTTCAGGAAGCGCGGGAGGCCGGAGCGAAAGAGATCGGCGGGCTGTTCGGGCTCAAGCCTCGCAGCGCCGCGCTCCTGTGCCAGCGTTGGGTCGAAGGCGGCTTTCTGGACGTTACGAATCCCTCCAGAAAATCGCGGCGCTACAAACTTGGCGAGTCTTTTGAGGCGATCACCGGAGCAATCAGTTGATTCATGCGGATGCGATTTCTTGCCAATTGACGGCGACGCGGACGGCGCAACTTCTGGATTGCCGTCAATACGGGCGCCCATAGCTGACAGAATGCAGTATTTAATGATTTACTGTTGCGGGAGCAATCGGATGGGAAACCTCGCAATCAAGAATCCAAGTCGACGCAATTTCTTGCGCACGGCGCCAGTCGCCGCCGCAGCAGGTCTCACACTCGCCGATGCATCGCTGTTTGCCCCGCATGCAGCGGGTCAGAGCGCAATGCCTGCCGTCCCGGCTACGTTCCAACTGTTCACTGCGCAGAGCATTCAGGAAGGCATCAAGGCTTTGCAAGCGAAGCCAGGCAATGACAATCTAGTGGACGCAAAGAATTTCACGGTTGTGCTTACCACCGAGACGGCCAAGAGCGCCAAGGAGTTCGAGTGGCACGAGAACCGCGACCATGTGGTGCAGATACTCGACGGATCGACGGTCTACGAGGTTGGCGGGACTCCAAAGGACGGACGCAATACCAAGCCGGGGGAGTGGCTTGCGCCTGGGTCGGACGGAGCGACCGCCATCACACTCAAGAAGGGCGATATGCTGGTGATTCCGCGAGGAACGCCGCATAAGCGGAGTACTGCGGAAAGCGTAACCCTTATGCTGATCTCGCCGATGGGAACCGTAAAAGCGTAGCGAGCGCAGTACAAGCTTTCGATCTCGTGGAACGCGATACGGCAACCTGGCGCCTGGGCAAGCGTCCCGATCCAGCTTGAGAGAAAATCGCCATCGCATGAAGCGAACTTTACGCGGCTATCGCAGACGCGTCGAAGTAGCGACCGGGTGTTCCCGGCTCATTCCGCGTGGATAACGGACTGCAAGGACATTGAGTGTCACTTGGCGACAACAGGGCTTCGCGTGAATCAGCCTGACAGCGCTCAAGAGATTGTCAGCGCCTTGTCGTCCAACGCGCGGCTGATCCCCTTCGGTGGACACTTGGCCGGCGGTAAACCCTGCTTCCGCCCGGCGCGACAAATGAGCTGTAAATGCGAACGATTCTTGGTTACACTCTGTCATCAGAAAGGCCGCCTCCGCACGGCAAAAACTACGTCTCGATAACGCAGTTATGCCTTGAAAAGACGGCCTTTCCAAGCCTTTTCTAAATCCCAGAACCCCGAGCGGCATCTCGCCTGTGAGAAATGCGGGCTAGGCCCGCAGTTTTCTGCGCATGGCCCCGACTAAACCGGCGAGCCCAGTGCCCAGGAGCATCAGAGTAGATGGTTCGGGGGTGACGCTAGTTCCTCCGGAAACGCCCTCGAAACCAGGGTTGTCATCGAGATAGAAGTTCCCGCCGCCTGTATAAACGCCGCCGAAGGCATATGCGAACCAAGCTACTGCTGTGGGCGCTACGGCATCCGCCGTGTCTAGCACTTCAAAACCGCTCAGGGTGTTCCCCGGAGCGATTCCCCCGAAGGTGCAACACCACGGATTGTCATAGGTCGTACTGCTCCCTCCAGCACCGGCGTTACTCCAGGGATTATCCGCAGGCTCGTAACTCCAGCCGGCGGGCGAACCGACGATATCGGTGGCTGGCAAAGCAACCCCGAAGAAATAAATATGCCTCTTCAGCAGAAATTGTGGGTGGATTCAGGTTCGGGGAGTCGTCCAAGCGTGTGATACAGAGCCATTTCCATGGCTTTGTAGGTTCGGAAACCGAACGATCGTCT
>Ga0182014_10007179_pt1 | contig 11734 bp, 7 predicted proteins | sample 612S2DmetaG_FD_120489 | JGI IMG/M metagenome (GOLD analysis project Ga0182014, IMG submission 120489) | Permafrost microbial communities from Stordalen Mire, Sweden - 612S2D metaG | ecosystem: Environmental > Terrestrial > Soil > Wetlands > Permafrost | place: Sweden: Stordalen | collected... | reverse complement strand
GGTCCCGGTCTTTCAGGGCGGCGCCGAATATTCGCTGATCCGCCAGTCGAAGGAAAACCTGGCGCAGCAGCGTCTGGTGCTCGAACAGACCCGCGACCAGACCCGCGCCAACACGGTCACCGCATGGGGCCAGCTGGTGGCCGGCAAGGCGCAGGTCGCTTCCGCCCAGGCGCAGGTGACCGCGTCCGAGATCGCGCTCAACGGCGTGCGCGAGGAGGCCAAGGCCGGACAGCGGACCACGCTCGACGTGCTGAACGCGCAGCAGGCGCTGGTCAATGCGCGCGTGGCGCTGGTCACCGCGCAGCACGATCGCGTCGTCGCTTCCTATGCCGTGTTGAGCTCGGTGGGGCGGCTGTCGCCGCAGGTGCTCAACTTGCCGACCAGCGTCTACGATCCGAGCGTGCACTACCACCAGGTTCGCGACAGCTGGGTCGGCGTACGCACGCCCGACGGCCGCTGATCGCCGTTTCCGTCGAACGCCGACGCCTCGGGTGAAGCCCGAGGTGGTGTTTTCGCGGAGGTGATGCTTTCGTGAAGCCGGGCTTTCGCGAACCAGGCGCCCGGGCGTTGCTTGCAATCAAATGTTACCGTGACATACCTTTATTGAAGGCAGCAGAGCGATTCGCGCCGTATCCGGCCTGGGCCGCGACGCTTCGGTGCCGTCAGCAGGGGCGGGATCCCGCGCGAAGTATCGAGCGGCGCTTGATCTGGGGACAAGTCAGGCATGTGTGATCAAAATCCCGGCCTGCATATCCGGAACCGGCAATTCCCGTCTGGCTTGGTGTAAAACGCATGCGAGGGCGTTGATGATGTGGAGTCGGATATGACGCAGCCTGCGAAGGTCCAAGAGCCCTCGATGGAGGAGATTCTGGCGTCGATCCGTCGCATCATCGCCGACGACGAAGCCAAGCCGCCGGTTGCCGAAAAACCCGCCAGCGCGGCCGCCCCGGCGGCTCCGGCAGCCAAGCCACCCGTCATGAAGGACATTCCGCCGTCGGCGATTCCCGCAGCGCAGGCCGCCGCGGCGAAGGCGCCAACGCCGCCGGCCAAGCCCGCGCCGGCGCCCGCCGCGCCGGCACCTGCGCCTGCCGTCTCCAACAGCCAGGACGATATCGACGCGCTGCTGAACGGGCTCGATGAAGCGACCACCCCGGAGGAGATCCGGCCGCCCTTGCCTGATGGCGATGTATTCGAACTCACCGACGACATGGCGGTCGCGGCGCCGCCGCCAGCCCCGCCGCAGCCTTCGTTCCAGCGGGTCGAACCGCAGGACGATCTCGAATTCACCGAATCGGCCGCCACCAGGGGGCTGCACCGGCAGCCCGCCTTCGAACCGCCGCCGCTGGAGAGCAATTCTCCTCCGCCGCAGCAGATCCTGTCGCATTCGACGGTGTCGGCGGTCGAATCCGCGTTCAATACGCTGGCCCATACCGTGCTCAGCAACAATGCCCGGACGCTGGAAGATCTGGTCAAGGAAATGCTGCGGCCGATGCTGAAATCCTGGCTCGACGACAATCTGCCTGGCCTGGTGGAGCGCATCGTCAAGGCGGAAATCGAGCGGGTTTCCCGCGGACGGTAGTTTGCCGGCCCGCGGCGGCCCTCGCGGCCTCGATTCAGCCACCAGATCGGCTCTTATCACGTCTTCGGCATGGCCTGCCTTGTTGACTTGGCGCGCCCTGGCGGCTTTCTAAGAGCGTTTTCAAGCGAAAGCCTGTCCCGGACTTGATCCGGGATGGAAACCGGTTCGCGTGAAGAAAACGCGTCAGGTCAAGAATCGAGAGCCCGCTTCGATTCCATCGAAGCGGAAAAGGGTCTAGCCCGTTCCATAGCCATGATTGCACCGCCATGATCGAGAAGAACTACCAGCCCGCCGATATCGAAGCCCGCATGTCCCTGCTCTGGGAGGACAGCCGCGCGTTCAATGCAGGGCGCCCGGAGCGGCGCGATGCCAGGCCGTTCACGATCGTGATCCCGCCGCCGAACGTGACGGGCTCGCTGCATATGGGGCACGCCCTCAACAACACCCTGCAGGACATCCTCTGCCGCTTCGAGCGGATGCGCGGCCGCGACGTGCTGTGGCAGCCCGGCACCGATCACGCGGGGATCGCGACCCAGATGGTGGTCGAGCGGCAATTGATGGAACGGCAGCAGCCGGGCCGCCGCGAGATGGGGCGCGAAAAGTTCCTCGAACGGGTCTGGCAGTGGAAGGCCGAGAGCGGCGACGTCATCACCAACCAGCTGAAGCGGCTGGGTGCCTCCTGCGACTGGTCGCGCGTACGCTTCACGATGGACGAGGGCCTGTCGCGCGCGGTGGTGAAGGTGTTCGTGGAACTGCACCGCGAGGGGCTGATCTACAAGGACAAGCGGCTGGTGAACTGGGATCCGAAATTGCTGACCGCGATTTCCGACCTCGAAGTGCAGCAGATCGAGGTCCGCGGCCATCTCTGGTATCTGCGCTATCCGCTGGAAGGAAAGACCTTCAATCCCGACGATGCATCAACCTTCATCGTGGTCGCCACCACGCGTCCCGAGACCATGCTCGGCGACAGTGCCGTGGCGGTGCATCCGGACGACGAGCGCTACGCGCATCTGGTCGGCAAGCACGTGATCCTGCCGCTGGTGGGGCGGCGGATTCCGATCGTCGCCGACACCTATTCCGATCCCGAAAAAGGCTCGGGCGCGGTCAAGGTCACGCCGGCGCATGATTTCAACGATTTCGAGGTCGGCCGCCGGCACAACCTGCCGCAGATCAGCGTGCTCGATCAGGAGGGCGCGCTGGCGCTGGTCGGCAACGAGGATTACCTGCGCGCACTGCCGGAGGGTTCGCAGCAACTGGCGGAAGAGCTGCACGGCCTCGACCGCTTCGCCGCGCGAAAACAGATCCTGGCGCGGCTGGAGGATTTCGGCTTCTTGGAGCGGACCGAGCCGAACACGCACATGGTGCCGCATGGCGATCGCTCCGGCGTCGTCATCGAGCCGTACCTCACCGACCAGTGGTACGTCGACGCCAAGACCCTGGCGCAGCCGGCGATCGCGGCGGTGCGTAGCGGGGCCACCACCTTCGTGCCGAAGAACTGGGAAAAGACCTATTTCGAATGGATGGAGAACATCCAGCCCTGGTGCATCTCGCGCCAGCTCTGGTGGGGCCATCAGATTCCGGCCTGGTACGGGCCGGACGGCAAGGCGTTCGTCGCCGAAACCGAGGAGGAAGCGGTCGGCAACGCGCTCGGCTATTACGTCGAGCAGGAAGTCATCACCGCCGAGCAGGGCCGCGAGATGGCGCTCGACCGCAACAAGCGCGCCGGCTTCATCACCCGCGACGAGGACGTGCTCGACACCTGGTTCTCCTCGGCGCTGTGGCCGTTCTCGACGCTGGGCTGGCCCGACGACGATACCGACGTGAAGCGCTATTACCCGACCGATGTGCTGGTCACCGGCTTCGACATCATCTTCTTCTGGGTTGCCCGGATGATGATGATGGGGCTGCACTTCATGAAGGACGTGCCGTTCCCGACCGTCTACATCCACGCCCTCGTCCGCGACGCCAAGGGCGCCAAGATGTCGAAGTCGAAAGGCAACGTCATCGACCCCCTCGGCCTGATCGACGAATACGGCGCCGACGCGCTGCGCTTCACCCTGGCGGCGATGGCGGCACAGGGCCGCGACATCAAGCTCGCCCCGCAGCGTGTCGAGGGCTACCGCAACTTCGCGACCAAGCTTTGGAACGCCTGCCGCTTCGCCGAGATGAACGCCTGCGTTCTGCCGGCGGAATTCGATCCGACGAAGGCGAAGGCGACGCTGAACCGCTGGATCGCGCACGAGACCGTGCGCGCCACCCGCGAGGTGACCGAGGCCATCGAGGCCTACCGCTTCAACGACGCCGCGGGCGCGATCTATCGTTTCGTCTGGAACGTCTATTGCGACTGGTATCTCGAACTCGCCAAACCCGTGCTGATGGGCGAGGAGGGCGACGCCAAAACCGAGACCCGCGCCATGGTGGCGTGGGCGCGCGACGAAATCCTCAAATTGCTGCACCCGTTCATGCCCTTCATCACCGAAGAGCTGTGGACGGTGACGGCCAAGCGGGACGGTCTGCTGGTGCTGGCGCCGTGGTCGCGCAAGGCCGACGCGCTCACGCCGGAGCAGATGGCGCTGATGTCGGCCGCCACCCCGAACGATCCCCTGATTCCGCCGATCCTGTTCGCGCTCGATACGGCCGATAGCGCCGATTTCAGCGACCCGGCCGCCGAAGCCGAGATCGGCTGGGTGGTCGATCTCGTGACCGCGATCCGCTCGGTACGCGCGGAGATGAATATCGCGCCGGCCACGTTGACGCCGCTGGTGCTGGCGGGCGCATCGGCCGAGACGCGGGCGCGGGTACCGCGCTGGAACGACGTGATCAGGCGGATGGCGCGGCTATCGGACATTTCCTTCGCCGATACCGCCCCCGAAGGCGCGGTGCAGCTATTGGTGCGCGGCGAGGTCGCGGCCCTGCCGCTCAAGGGCGTGATCGATTTTTCGGCGGAGAAGGCCCGGCTCGACAAGGAACTGGCGAAGGCGGACGGCGACATCAAGCGCGTCGACAGCAAGCTCGCCAACGAGAAATTCGTCGCCAACGCGCCGGAAGAAGTCGTCGAGGAAGAGAAGGAAAAGCGCGAGGCCGCCGCGGCGAGGAAGGCGAAGATCCTCGAAGCGCTGGAGCGGCTCAAACACGCCGGATAGCGGGCCCCGCCGATGTTCGACCACGTCTCGATCACCGTGTCCGACATCGCGGCTGCCGAGCCCTTCTATGACGCCATCATGAAGGTGCTCGGCGTCGTCAAGGTCGGTCGCCGCGAGGACTGGCTCGGCTATGGCGAGCGGGCGCGATCGGCTTTTCCCGATCGCGTCTACCTCTCGATCCGCAGGGGTGTGAGGCCGGAAGAAGCGCTTGGCCGCCACTGGTGCTTCAAGGCGAAGTGGCGGACCCAGGTCGACGCCTTCTGGGATGCCGGGATCGCCGCCGGCGGCAGCGATGACGGCCCGCCGGGCCTGCGCAGCTATCACGCCTCTTACTATGCGGCCTTCCTCAGGGATCCCGACGGCAACCGGCTGGAAGCGGTCTGTCACCATAGCGTCTGACGGCGCTTCAGGTGGCGAGCGAAGCCTCGGTTCGAGTGCAGCCTTGTTACGCGCGAAGCGTTGGGCTCAGGTCACCGGGCCCGGCGTGAACAGGGTCAGGTCGTTGTGGATGCCCCAGCGGTCGGACCATACCTTGGTGCGGCCGCTGGCGACGTCCAGAATCAGGCGGAACAGGTCCCAGCCGGTTTCCTCGATGGTGGCCTCGCCGGTGGCGATGCGGCCGGCGTCGAAATCGATCAGGTCCTTCCAGCGGCGCGCCAGCTCGGTGCGCGTCGACACCTTGATGACGGGGGCGGCGGCGAGCCCGTAGGGCGTGCCGCGCCCGGTCGTGAACACCTGCAAGGTCATTCCGGAGGCGAGCTGCAAGGTGCCGCAGATGAAGTCGCTGGCCGGCGTCGCCGCGAACGTCATGCCCTTCTTGCGCACCCGTTCGCCCGGCGACAGCACGTCGACGATCGCCGACGTGCCGGACTTGACGATCGAGCCCAGCGATTTCTCCACGATGTTGGCGAGCCCGCCCTTCTTGTTGCCGGGCGTGGTATTGGCGCTGCGGTCGGCGTCGCCTTTGGCAAGGTAGCTGTCGTACCAGTCCATTTCGCGGATCAGGGCGCGGCCGACGTCTTCGTCGATGGCGCGTCGGGTCAGCAGATGAATGGCGTCGCGGACTTCCGTGACCTCGGAAAACATCACCGACGCCCCGGCGCGCACCAGGAGATCGGCGGCGAAGCCGAGCGCGGGATTGGCGGTGACGCCGGAAAAGGCATCGGAGCCGCCGCATTGCAGGCCGACGACGAGGTCGGAGGCCGGACAGGTTTCGCGACGGCGCTGGTCGAGCACCGCAAGCCGCGCATCCGCCATCGCCATGATGGCCTCGACGATGGCGCCGAAGCCGTCGAAGGCCTCGTCCTGCATCCGCACCACGCTGTCGTCGGTACCAGTCGGCAGCAGCCGCTCCGGAACCAGTTTCTCGCAGCCGAGCCCGACGACCATGACTTCGCCGCCGAAATTCGGGTTCATCGCGAGGTTTTGCAGGGTGCGGATCGGCACGATCGCCAGCGGGGCCGTGATCGCGACGCCGCAGCCGTAATTGTGCGTCAGTCCGACCACGTCGTCGACGTTGGGATATTTCGGCAGCAGCTCGGCCCTGATGCGCTTGATCGCAAACTGCAGCGTGCCGGCGACGCACTGCACGCTGGTCGAGATCGCCAGCACGTTTTTCGTCCCCACCGAACCGTCGCGGTTGCGAAAACCCTCGAAGGTGTAACCCTCGAGCGGCGCTTGCGGGGCAGGGACGGCGGTCGCGAGTTCGAGCTTGTCGAGCTCCGGCGGCGTCGGCATCCGGATCCGCGCCTCGTCCACCCAATCCCCGGCCAGGATGTCCTGCGCCGCGGTGCCGATCACTTCGTTATAGCGGCGGATCGGTGCGCCCAGCGCGATATCGCAAAGCGCCACCTTGTGGCCCTGCGGCACGAAGCTGCGCAGCTCCAGCCCGCAGGCAAAACGGGTCTTAGCCGGCAATCCGAGATCGTTGACCACGATCGCCACATTGTCGTTGGCATCGAGCCGGATATAGCGCGGCTCGAAGGCCTGCGCCGTCGCAGTCCCCTCCATGATCAAAATCCTCCTTTTGGCTCCGGCTCGTGCTCAGGCGGTTGAGTAAAGTGGCCGTTGCCAGGAAAGGCCCGGCAACGGACCGTGAGTTTACCGCACCGCCGTGGCCACCGGCCGGACCAGCGCCCGGCGGTCCTTGATATAGGCGATGACGGTGCCGAGCCGTTCGACGGTGCCGATGACCTTGCCGTCGAGATCGCCGTCGCAATTCATCTGGGTCGGCGCGATGAAGAATTCCGACTGGTCCCACTGCGGTTTGAAATCCCAGCGCAGTTCCGGGAGCGTGACGATCTTCTCGAACGGGAGGCGCTCGCCGCACACCGCGACGGAATAGAGAGGCGCAGGCCGCGCGGCATCGGAGGGCTCGGTGCGGCGCAGGTAGGATTCGAGCTGATGGATCGCCTCGGGCATGCTGGCGAACCAATAGTCGAGGTCGTAGCGCCGCGACGCTCCCTGCAGACCTCCGACCACCGGATTGTAGTACAGATATTCGTAAGGGTGCAGCCTGACCAGCGTGACGGCGTCCAGCAGCAAGCAGGCGGCCACGGCCGCGAGCGCGCCGGAGCCGATCAGACGACCGCGCGTCGCGAGCGCCGTCAGTGCCTTGTCCAGACCGATGCCTGCAAGGACCGCCAGCGCGGGGATCACGAACAGAAAGTGGCGCATCCCGGTAAAGGCTGGTCCGTGCCAGATCACCTGGCAGGCCAGCGGAAATATCGCGGTCAGCGCAACCAGGGCGACGTCCTTGCGCTGACGCTGCGCCGAACCGGCGGCGAGACGCGGCAACAGCGCGAACATGATCGCCAGTGCGGCGCCGAGCAGCATCAGCAGCGGCACGCGGATCAGGATGTAGATCGGCACATACAGCCGCGGCGCGCTCGCCATCTCGTAGACCTGACCGGCCAGGACCGTGCGGATGTCGTACTGAAACTCGGAGAACGCGAGCAGGCCGCGGATCGGATTGAGCGGTGACAGCGCCGCCCACGGCCAGGCCATGACCATGATGAGGTAGGCGAGCAGCAGCGCCGGCAGCAGCCGCAGCGCCGACAAGGCGGCAAAACGCCACCGTGCCCGGCCGTGGCCGAACCACGGCCGGGGCAGGTACAAGGCGATCGCGGCGCCGGCGTAGATCACCAGCAGCAGACCGAGCACGCGCATGCCGAGGGCCGCTCCCGCCAGCAGGCCGAACGCGGCGACGTCGCCGGCGCGGGGCGCGGGCAGGGATCGCGCGATTCGGATCAGGAACGGCGTCGCGCCCATCATCGCGGCGGCGAAGGGAACGTCCTTGGTGTGATTGAAGATGGTGCCGTACCACGCGCCGCAGAGGCTCAGCCCGAGGGCGGCGATCAGGCCGGCGCGCGGACCCGCGATCAGGCGCGCGGTCGCCGCGGTGGCGCCGATTCCGCCGATTCCGATCAGGGCGCACAGGATATGGCGCAGATCATAGGGGTCGATCGGGACCAGATGGCTGAGGGCGACGGCGACGATATCGAACAGGCCGCCATAGAGATAAAGGTTCTGGAAGCTGAAGACGCTCTGATCCCTGAAGCCGCTGGTATAATAATCGATGATCAGCTCGCCGTAGTGGTGCTGAACGCCCTCATCGTTGGAGATCGCGTAATCCCTGAAGGTGAACAGCGCGATGACCGCGAGGGCGACGACCAGGACAATGGTGGCGAGATCACAGGCGTTGATGCGCGATATCCCCGATATCGACCTGAAGCGGGCCGATATCCCTGATATCGACCCGATGCGGGCCGATATCAGGGCTAACGAGCTGCTCCAGGGCGAAGCCCTCTCCGCGCTGCCGGCAATGCGCTGTTCCGCCAACTTCGCCTCGATAACGGTATCGCTCATCTCACTCCGGGCGGTTTGCAAATCCGGTCGCCGCCAGCTTCCACGTAGCGCCGAAATTGGCGCGTGGCCAGTGCTTCCACAGGCGACCTCGCCCTGCACGGGGCGCAGAGAAGCCCCGCCGACTCTTCGTCGGCGGGGCGATCCGGGCATCAAGCCAATGTAACCCGAAAATCAGGTTTTTGCGGGTTGCAGGGCTCCCGTGTCATCCTCGAGCTCGATGGCGTCGACGAACAGGTCGGGGACTTTTCTGGCCCGATCCAGCACCCATGCCACCGCGACCATGATCGCCATGCCGCCGAAGCTGACGACGAACTGTTCCCACACGCCGTACTGGTACTGCGTCAGGACCCAGTGCGCTCCGAAGGACAGGAAGACCCCGATGCAGAAAATCGGCAGCGAGTGCTGACCGCACAGGATCAGCGGGCGCAGCCACTGGGAGCCGAGGATGGCATCCTTGCGCGGGAAAAACCGCGTGACCACCGTTGCCACGGCGAGGAAGTGCGAAAGCCGCAGCAGATCGAGATCGGTCTTGTCGATCGGGTAGATCGCCTTGATCATCCATTTCGGGATCATGGCTTCCAGCCACGGCGCGTGCCAGGTCATGACGATCACGAAGGCAAAGGCGATCCAGGCGAAGGCCAAGGTCAGAGCCGCCCGAGACCGGATCAGGGGCTCGATCTTGGCGAGACCTCCGACGCCGCACCAGGCCGCGAACACGAACAATAGCTGCCAGGCAAATGGATTGAAGTACCAGTGGGTGCCGGGCGGATAGGAGGCGAGATTCCAGTCGAAGACCCGCGCCCCGATGTACACCAGAATCGAAGCCAGCAAGGTCACGTTCGGCCGGCGCAACAGGCCCCACAGGATCAGCGGCGAGGCCGCCACCAGCACGATATAGAGCGGCAGCACGTCGAGATCGACCGGCTTGTAGCGCAGCGTGAGCGCCTGTCCGATCAGGATGTCGGGGTGGGCGAGGAAATTGGCGACGTTGAATTCATCCTTGTACATCGGGTTGTCGAATTTCCTGGCGGTGCGGGCGATCTGCGCCGTGAAGATCAGGAACAGCATGATATGGGCCACGTACATTTCCGCGGCGCGCTTCCAAAGCCGCTTGATGGCGGCGAGGAAATGGTGGGTACTGATGATCGGACCGTAGATGTAGCCGGCCAGATAGCCGGAAATGAACACGAACACCTCGGCGGCGTCGCTGAAGCCGTAATTGCGCAGCGTAAGCCAGGAAACGACGTCGTCCGGAATGTGATCCAGGAAGATCATCCACAGCCCGATGCCGCGGAAAAGATCGAGCCGCAGGTCGCGCTCGACCCTCAGCGGTGGAGAAAATCCCCTCGGATTAGCCATTATGATCCCCCTCTGTCTTGTCTAGCAACGCGCCAGCCCCCGCCAACGCGCAGTCCCCTTATATTAAGCACAGCTCAATGACCACAGTGAGTCAATGGGTTGCCGGGGGCAAGGGACAGTGGAAATCGGTCGGCATGGCGTTGTCCGAGCGCTCCGGTCTGCAAACGGCTGAACGCGATTCGCTCGGTCCGGCCGGGAGTCGGATGCCGCCGGGCTTTAATAGGCCGGGCGAGGCAGCGGCAACTTGTTTACAACCGGCGGAACTCTATGATCTTTTGCGGTGCGGGCGGGTAAGCCGATCTTTCTCCGGACGGGGCTGAATGGTGTCGATCGCTGACCGGCTTGCAGCATCCCCCCTTGCGGGCGCGGCGGAGGCGATCCCCCAGCCGTCCGCAGCGGCGCCGGTATCGAAGTCGACCATGACGCTGCCCGCGCAGGGCCGGGAATTGCGGATCGATCTGTTCCGCGGTCTGGCGCTGTGGCTGATCTTCATCGATCACATGTCTCCCGATCTGCTGACCTGGTTCACGATCCGCAATTACGGCTTCAGCGACGCCACCGAGATCTTCATTTTCATCTCCGGTTATACCGCGGCGTTCGTCTATGGCCGCGCGATGCTGGAGGCCGGCTTCCTGATCGGTGCGGCGCGGATCCTGCGCCGGGTCTGGCAGATCTACATCGCCCACGTGTTCCTGTTCACGGTGTTTCTCGCCGAGATTGCCTACGTCGCCGCCAGCGTCAACAACCCGCTCTATTCCGATGAAATGGGCGTGACGGAATTCCTCAGGCGTCCCGACCTCGCCATCGTGCAGACCCTGTTGTTGAGATTCCGGCCGCTGAACATGGACGTGCTGCCGCTCTATATCGTGCTGATGTTTTTTCTTCCCGTCATTCTCTGGATGATGAAGCGGCGAGCGGATCTGACGCTGGCGCTGTCGGTCGCGCTCTATGTGATGAGATGGAAGTACGATCTGTACCTGACGGCCTATCCGGACGGCTTCTGGTCATTCAATCCGTTCGCCTGGCAATTGCTGTTCGTGTTCGGCGCCTGGTGCGCGCTCGGCGGCGGGCGGCGGCTGTCGGGCATCCTGTCGTCGAGGATCACGCTGTGGATTGCGGTCGCCTATCTGCTCGCGGCGTTCGGCGTGGCGATGACCTGGGTTTTCCCGCAGCTCGATCACGAGTTGCCGGCCTGGCTCGAACGATGGATCTACCCGATCGACAAGCCCGATCTGGACATCCTGAGATTCCTGCATTTCCTGGCTCTGGCGACGGTGACCCTGCGCGTCGCGACGAAGGATTGGCCGGTGCTGAAATCGCCATGGCTGCGGCCGATGATCCTGTGCGGGCAGCACTCGCTGGTGATCTTCTGTCTCGGCGTGTTCCTGGCATTCGGGGGGTACTTCGTGCTGACGGAGATTTCCGCCGGCATCGGCCTGCATTTCCTCGCCGGCATGGTCGGAATCGGGATCATGTCGGCCGTGGCCTGGATGGCCACATGGTACAAGCGCTCCGACGCAGCGATCGTGTCGAAGGGAGGCGTCGTCAGCAACGCCGATATCGCGGGCGGAGGCTGAAGACGTCAGACCGCGCGGCGAGGGACCGGCATGAGTGTTGGCGCCGACCCGACGGGCAAATCACTTCGTCGTCCGCGCGGGGGCGTGTCCAGCCCCATTTGCAAAAATATTCTGATTTTCCGAAACCCCGACTCAGGTGTAGAACTATCGCCGTCCCGCCCGATGAGAGGGGCGTTTCGCGATCGTCACGAACGCGGGCCGGGATGCGG
>Ga0182014_10007177_pt1 | contig 11735 bp, 9 predicted proteins | sample 612S2DmetaG_FD_120489 | JGI IMG/M metagenome (GOLD analysis project Ga0182014, IMG submission 120489) | Permafrost microbial communities from Stordalen Mire, Sweden - 612S2D metaG | ecosystem: Environmental > Terrestrial > Soil > Wetlands > Permafrost | place: Sweden: Stordalen | collected... | reverse complement strand
CCGCAGATCCTTCGACTCGCTGCGCTCGCTCAGAGGCTGTGACTAAATCAGTTTCTCACTCTGCGGCGCGGTGATGGGTGTTCTGCGGTCGGCTTTCTGGACTGCACAGCGGGTTGGGTCAGGTTGTTTGATGTGAGGTTTTCGGCGCCGATGCCCTGCCCATCACCGGTTTTCTGGGTCTTGCGGCGGTTTAACTCAGCAGCGCCGCCGCGAAGTGCATCAGGTTGTAGGCCAGCGCGCACCACAGGGCCACGCATCGTGCCTTGGCCAGGCCGCGCACTGTCAACTGGCTCAGCCCGCGGTACGTTCTGAGGTCCGCGTTGACGGTTTCGCTGGTGGCCGCCCGCTGCTTGTAGATTTCTTTGCCCTCTTCGCTTCTCATGCGCTGCTTCCAGTCCAGCAGCGCTGCGCTGTCTGCTGGTTTTGGCTCCAGTTCCCGGCCCCGGTTGGCGGGGTACGGGCACCTTTGGGCGGCACGAACAGTTCGACTCCATGGGCGTGCGCGTGCTCGATATCGTGCTTGCGCAGATAGCCGCCGTCGAGCAGATGCTGAGCCACGGGCGGGCCTGTTCTCTGCTCCACCTGGAGGCGCATTGGCGTGCTCAACCCCACGCCGTCGCAGCCCGAGTTGCTGACCTCCACGCCCACGATGGCGCGGCTTTGCGGATCGCTGGCAAGCTGCACGTTTACGGCGGGGTTGAAGCCCCCGTTGGGCATCTTCATCACGCGCGCTTCGGCATCGGTGGTGCTGACGCGCGGCTGACGCTGACGCACCTTCGCGCCCTGCTTGCCCGCTCCCGCGCGGCGTTCCGACTGGGCTTGCTTCTGTTTCAGTTCGGGCAACTGCGCGATGGCTGCCTGGAGCCGCTCCAGCTTCTCTGCCGCGGCCCGCTTGCGCGCTGCACACTGCCGCGCAGACAACGAGGCGTACTCCGGCGAATCCACCTGCTGACGCAACTGCTCGACATGCTGACGCGATTCTTCAAGCAGCTTCTCCAGACGCTCCTGGCGGCGGAAACTGCCCGCCCCGGCGCTGACGCGAACCCGTACGCCATCCTGGCTGATGCGGCTCACATGCACGATCTGCTTGTCCACCAACGACGCGATCACCTGCGTAAAAAGATCGTCCAGAGCCGCTCCGTGATCGCTGCGGAAGTCCGACAACAGGCGATGATTTACCGTCACCCCGCCGCACAGCCAGCGGAACGGCGCACTGTCTTGGCAGCGCCGCGCCAGTTCGCGCGCCGAACCGATGCCACGGATGCAGGCGTAGAGCCACAGCGCCACCAGAAGCTGCGGGTCGGTCGCGTCCCGGCCCGCCTGGCCGGCGCGCGCTTTGATCGGCTCGTGGAACTGCTTCAGGTCCAGCTTCTCTACCACCGACAGCACCATCCGAACCGGATGGCCAGCACTCACAAGGTCGTCAGGACACTGCACAACCATCGCTACCTGGCGGCGCTCCGGACGGCGCAAGCGAACCGTTGCTTGCACCTGGTCGAAAACCAAATCGCCAATGTCTTGCTTATAAGCCACAACCCTCTGCAAATCTTCTACCCTACTTCAGAGGGAATCGGAAAAGTCACAGGCTCTCAGAATGACAGCTCCATTTATGTTACGAACTTTAGGGATGGGACACTAGAACGGCTTTTCCGTCAGGAACGGCTCGGGCTTCAGGGACCCGTCGCGCTGCTTGACCAGCATCTGCACCTTGCCCTCGGCCGCTTCCAGCTCCTGCTTGCAGGCGGCCGACAGGTTTACGCCTTCTTCGAAGAGCTTGAGCGAGTCCTCGAGCGCCAGATCGCCCTTTTCCAGTTGTTCGACGATGGTCTCGAGCTTCTTGAGCGATTCTTCAAACGACGGCATAGGGTTCAACCTTTCCCTCTCGTTACCTGGCGCCAGCCTAGCTCCGCTAACACCGCTAGCGCCGCTAACTCCGCTGTTCGTTTCTCGGCAGCGCCGCGGCAATCACCTCGGCCGCCACATCGCTATGCCCGTAAGGAGCGCTTACTTGAACGCCCTGGACCAGCGGACGGACCGCCTCCAGCATCTCCTGCGCGATGCGGATGCCCTCGGCCCGCGCCGCCGCGGGCGTATTGGCCTGCGCCATGCGCAGCATGATCTCCTCCGGCATGGCGATGCGCAGGTCGTTCTTCATATATTCGGCGTTGCGCAGGCTGGTGAGCGGCCAGATGCCGGCAATGATCGGAATGCTGCGGTCCCCAATGCGCTCCTTGGCCCGCTCCAGAAACTCTTTGAGCAAGCGCAGATCGAAGACCGCCTGGGTAATGGCGTATTCGGCTCCCGCCTCGACCTTGTAGGCAAAGCGCCGCAGCTCGTTGTCGATCTCGGACACGCCGGGATTGGCGGCCACGCCGATGGTAAAGTTGGTGCTTGCGCCGATGGAGTTGGAGCCGATGTCGAGCCCGTGATTCAGCCGGTTGGCGACGTTCACCAAACCGATCGAATCCACGTCAAAGACCTGAGAAGCGTCGGGATAGCCGCCCTGCTTGGGCGGTTCGCCGGTCACGCAGAGAATGTTGCGCAGGCCGATGGAGGAAGCTCCCAGCAGATCCGACTGGATGGAAAACAGATTCCGGTCGCGGCAGGTGTAATGCAGAATCGTCTCCATCCCCGTGTGCTGCTGAATCTGGATGCAGAGACTTTGCCCGCTCATGCGCGCCGAGGCCTGAGCCGCATCGTAGACGTCGATGGCGTCCACGCCCAGCCGCGCCAGCAGTTGCGCGCCCTCGATTTCGCGCGAGCAATCGATGCCGCGCGGCGGCACAAACTCGACCAGCTTGACGAATTGCTTTTCCGCAAGCAATGCGCCCAACCGCGAGCGCTGCCCCAGTGCGGCAGGGGGCGTCTCGTTGCCAATCTCCGGCGCCGATCCGGTCACCGTCACGCGCGCTTGCTCGTCTATAGACCGGATGGCCGAACGCATGGCGCGGATGTGGTTCGGGGTGGTTCCGCAGCAGCCGCCCACAATCTGCACTCCGGCGGCAATCGCCTTGCGTGCGAAGCTGGCCATGTACTCCGGCGAGCAGAGATAGACATTGCGGCCTTCGATGGCCCGCGGCACGCCCGCGTTGGGCATGGCCGCCAGGGGCAGCGCCGTGGCCGCGCGCATGGCCTCCACCGCGGTCAGGACCGTGGCCGGACCGCTGGAGCAGTTCACGCCCACCGCGCCGGCGCCCCACTCGGTGAGCAACGCCGCGGCCTGCGCGGGCGAAGCGCCATCCAGGCACTCGCTCTCGTCGTCCACCGTGACCATGACCAGCACCGGCAGATGCGGCGCTACGGACTTGGCCGCTTCCAGCGCCTCACGCGCCTCGTTCAAAGCCGGCATGGTCTCCACGATCAGCAGGTCCACATGATTCTCGGCCAGAATGGCGATCTGCTCGGCAAACGCCGCGCGCGCCTCATCCAATCCGGTCTTGCCCAGCGGCTCCAGGCGCACGCCCAACGGGCCAACCGAGCCCGCGACCCACGCGGCAATTCCCGCGCCAATTTCAGTATTGACGGCCTGCTTCTCCTTCAAGCGCTCGATAGCCTGCCGCGCCAGGCGCACGCCCGCGGCGTTGATCTCGGCGATCTTCCCCGCCAGACCGTGACGCGCCAGGCGAAAGCGGTTGGCGCCGAAAGTATTGGTCTCAAGAATCTCCGCGCCCGCCTGCAAATACTCCTCATGCACGGCCAGGATCAGGTTGGGGTCCGAGAGGTTCAGCTCGTCGTAGCAGCGGTTGACGAAGATGCCGCGCGCGTAGAGCACCGTGCCCATGGCGCCGTCGGCGAGCACGGGGCGGTCGGCAAAGAGCTCGGAAAAGCTGGTCATCTTGTTGTCATGCTACCGCATTGCTGGCGGAGTTGTATGCAACCTCGCCGGGGATCCTGCCGGAGTTCCCTGCGGCAGGCCGAGGGATTCCAGGCGGTGCCCGCAGGGAGTCATGGCCCGAGGGCAGCACGCTTTCAATGGCTGCTCCGGCGCCGCGAAGAGCCGGGGCGCTTTGTTATACTTCGGGAGTCATAGCCTGCGTGGAAATCGCTTCCGGTCCTTGCCATTTGAGCGATTCCCGTGTGCTCGCATCGCCATTTCTTTGTCGACGCGGCCGGTTGCGCCGCTCCATCAATCGAGGGTTGGGATTTTGAAGAACAGAAGTCTTTGGATCAGCGTTGGTGCAGCGATCGTTACCGCGGCTGTACTGGCAGGATGTGGCAGCACCTCTTACCCCGATGGCCGCTCGCTCCCTCCCAGCAGGCTGGTCAACCGCGTCGTCATCGCCATCCAGAACCCCGGCGTGCAGTCCAAAGGGGCGCTGGAGATTGTCGACGCGTACTACGATGAACGCAGCGGCTACAACGGCACGCCGGCTATATTTACCATCAGCGGCTACAGTGGCGCGCTGCCTGTCACCATCCAAAACATGCCTGAGGAGCAGTTCGGCGCAGTGTACGGCTCGGGCGATGGCAGCTTGACTCTCGTCAGCTACGCGTCCGAGAGGGCCACCGGTACGGTGGGCGGCCTGAACGGGCCATCGTCCAGCGTCTTCATCACACGGAACAAGGCCTACGCGTTTGCGGCCAGCCAGGAGGCGCATCAGTTCACCGTCGCGAGCCCATCCAACGGTGGTTTCCTTGGGCTCAACCTTCCCAACGTATACCGCGTAAGCGTCAATCCCAGTGGATCGGTCGCACTGGCATTTGTGCAGAACTCCCCTTACGTCTACTACCCGCATCAGCTCTCCTCCGCGCAAACCATCGCCTACTCCGGAGGCTCTTCCACGTGGCCCAAGGCCGCGGTCGACTGCGAGCCGCAGAATGTGCCCACCTGGTGCCTGTTTCAGATGCAGAGTCCCGACAAGGTCGACCCGACGGGCAACTATTATGGCGCGCCGCTCACCTTCGATCACCCCATCAAGGCTGTCTTTTCGGCCGACGGCGGCACCGCGTACATCCTGAGCTGCGGGCCCGAATGCGGAGGCGCCACGGCAGCGTACACGCCGGTTCTCGTCGCGCCCATGATCTTTCTTCTGGGCCAGTATTCCGGGCTTCTGCCCACCACGAGCGCCCTGGCCAAAGCCACCGTCCCCATTCCCGGCGGAGCCAGCAATGCGCTGGTCGACTCCTCCACCATGTATGTGGTGGGTCAGTGCCCGGAGTTGGCGGGCACCACCCTTGGCCAGTGCCAGAGTGCCCCCTCCAGCCAAACCTACTGGGGCGGCAATCTGACCGTGGTCAACCTGGCCACGAACACCATCACGACGAGCGCCGCCATCAGCGACGGTCAACCCGGCGCCATGAGCCGCATCCTCGAAGCCGACGACAATACCCTCTGGATCGCGATGACCGGTTGCACCACCGGCGTGCGCTACGCCACCAGCCCGGCGAACGGCTACGGTTGCCTGACCATGTACAACACCTCCACCAACACGGTGACGCTGCTGGAGCCGTACATCGGCGATGCCACCGGCGTTGCCGCGGTTACCGGCCTGCACAAGATTTACACCGCCGAAGGCGGGCAGGTGTACATCTACTCCACGGTCGATGGCTCGTCGATCAACAACCAATTCGTGGCCGTGACCGGCACCGCATACGACGTGGCCTACATCGACGCGCTCACCGACGCCAACAACACCGTGTATTAGCGGAGTTAGCGGAGCTGGCGGAGTTAGCGGAGTTAGTTCCGAAGCCGCATGGCTGCGCAGCCCCGGAAATGTAGCGCCGGTCTCCAGACCGGCTGTAGTGCGGGCGTCCACGCCCGCACCGATCAGAGAATGATTACGAATTCATGCGGTTTGAGAATTAGTTCCCATGCCCACTGAAGCCCTCGACTTTCGCGCCGACGTTCTGGCCATCGCCGCGCATCGCGACGACGTGGAGCAGAGTTGCGGCGGAACGCTGCTGCGCATGGCGGCGCGCGGTCTGCGCACTGCGATTCTCGATTTGACCCAGGGCGAGGCTGGCACTCGCGGCACGGCGGAAGAGCGCGCCCGCGAGGCGGAAGAAGCCGCGCGCATTCTGGGCGTTGGCTGGCGCCGGGCGCTCACCTTGCCCGACGGCGCCATCGAAAACACTCTCGAGAATCGCTTGGGCGTAGTCCGCGTCCTCCGCGAACTCCGGCCGCGCGTCGTCATTCTGCCCTACTGGCAGGCGCGCCATCCCGACCACGCCATCACGGGCACGCTCGGCTACGATGCCTGTTTTCTCGCCGGCCTCAAGAAAATCGACACCGGGGTCCCCACGGACAGGTCTTCGTCCGTGGGGCGGGAGACGGGTGGGGAGCCGCATCGCCCCTTCAAAATCGTCTACGCCAGCCTCTACGCAGACGTGCGCCCCAGCTTCATCGTCGACATCACGCCCTTCATCGAGCAGCGCCATCAGGCGCTGATGGCCTACCGCTCGCAATACGCCAATCAACCGGCAGGCAGCGGCCTCTTCGTTCCTGAGGAAGAGATTCTTGAGCGCACCTTTGCCGAGGCGCGCCACTACGGATTGCTGGCCGGCGTTCGCTACGGCGAGCCTTTCGTGCAAAAAGAGGTCGGCCTCGTCGACGATCTAACGCTCTTGCCTGTGCGATCGATTTAGAATGGGAACCGAGATTCCTGGAGCCAGGTTTCGCACCGAATCCCATGACCAAGATCAGCCGACGCCGTTTCTTGTCCACCGCCGCATGCTCAATCGCTGCGGCTCGCCTCTCCGCGCAGGCCAAAGCAGAGATCCAGGTCGCGCTCACCATTCCGTCTGGAGCAACAGGCCCTCACATGCCGGCGGATTTCGTTGGCCTTTCCTACGAGGTCCAGCAACTCACCGATCCGGCTTTCTTTTCGCCGGAAAATGGCGGCCTCGTCCGTGCGTTCCAAGCCGTTGCCCCGCGCGGAGTACTGCGTCTCGGCGGCAATACCAGCGAGTATGGCTGGTGGCAGCCCACGCCTGGCTCGCCCGAGCCCGAACACCCTCCCATCCGTGAAGTCGTGGGCGAGCCCAAGGCGCAATTCTACGCAGTGAGTGCGGAAGCGGTGCGCAACCTGGCAGAGTTTTTGAAGACCACGGGTTGGAGCTGCATCTACGGGATCGGTATGGGAACAAACACGCCAGAGCGCGCGGCCGAAGAGGCCGAAGTCGCTGCCAAAACGCTGGGGCCGAGCCTCCAATACTTCCAGATTGGCAACGAGGCGGATCTGTTCAACTGGCATTTGCGCGATCCCCAAACCTGGTCGGCAAAGAGTTATCTGGCTGAATGGCTCAAGATGGCGGACGCCATCTCCGCTCGCGTCCCCGGCGCCAAGTTCGGTCTCCCGGACGTCGCCAGCAACATCGCCTGGCTTACGCAAATCGCCGGCCAGTGGAACTCCATCGAGCATGCTCCGCGAGTGGCCAACCTCACGCACCATTATTACTTCGGCGGGCCCGCCACCAATCCCGATGTCAACATCCCCAACCTGCTCAAGCCGGCGACGATGGCGAAGGTGCAGGCCACGGCCGACATCGCCAACGTGGCCGCGGCCAAGATGGGCGTTCGCCTTCGCATGACCGAGGGCAACTCCTGCTACCGCGGCGGCAAGCCCGGAGTTTCCGATGTCTTTGCGGCAGCTCTCTGGGCGGCCGACTACGCGCTGCTTCTCGCCAGCAATAACTACTCCGGCGTGAACCTGCATGGCGGCACGGGAAAGTCGGTCGCGAATTCGGTCGGAGGCGTTCTGCCGGGCGACCCGATGCTCGCTGCCGAAGGCGCAACGCCCGAGCAGATTGCCTCGCACCCGCATCCCTTCTACACGCCGATTGCGACCTTCGGCGCGGAGTATCTCCTTGAGCCGGTCGCGTATGGATTGAAGTTTGCCGGCTCGCTTGCAGGCGGAACGATTCTCGATGCCGGCTTCACGCAAAAGCTTCAGGTGGCCGGAGTGAATGCCTCGGCCTACGCCGCCAAATTGGCCAACGGAACTACTGCCGTCGTTGTTCTCAACAAGGACGCAGAGAACGATCTGTCGCTGCGCCTGGATTTTCGAGACGCCAAGGCCGCGAAGGTGGCGGCGGAAACCTTGAACGCCCCAGCGCTCGACAGCCGTGAGGCGCACATCACTCCATCCCCAGTCACCCTCCATCTCAAGAACGGGAAGATTGCAATCCTCGTTCCACACGCTTCGGGTCTTCTCGTCCGCGTGGGATGAATCGCGGCGGTCCTTCAGGATCGATGGAGCACTGCATAACTAACGCCCGCTGTCATCCTGAGCGGAGCGAGGCGCGTTCTTTGCGCCTTGCGGAGTCGAAGGATCTGCGGTTGTTTTTCGACGAGCTCAGAATTACCCCACTATCGATTCGGCAAGAGAATGCTGCATCCGTGCCCCATCCTTTTCCGCGCCCTCTGCGGAAATGGGTGGGAAAGTGCGCCACTGTTCCATCGCCGGATCGATAGGTGAGCAACCCGGTCCCCAATTCTTTTGCCGAGGCTTCGGCCGCTCTTTCGCCGAGTCTCGCGCTGTTCGTTGTGCTAAGGTTCAAGCGTGAGTCAAGGCGCGCCAGAGAAAGCCCGAAAAGGCATCGCAAAGCCGCGGCTCTTGCCCGGTTTGGCGGTGAAAGACGGCCTGATCCGCCATCCCTTCGACCTGGAGTTTGGCGTGCGCACCAGTGGGCTGATCGCCGGCCGCCATCTGAATGCCGGCCACCGGCACGATCGCCACGTTACAGCCTACTACGCCATTGCGCCTTCGGTTTTTCAGGGCATTCTGGTGCGCTGGCGCCGCTGCCGGCCCATCGCGCCCATCGATGCCTATACGTTCATCGATCTCGGCGCAGGCATGGGCCGCGCATTGCTGCTCGCGGCCGCGTTTCCCTTTCGCGCCGTCGTGGGCGTCGAACTGCACCCAACTTTGGCGCGCATCGCGCGTAGAAATCTCGCACTATGGCGCGCCGCCGGCCGCGCCCGCGTGCCCACACGTGTGCACTGCCGCGACGCGGCCAGCTTCCCGCTTCCGCCCGGCCCCTGCCTGGTCTTTCTCTTCAATCCCTTTGGCGCGCCCGTGCTGCGGCGGTTGTTGCGCATGTGGAAACAAACTCAAGCCAAACACGCCGGGCCAGTGGATGTTCTGTACATCAACGACGAGCAAAGAAGCGTGCTCGCCTGTGAGCCCGGATTTGAGCGTCTCTTTCGTGGACAGATCCGCCGCTCCCACGCCGATGCCGTGACTGATCGCACCATTCTCACGCAACAACCCGGCGGAGAATACGCCGCGCCCGGATGGGAAGACTGCTCGATCTTCCGATGGAAGGCAGGGAACAACCTGGAGACCCGGAGAGAGGCCGGGTAACGTGATCGCGGGCGGTTTCTGTGGAAGACCCGTTCTGTGGAAGGACATTCAACGACGTTATGAGTCACAACACGCACGCGCATAGGATGCTGGACCAAGGGTGGCGTTTTTATTGTCATAAGCAGTACGAGAAGGCATTAGAGAAGTATTGCCTCGTTCAGCAGAGTTCTCCGCTGTACCCCGCCTCTTTACATTTACAGGCATTGGCTCATCGCGAGATAGGCCATACCCAGATTGCAATAGAACTGTTGAAACACTCTTTGCACTTGCAGCCAACCAATGCGCAGGCGTGGAGCGATCTCGGCAAACTCCATTTTCAGCTGGGACACAACCAACAGGTTATCGCTTGTTTTCAGATGCGTCTTAATCTGGTGCCTGACGATTGGGAGGCCTTGCGATATTTGGGCCTTTCCTGCCATGCGCTGGACAATAAAGAAGAGGCTCTGCGTTGCTTTAAGAACATGATGGCGATTAGGCCCGATCACACTGAGGCATATCGCTATGCCGCAAACGTCTTGTTTTGCATGGGAAGATATCAAGAGGCTCTGGAGTTGAGCGATCGAACCATGCAACTCTCATCTACTGACGCCGAGGCCTGGAACAATCGCGCGGCTACCTATTTTGCCATGAGCGATTTTGTGCGCTCCAAAGAGTGCGCGGAAGAGGCGCTAAAGATTGCGCCGCGCTATGCTGAGGCCTGGACGACTTGCACACAAGCGCTCGCAGAACTTGCCGATTATATGCAGGCAAGGCAATGTCTCATGCGCGCTTTGGAGATTGATTCCCAGAATGCGACTCTGTATTTCAAATTAGGGATCATTGACTTTAAGGAGCTTCACTACGAAGACGCCCTCGTTCGCTTTGAGCAGGCTCTAACGATCGATCCTACTTATCAGGAGGCACGCTGCAATCACGCCGCATGCCTGCTCAAGATGGAAAGAACCGAAGAGGCGATCTCCGCACTGCAGACACTTCTTGCATTGGCTCCGGATCAAGCACAATCTCTCAATAACCTGGGCGTTCTCTATTTGACGAAAGGTCAATATGCTCGTGCTCTTCCACTATTCGAGCGCGCAGTGAGTCTCAAAGCAGACTATGTTGACGCACTTATGAACCTTGGCAGTGCGATGGAGCATGAGCGTCAGTGGGACAGGGCCATTACGTATTATTCAAGGGCATACGAACACGCTCCCGATCATCCGGAGTTGTTGGGGAATCTGCTGAACGCGAAGCTAAGGAGCTGCGATTGGAGCAACTGGGAGACGCTGACAACCAGGTTGCTCGATTGCATGCGCGCAGGGAAAGACGTGTGCGCTCCGTTAAGAGCACTACCGCTTGCCGAAGATGCCGCGTTGCTGAAAACGTATGTCGCCTCGTATTGCGCACAAACATACGGAGAGAACAGCGCGGCGATTGCGATTACATCTGAACGGCGAAAGATCCGGGTGGGTTATTACTCCTCTGATTTTCGCGAGCATCCCGTAGCTTATCTAATGGCCGAGATCTTCGAATGTCATGACCGCGACCATTTTGAGATTCTCGGCTTCACCTATAATCTGCCGGACAAGGGCGAGATGTACAAGCGCATTGCCCGGTCAATGGATAAGATTTACGATCTGGATCCCCTTTCACATCGCGACGCCGTGCGCATGTGCAGGGAACTGCAACTGGACGTAGCCGTGGATTTAGCGCGCTTTACGGGGCGTTCGCGGGCTGGTATTTTCATCGATCGCGTGGCGCCTGTACAGATTAACTACATCGGATATCCGAGTACGATGGGAGTTGCGAACTGGGATTGCGTCATTGCCGACGAAGTGGTGGTTCCTGCCTCGCACCGCTCGTATTATGGAGAGAAGGTTATCTGGCTTCCAGGCTGTTTTCAGGCGAACAGCACTTATTTGAAGGTTGAAGATAGAGTGTACGCGCGCGAAGATCTTGGGCTTCCGAGAGATGGCTTTGTGTTCTGCTGTTTCAACGGCTTAAACAAGCTGCAGCCTTCTGTTTTCCGGCTTTGGATGTCTATACTGCGCCAGGTGCCCGATAGTGTTTTGTGGTTGGTCAATAGCAATGCGGTGGCGAAACAGAATCTGCGGGCTTCTGCCGAGGGCCTTGGGGTTGCGGGTGAACGCATCGTCTTTACCGAGCCCGTCTCCTTGCCGGAACATCACGCTCGCCAAAGGGCCGCCGATTTGTTTCTCGACACGATGCCATTTAATGCAGGAGCTACAGCGAGTTCGTCGCTGCGCGTTGGTCTTCCGATTCTTATCTGCGCCGGAGATACCTTTTCCGCCAGGATGGGCGCAAGCCTATTATTGACTCCTGCATAAATAATGCAATAATGGGTATTGAGGTTCAGAATACCTATGCCCCGGCTGAAGGGAAGCGCCGGTCTTCTGGAGGACCGGCGGAGACGCGCGTTGGCATTGCTGG
>Ga0182014_10007176_pt1 | contig 11737 bp, 7 predicted proteins | sample 612S2DmetaG_FD_120489 | JGI IMG/M metagenome (GOLD analysis project Ga0182014, IMG submission 120489) | Permafrost microbial communities from Stordalen Mire, Sweden - 612S2D metaG | ecosystem: Environmental > Terrestrial > Soil > Wetlands > Permafrost | place: Sweden: Stordalen | collected... | reverse complement strand
CCGGTGGACGATGACGACTGGAAGTGGACGCTGCGCTCGGTCGCCAACCGGCCCATCCTGCGCGTGCTTGAAGATGGCACCACCGTGGTCGCGCAGAGCGGAGAATCGGCCGCCGACCACGACTTGAAAGGCACTTTGACCTTCCTGGCCGGATCACCCGGGCAGGGTTTCGGCAGTCCGTCGGACATGAATGCTGGCTTCGCCGTGGAGCGTTCGCTGTTATCGAGCGGCACCCTGCGATTCAACGGCAACCTCGGTTATGGAACCGACGGACAGGGCATTCCAGCGGTGGTGCTCCGCTCCACTTACACGAACCGTTTCAACGGTGTCTTTGAACCTTCGCTGGCGATCACAGCCCTCAGGCTGAATTCGCCCGACCTGCATACGATGCCCGGTGCCACGCTGCAAGCGCTGTCGGTGACCAGTTCCGATCGGGTCGTCCTCGGCGACAGGCTGGAGATGAAGCTCGGCAGCGAATTGCAAGCGATCCAGTTTATGGGGCGGGTAAACACCTTCAAGCCCTTCGGATCGGTCGATCTGCATATCACGCCGAACACCGTGCTGGAGTATCAATACGCGAGTTCAGTCCCGAATATGGGACTGGAGGGTCGGTTGGGCAATGATCCTCCCGGCGACGATGGCTTGGAGTCGGCATCCTCGGACCTGAGCGAAACCGCTCCGCGCATGAGCATCACCGGGTTTTCTCCCGCAGTCGAGCGAGCGCATCACCAGGAAGTGTCGATCTCCCAGCGCATCGGCAAGAACAATATGCAGGTCGCATTCTACGCCGACAGCATGGCCGATCCGGTGCTCACCGGAATTGGCGAGATGATGCCTGGCGAAATCACGACCGAATCGGGCGATGTGTTGCCGGATGTGTACTCTGGCACTTTCAGCTATCAGGGGAACGATTACGCGACGCGCGGAATGCGAGTGGTGCTGCAGCGCAAGCTGTACTCCGATCTGACCGCGACCCTCGATTATGCCTACGGAGGCGTGCTCGATCTGTCACGCCCCGACGTCCAACTCCAGGACGCGCGGCAGTGGATTCACGCCGAGCAGCGCCAGGCTGTGGCCGCGAAGTTCAGCGGAACTTTGCCCAAGGCGAAGACGCGCTGGATCGCCTCCTATCGTTACACCGGCGGCCGCACCTTGACGCCGGTCGATTTGTTCAATACTTCAGCCGGCCAGTCCGATCCTTATTTGAACCTCTTCATCCGGCAGCCGATTCCGGCCAGCTTCCTCGCCGGACACATGGAAGTTCTCATGGACCTGCGAAATCTGCTGGCGCAGGGGTATGTGCCCGTGATGGGACGGGACGGGCGCACTCTTTATCTGGTGCAATCGGCCCGCTCGGTGCGCGGCGGCGTAGCCTTCAGCTTCTAGAACCTCCCGCAACCTTCCAGAACCTGTAGATTCGCAATCTGTGATTCTGTAGACTACGCGCGAAAGACTACCTGCGAAAAGACGGCCGGTGATCGCTTCGAACCCTGGTCATGTAACTCTTCTGTTGCCTCCCGATCGCTTCCGGGCGACGCAGATTGCGAACTGATCCACTCCACCAATTCTCCCAATAAATTTCGGCACTCTCTTTCGAGCCTCGTTATATAATTCCGCGCATCTCAGGTGGAACGTCATTTGTTACTCGCGGAGCGTGGGTCTGTTCCAGTGCCCGCGATGAACTGAGACCAAGGAGCCCGGGAATGAAACTGCATTTATTGATAGTGTTCGTTCTGCTCTCAACGGCCATGCTAGTGGGCCAAACCTTTCGTGGGACAATCCTCGGATCCGTGACCGATCCCTCCGGTGCATTCGTAGCCGGAGCGACGGTCAAGGTGCGCAACCTGGCAACGGGCATTGAGCGCACCACCGTAACCAGCGGCGACGGCAGCTACAACGTCCCAGAGTTGCCCATCGGCACCTACTCCGTCACCATAACGCAGACAGGCTTCCAAACCGCCGTCACCAACAACGTCGAAGTGGACGTGGCCACCGAACGCCGCGTGGACGCGCAGTTGAAAACCGGCCAGGTCAACCAGATGGTCGAGGTCTCCGGCGGAGACCTTCCCCAGATCGAAACCCAGTCCAATGACCTTGGCGGCGTGATCACCGCGCAAGTTGCCGATGATATGCCCGTCAACGGCCGCGACTACACCAAACTCATCTATCTCAATCCTGGAGTCGCCGGCTCACCCGACCAGATTTCCGATTCCCCCGGCTCCTTCGGCGAGTTCTCCATGAACGGCGCCCGCGGCCGTTCCAACAACTATCTGCTCGACGGCACCGACATGAACGACGGCTATCGCAACGACCCCGCCATCAACCAGGCGGGCGTCTTCGGCACGCCGGCAACCATTCTGCCCATCGACGCCGTCGCTGAAGTCAACGTGCTCTCCAACTTCCAGCCCGAATACGGACGCAACGCCGGCGCCGTCATCAACATCGTGACCAAGAGCGGTGCCAACAAGATCCACGGAACCGGCGGCGAATACATGCGCAATGACGCACTCGACGCGCGCAACTACTTCAATCCTTCCAGTCAGCCCAAGGCGTCCTTCCACAACAACCAGTTCGGCGCCTCCTTAGGCGGACCAATCATCAAAGACAAGACGTTCTTCTACGTCGACTACGAAGGCCAGCGGGAACCGGTGGGAGTTGTCACCCTTTCCAGCGTCCCCACCGGTACCGCCCCCGACGGATCTCTTAGCCCCAGCGATTCAACCAATCCGGTCATCCAGAACCTCTTGTCGCGCCATCCCTGGCCGGCGCCAAATCTCTTGAACCCAGGGGGGATTAGCAATGGGGGCCTCGCCTCCGTCGTCTCCCCGTCTTACAACAATCTCACCAGTTTCATCGCTAAGATCGACCAGAATTTCAACGCCAACAATATACTCACCGGCCGCTATTTCTTTGGCGACAGCCTGCAATCGTTCCCCCTCGCCCTCGCCGCCGAGGGCGGCCAGTTGCCGGGTTTTAACACCATCACCCCGACCCGCGTGCAGCTCGCCTCTCTGTCCTACGTCCACACCTTTGGCGCCAACAAGGTGAATGAGTTGCGCTATGGCTGGAACCGCTTTGCCGAAGGATTTTTCCCCGCCGACCAGGCCTTCCACCCTAGTTCCATCGGGCTCTGTTCCGCAACCGCAACCACCGGTCCGAACAGCTGCGACGGAGCGCCTCCCTTCGATTCGGGCCTGCCTGTCATGCTGGTGAGTGGCGTGGCCCAACTCGGCGCCAACAGTGGCGTTCCCCGTAACCGCATCGACAGCAACGATCAGGTCATCGATAACTTTTCGTGGAAGATCAACAAGCACGACCTGAAGTTCGGCTTCGATTTCCATCGCACCACCGTGAGCCAGCCGGAATTCGACCACAATTTCCGCGGCCGGCTGGAATTCTCGAATACTTACGATAACAATGGCAATCTCATCGCAACCGGACTGCAGAATTTCCTGGCCGGCGACATAACCGGCGGTTTTCAGTACTTTGGAAACGCGGCACGCCACACGTTCGAAAACAGCTTTGGTCTCTATGCCCAGGATAGCTACCGCCTTACGCCGCACTTCACTCTGAACTACGGCCTTCGTTGGGACTACATGGGCGTTCTCGGCGAGAAGAACAACTTCCTCAGCAACATCACAAATCTCGATCTTGCGGGCGGGACCTTTACTCTCACTCAGGTTGGTCAGCCCGGCCTGAGCAGCCTCTACAATTCCGATAAAAAGGACTTCGCCCCGCGTGCCAGCATCGCTTGGGACGTCACCGGAAAAGGCAAAACGGTTGTCCGCTCCGGTTTCGGCGTATTCTTCGACGCTCCCTCCCAGGACATGATCATGGGCCATCTGCCCTATTCACCCTACTTTGATCCCGGACCCGCGTTCAACAATGCCCCAACCGTGCCGCTGGCGCAGCAGATTCTTTCCACCGGGCTTGCCGGTAGCGTGGCAACTTACGGAATCCAGAATGGAGTGCCCACCTACGCGCCGACAACCGCGTGCAATTACGAGTGCGACAGCTTCGGTTTCGACCGCAATATCAAAACGCCTTACATGGAGAATTACAACCTCAACATCCAGCAGCAGCTTACCAGCAAGACCGTGATTCAGATCGGCTACGTCGGATCGCAAGGTCATCGTCTATGGCGTTTCTTCGATCTCAGCCAGCCGAGTCAGGCTGCTATCTGGAACGCCGATTGCCTCGGTCAAACACCCATGCCGGCCAATGGCATTGGGCCGTGTCCCCAGGGGGGTGGCGCCATCCAGGACTACGGCGTTCCGCGCAATTACATCCCGAGTAATCCCTATGGTTCTGTCTACCTCCTGCAGGAAAACTCCACCGGCAAGTCTAACTACAACGCGCTACAGACCAGTTTCCGGATTAACGGTTGGCATGGCATCACCTCGGTCGTGAACTTCGTCTGGTCGCGCTCTATGGATAACTCCAGCGATGGAGAAGACTTCGAACCGAACGCAGCGCAGCCGAATGACAGCAATAACCCACAGCTTGAATATGGACCCTCCAATTTCAACATCCCTCGCCGCCTCACCTGGAACTTCTCCTACCAGCTCCCCAAGATGGGTGGCGACTGGCAGCGACTGAAGAACGGCTGGGGTATTGACAGTATCGTGAACCTGCAGGATGGCCAGCCCTTTCAACTGAACTATAACTTCGAGGATGACTATAGCGGTGGCGGCAACGGCTTTGACCGCCCCGATGTGGTCGGCCCCATCAAGTACGACGCCAAGAATCCGCTCAATTACCTCGACCTGAGTTCATTTGCCATCCCGTGCCAAATTACGGCCGCCGCCCAGGCCGCGCCCAGCGGCACCGCTGGGGACTGCGTGCCTGGCACCCGCCACTACGGTAACGAAGGCCGAGACGCTCTCCATGGCCCCACCTTTAAGGAGTGGAACTTTGCCGTTTATAAAAACACGTCGATCACGGAAAGGTTCAACATGCAGTTCCGCGTCGATTTCTTCAATATCCTCAATCACCCCAACTTCGCCAACCCATTTCTGCCTTCCTATATCGCAGATCCCACTGGGACAGTTCCTAACCCGGCCTGCAACAATGGCGGCTGCAATATGGCGATAAATGGCAGTGGGCGGGAAGTGGGCAACGGGCCCTATCACATCTCCGCCACTGGCGACGTCGGCATCGGCAATCCGTACATCGGCGGCGGAGGTCCGCGCGGCATTCAGCTCGCCGTCAAATTCACTTTCTAACCGCATGGAATTTCTACCCCGGCTCCTCCCGCAAACCTGCGGGAGGAGCGTTTTTTTTGCCAACCGTTCCAGCTCCCACGTTCCCCGCAAACTGGTCCAAACCGAAAGCACCGCAACCCCCGCGTTGGTGGAGCGACGGGCGTCCTCGCCCGTCCAGCTCTAGACCGGAATCATCGTTGCTGTGTCCTGCTCGCGTAGGGGCAGCCGCCCCCGGCTGCCCAGCCGAGCAAAGCTCGGCACTTGCCCGTAACCCGCCTTCTCTGTGCTTGACACAAGAGCTATAATAGAACTTAGGTCGCAGCCCAGCGCGGTCGCGCCGAGATTCCACTAAGTTATTTGAAATCTAGATTTTGCGCGACTTGGTAAGTCCAACTCATTGATTCTAAAGGACAAGTCCCCAAGAAGTTGCCAGTAACTCCTTTGTTATGAATACTTTGTAAGTTAACTCCTTTAGAGTCAAAGACTTGGCGGAAATTTCCCCGTAAACCTATGATTTTAATAGACAATGGGGAGGGGGGTACCCCCACCAGTACCAACTAGTAAACATACGCAAAATTAGAGTCAAGCCACCACCGTTTCCCCCAAACTGCGGTAAACTTCCGAGGCATGACTGAGAGAACTACAACTACTGACAGGCGTTCGCGCCAGCGGATGCCAGTTCGTGTCCCGGTCAAGGTGCGTCACGAGGGCGGTGAGCACCAGGGCCTGACTCGCGATCTGAGTTCATCGGGAATCTTTCTCTATTCCGAGTCAGGGATGAAAGCGGGTTCGAAGCTGGAGTTGGTCATCATGCTGCCGCCCGGCCTGGGACTGGGGCCCGGAGGATGGACGCTCTGCGAGGCTTCGGTGGTGCGGGTGGAGAAATCGGATGGCAAGGGTATGGGCATTGCCGCTACCCTCGACCGCATCGCATTGGTGCCCGAGATCAGCTGAAAAGTCGGTTGATTCTCACGTTGATCCTCTTAGGCTGATCCAGGCGGCGAAATAATTTGTTCTCAAAATAAAAAGATTGCTTCCCAATGCCCCGCCTCTGGTGCAATAATGCGCGTTTTGAAAGCAAAGGCGAAGTTGGGTGCCTTCCAGGTGGGCCGAGTCATGTGGATTGAAAAACTCACCGATGGCGTTCTTGAACTGGACACGCCGATCGGTCCTCGATATGTACAACCGAATCTCTTGCAACGCGCGTATCTGATTTGGACATTCCGGAATTTTTTCTCGCTGCCGCAGCAAGTGCTGCGCCCGTGGGAACACCGATTGATTGATCGTCTGCGGAGCGAGAACAGGTTCGTATCCTTATCCGCAGCGGGCGCGCCCGACCGGCCAGTCATCGGAAGAGTCGAGCGGCGAGCGCCGGCTCACGCCGAGGTTGTGCCGATTCGCAAACCGGTTTCCAGTGCGAACTCCGTAGCCGAACAAAGCCGGGAAGCCGCCTCAGCGTAATCGCAAAAGCCCGCTGCAGTCGCGGCGGGACTGCACTGCGTTCAACTCAAGTTAGTCTCGAACTCAAGCTGCGCTCAAATTCAATTGGGATGAGCCGTCTCGTTCGCAGGGGTTTCGTCCTCCTCCATCGGATGGGGATTATGCCCGGATGGCGTCTCGCCGCAGGGTCCGCCGTGCCCGCCTCCGGCATGTCCTCCGGCGTGGCCGCCGTTGCGCTGCTCCTGACAGGACCGCATAGCCTCCTGTTGTGCGGGTGTGATGATGGCATCGATCTCCTGCCGTTCCCGCTGATGAATCTGCTCGATCTGTTGCCGCTTCTGCGGTATCGAGAGCGACGAGTTAGCGCATACCGCTTCAACTTCCTGGCGCGCCTGCTGTGCAACGGCCCGACGCTGCTGCCAAGCCGATTTGGAAACACCCGCAACCTCCCAGCAAGGTTCTTGCCGCAGGCGTTTAGTTGTTCCGGGCGCGGTGGAGGGCCCAGTGCGAATGGAAACTTGGGCGCTGGCATTTCCGGCAAGCGCCGCTGAGAGAATGATCGCGGCAAGCAGCGCTGAACGCACAGTCTTGTTCCATGGCATAAAGTCTCTCCTCCGGAGAACCCAAACCCAGCGTAACCGGGAAAGTCGCACAGCGATTGTACTGCGATTGTAAAAGAAAGAGGTCAGGCTTTTGGTCCGGTGCAGGGGGCTTGGGCATAGGGAATCGGGGCCGGGATCCGTAAATGTCGGCCCATCCGGAGCGCCGCGCCCGAAATCAAGATTGCGTCGGGCCGAAGACGCCGGAAAGCAAAGCTCAGGCTCATCCCCAATACAGGACCGCGCAAAACGGATGGTATAATTAAAATTTGTCCCCACCTTGCCGTTGGCAGTGGGCGCGTAGCTCAATTGGCAGAGCAACTGACTCTTAATCAGTAGGTTGTAGGTTCGATTCCTACCGCGCTCACCACTTCAATCGCTTAGCTCGCCTGGTGCGGTCACGAGAAGAATACTGAGGAACCATCGAAATATAGTTCACTTGAATTTTTTGGTCAAGGGCGCATATTGCGTGCCCAGCCTCATGAACAGCAGTTGTTTTCGGCATAGTTGTCACTCGCGGAGTCCGAGATGAGTCTTGAATTGATTGTCCCATTTCTTCGGCCTATCGAGCCGCTCTTGCTCGACGAAACGTTGAGAGAAATCATGGGCAATCCCGACTCGACTTGGTGGTATGACCGCGAGGGAGAACTGATCCAGGACAAGAGCGTCCGCTTCGATGCGGAGCGCCTCCGCACCGGCCTTGAAGTTGTCGCCAAACAAGCTGGGCAAGAAGCTCGATGAGGACAACCCGATCCTCAACGCGCAGCTCCCGGACGGGAGCCGCCTTGCAGCGGTCATTCCGCCGGTCGTGCGCCCCGATCCAGCGGTGGTGATCCGCAAGTTCACCAGCCGCCGTTACACCGTCGAAGACCTGATCGCTCGCGGTACGCTAACGCGCCCGATTGCGGAGTTTCTTGCCGCGCAGATCGTGGACGGCAAGGCCATCCTCATCAGCGGCGGAACCGGCACCGGAAAGACCACGCTTCTCAACATTCTTGGGCAGTCGATTCCCGCGCGTTCAGCGCCGATCTGACGGGCATCTGTGTCGACGGGATACCATGCTGTCGATCGGGAGCCCGACGCGTGGAGCGAACGACGTAGTTGTTTTTGTACGATACTCATTGCTCGGGGGCATGGGGGTAGACAACCCCCAGCGGGGTGCAGGGGCTGGCCCCGCATTGGAGCGCGAAGCGCGGCTGGCTTGGGGTTGCCGTTCTTTTGCCTTTGATCCGCGCCGTTAGCCGCCCGTGTCGCGCAGATGAAATCCGACTTTCTCGTAGAACCGATACGCGGCTTCAGGCCGGGGCATATCGCTTGATCGAGATGCCCCGTGCGTGCGCTCGCGTTTTCGTCACGTCATAGGCGAGCTGCATCCGGAGAAGGTGATCCATGTCCGGGCCGAACGCCTTTTCGATGCGCAGGGCCATTTCCGGCGTCAGCGCGGCCTTGCCGTGCAGAAGATCGGAGAGCGTAGCGCGGCGCACTTTCAAAATCTCAGCCGCCTTCGACACGGTGAGGCCGAGAGCTTCGATGACTTCAGTTCTTATCAGGTCGCCCGGATGGGGCGGATTCTTCATGGGCATTTCGGCCTCCTAGTGGTAGTCGATCAGGTCAATATCGCTGGCGGTGTTTGTCTGTTCGTCGTAGTTGAAAATCAACCGCCAGTTTCCCGTGACAGTCAGGCTCCATGATCCTTTCCGGTCGCCCTTAAGAGGATGCAGTTTCCAGCCGGGAAACCGGTTGAGCTGGTCCAGCATCTCGGCGGTTTCGAGGGCGAACAGAAGCTTGCGCAGCTTGTCGGCCATCGCGGACGGCACCCCCTGGGCATTTCCTTCCTCCTGGAGCTGCCTTAGCCCTTTGTGGCGAAAGCGGACAAGTTGCATGTTATCCTTTTCACTATTCCAGTATGTACGGCTATACCGTACATGTCAAGTGGTTTATTGTGGGAGGGAAAACCCGCACAGAACCTCCGCAATTGACTATGGGTAGCGGGCCTGCAAGTACAAGGGTATAACCGCGCTAACGTGCAGAAATGCCGGGCGTGGTCGCGGCGGGTGGGTGGATTGTATGACGTAAAGGGGGTTATGTCGAAGCAAGGGGGGAAGGGAACCAAGGGCGGCAGCATGGGGGGACGGAAAAACGGTGGTGGGTCAGTTTGGAAAAGCAGAGCCGTGGTGGAAAGGGATTAATTTCTGGCCACAGCCGCAAAATGACGGACTAGCGTCCAAGGCGCAGAGGACGATGACCTACAACTGGCCTTAAACAGATTTGGCGACGGCGAGTCAACGGGTCTTGGTCGCTATCGACTTACTTGATCGTAACCAGCTTATCCACCAACCCCGAGTAGTCCTTCTTCTCCAACCCATGGACCTGCTTGTTATATTCGTCCACTTTGCTGGAGTAATTCATGGAGCAGAACTTGGGGCCGCACATCGAGCAGAAGGCGGCTGACTTATATTGCTCCTGCGGCAGAGTTTCATCGTGCATGGAGCGCGCCGTCTCGGGATCCAACGACAGTTCAAACTGCTTTTCCCAATCGAACTTGTAGCGGGCATAACTCAGGGCGTCGTCGCGGTCGCGGGCTCCGGGACGCTCGCGGGCTATGTCGGCGGCGTGAGCGGCGATCTTGTAGGCGATGATTCCGTCTTTCACATCTTTTTCATTGGGCAGGCCGAGATGTTCTTTCGGCGTTACGTAACAGAGCATCGACGCGCCGTACCATCCAATCATTGCCGCTCCAATGGCGGAGGTGATGTGGTCGTAGCCGGGAGCGATGTCGGTGACCAGCGGGCCGAGCGTGTAGAAGGGCGCCTCGTCGCACCACTCGTTTTCGAGATCGACCTGCTCCTTGATCTTGTGAATCGGAATATGGCCGGGGCCTTCGATCATGACTTGCACATCGTGCTTCCAGGCGATACGAGTCAGTTCGCCCAGGGTTTTCAGTTCGGCGAATTGCGCTTCATCGCTTGCGTCGGCGAGGCAGCCGGGACGCAGGCCGTCGCCTAGCGAAAAACACACATCGTACTTCGCGAAAATCTTACACATGTCTTCGAAGCAATCGTAAAGAAAATTCTGCTTGTGGTGGTGAGTCATCCATTGGGCAAGGATCGCGCCGCCGCGGCTCACGATACCCGTGATGCGTTTCGAAACCATGGGCACATACTGAATGAGCACGCCGGCGTGAATCGTCATGTAATCCACGCCCTGCTGCGCCTGCTCTTCGATCACTTCGAGCATTACGCTGGCGGTGAGATCTTCGACGCGCTTGACGCGCGAGATCGCTTCATAAATCGGAACCGTGCCGATGGGAACGGGTGAATGCCGGATGATGGCTTCGCGAATGGTGTGAATGTCGCCGCCGGTCGAGAGGTCCATCACCGTGTCGGCGCCGTAATGAACGGAGGTGTGCAGCTTCTTGAGCTCTTCTTCAACGTTCGAAGTGACGGCCGAGTTGCCGATGTTGGCGTTGATCTTGCAGAGCGACGCCACGCCGATTGCCATCGGCTCCAGTTCAGGATGGTTGATGTTCGCCGGAATGATCATGCGGCCGCGAGCGACTTCATCGCGCACCAATTCGGGCGTGATCTTCTCCCGGTAAGCGATGTATTGCATCTCGTCGGTGATCACGCCGCGGCGCGCGTAGTGCATTTGCGAGAAGTTGCCGTCGGTGTTTTCGGCCTTCCGCTTTGCCAGCCACTCTGCCCGCGGTTTGAGAACCGCATCCAAACCATTGCCGTCAGCGCCGTTTGTACCATTGTCTGCGGACATTTTCGTCTGTACCATCCTTCACGGAATCTGGCAGCCTGGGGTGAGAGTCGATCTTCGATGCGAAGCCCTACAGGGGCGTCTGGCATCGAAGACGCTACGGCATTGCTAAAGTGACGCTCTGATACGAACCCCACTTCCACCACGGCCGCCTAACCTTGAAATTATACCCTGCTTGCAGGACGGGGCTGGTTTTCCCGGGGAAGTGCGGTGGGAAGTGCGGGCGGAGGCCAGGCTGGTGGACTGCGCCGCCGCCGGGAAAATGAATCCTTGTGCCAGGGCCGGGAGTCGAAGTAGAATGTCGTTATAACGACAATCGTGCGGGCAGTCTTCGTGAAGACAGATCCCGCGGGAGGAAGCAATGCTGAAACGGCTGATGGGTACGAGCAACGACGTGAGCTTTACGATGTTGCGAGTGGTTCTGGGAGTGGTGTTCTTCGCGCATGGGGCGCAAAAAATGCTGGGCTGGTTTGGCGGCTTTGGTTTTCACGGCACCATGGGATCGTTTACTCAAATGGGAATGCCGGCTGCCGTCGCATTTCTGATCATCTGCACGGAATTCTTTGGCGGACTGGGGCTGATTGTCGGATTGCTGACTCGCATCGCCTCTCTGGGAATTGCCGGCCTGATGATTGGAGCGATCTTCATGGTTCACCTGGCGAACGGCTTCTTCATGAACTGGATGGGCACGCAGAAGGGCGAGGGGATTGAATATCATCTGCTGGTGCT
>Ga0182014_10007175_pt1 | contig 11738 bp, 13 predicted proteins | sample 612S2DmetaG_FD_120489 | JGI IMG/M metagenome (GOLD analysis project Ga0182014, IMG submission 120489) | Permafrost microbial communities from Stordalen Mire, Sweden - 612S2D metaG | ecosystem: Environmental > Terrestrial > Soil > Wetlands > Permafrost | place: Sweden: Stordalen | collected... | reverse complement strand
TTAGCGCGGGCTGCTATCGCCGGGGCTACGATTGCGGCCTTTTCGACCTCTTGCCGTCGCGTTTCGACGGCCGGTACAGGGCGAGCGTATCGGCAGATTCCCGGCTTTCGTCGGCCATGCGCCGTTCTTGTCGAACCTCTTCGATCAGCATCTTCAGTTCCCGGAGCCTATCGGTACTCAGAAAGCTCAAGAGTTCGTCACTGGTGACCCGGTCGGAGCAAGCCAGGGCCGCCCGCATCGCTTCCACACTGCTGTGATCCACGTCGGGAATCTTCAGCTCGTCAACGATCCATTCCAAGTCGTCGTGGCCAAGGATGGAAAGGATTGCCGATTTGAGTGCCATAGGATTTCCGCTTGATTCTGCCCGTTACCGCCGCGCTTTCGGCCTCGGCCGCCCACGGTTGCCGCCGCTGGCGAGCGATCCCGTCCCTGGTGGGGATTATACTACAATCGTCGACGATGTGCCATGTTGGTGGCGTAGAACAGGAAATCTTGCAGGGTGCGTGAAACGCACCACAATCGGCAGCGAATGGTGCGTTTCACGCACCCTACGGATTGCTCTCACTCGTCCGCGTACACCCGCGTGCTCTCTTCTTTCGTGACCGGAGTTTGCATGTCGTCGGTCATCAGTTGGAAGCGGGCGCGGAGATCGCCGGGCTTGAGGGCTTTGGCGCGGAGGCGATAGGTCGTGTCGGCCTTGGGGGCCAATTGCCCCAAGCTCTCGAAGACCACGCGATCGCCCTCCAAGGCGTGACGCGTAGGTCCTTCGGCCGCCACCGGCTTCAACTCCGGCGGCAAGGTAATCGCCAACCGGACGTTGGCGGCCGCCTTCGAGCCCTGATTGACCACGTGCACCTCGTACACCGTCTCGCCGCCCACTTCGAGCGGGTCAACCGTATCGGACACTTGGAACAGGATGGACGCAAGGCCTTCGATCATCACGGGCTGCTCCTTCTCGATGAGCAGGCCCTTTTGCGCCATGCCGCGGAGCTTGATGGCGTGTTGACCGGCCTCGACCGGCATGGTCACCAGTTCCACGCTGCCGGTCTCGTTGGCGGGCAATTCCTCCAGCCGCCAATGAACGGTTCGCGTGGCTTCGTCATAGTGACCGGCATTGTTGGTGCTGACAAACTTCAGGCCGAGCGGCAGACTGGCGATCAGCTCGACCTGTTTGGCCGGCGCCGTGCCCGGATTGGTCACCGACACCTGGTAGGTGGCCTGGCGCTCCAGGTAGCGGCGTTTGGGGCCTTCCATGGCCACGTCCAACTGGGGAGCGAGCACTTCCAGATTGAGCTTGTTTTCGGCGCGGAGGCTGCCCTCGCCGCGGGCGCTAATCAGGTTCGTAGTCGGGCCGGGCCGGTTGGCCACCAACGGCAGCTCCAGCTTGCGGCTTTCGCCGGGCTTCAAGTTGCCCACCTGATACTCCAAGTCGCTGCCGGCCGGATGCTGCAAGCCGGGCGGAATCCGCTCTTCCAGCACGACCCCCGTGGCCACGCCCGTGCCGGGATTCGATACGGTAATCGTCAGCATCACCTGGTCGCCGATGAGGACCTTGTTGGGGGCCGCCGTTTCGACGACCAATTGCGGCCGGGTGGCAATGCTGCGGGCCGAGGCGGCCGCCCCAAAATGAACGCTGGCCACGCTGCCAATCTCGCCTTCGGCCGTGGGCATCAGTTGCATCTCGACCGTCGATTCCTCGCCAGGCCGGATCGTTCCGATGGCCCAAACCAGTTCGCCGTGCGGGCCGGGGCTGGCCTGCGGCGTGGTGCCCTGCAATCGCGTCCCCTTGGGAACCAGGTCGCGGATTTCCACGTCGGAGGCGGCAACCTGGCCGCTATTACGCACCATAATGCGGAAACTGGCCGCTTTGCCCACTTGAATTTCCTTGGGGGCAAGCTTCTGGATCGTCAGTTGCGGACTCTGCACGCCCTCGAGTTGCAGACCGCCCGGTTGACCGGTTCCCTCGCCTTCGCCGGCAGACTCCGACGCACCGCCGTTGCCGACCGGCGCGTCGAGCGGGCTGCGATCGATCTTCGCGGCCGATGTCGGACTGGCCGGCTTCGCGAAGGGATCGACCTTGAACGGGGCCGGCTCCCGACTATCTGTCGTCGCGGCGACTCGCTGATTGCCGCCGTTGGCCTCAACTCGTCCGGCCAACCCGCTGGAAGCGCCGGGCACCAACGCCGGGCCCCCCGCTGGCTGTTCGGACGACACGGGCATAGCCATCTGCCGCGACTGCGACCCGCCCGCGGCGTTTTGTGGTGGCACAGCAGCGTTCTGAGGCGGCGCCGCCAGACCAACGACCGAGGCGTCGGGAATGGATGTCGTCGGCAGTGCGGCGACAGGCGCTGCGGCAGAAGTTGCGTTACGCTGGTTCTGAACGGCAAACGGATCGGCCGCTGGCCGACTGGCGACCGGCTCGGTTTTGGGCGGCGGGTATACCTGTGCCGCAGGCGCGCTCGGCTGCGCCGGCGGCAAATTAGACTTCGCCAATGGCAAGCTGGATTGCGGCGGCGGCGGGTTCGATGACGCCGGCGGCACGCTCGACGGCAGCGGCAGCAGGTTCGATGGTGCCGGCGGCGGGCTCGATGGCGCCGGTAGCAGATTCGACTGCGTTGGAAGTGAGTTCGACGGCGCCGGCGGCGGAGCCAAGGGACGCAAGGGGTTCGCGTCGCCTGTCGGCGAGGTGACCGAGACTTGCGAAGATCCACCGGCGGCCGACTCACCCGCCGGCGTGCTGCTACTGCCGCGCTGCGCGTGGGCAATGGCAATCCAACCCAACACCACCACGGTCGCCAACGCAACAATACGCAGCAAGAGAACTCTCATAACAAATCCCCAACTAGAGGGGTGTGTCCCGGTGAAAAGGCGCCGGATGGCGCGATAATCGGGCGGGTTCGTACCAAAAACCGGCCCCGAAGGGAAGATCAATTTGCGCCGTAAGAGGCGCCAGAACCCACGAAGGACGCCGCAACTGGCCTTCAGACGCCGCGCGGCTTTCTCTTTGGCCCCTTGCCCGTTGCCGTTCCGCCTTCTCTTCTTACTTTCGCCGGGCCAGTTTCCTTTCCCGTGTCTTCCGGCCCGTAACGACCGCGGTACTCTTCGGCGGGGTATTTTCGTTCGTTCTTGGCGATTTTGCCGCGAATCGCCGTCGACAGATCCAGACCCAGTTCATTGGCCATTGCCAGGGCGTAACAGAGGACGTCGGCCAACTCGTCGCCGATGGCCGCCAGCCGATCCGCGTCGTCCGCGGCGCGGCGCGACTGCTCGGCCGAGATCCACTGAAAATGTTCCATCAACTCGGCGGCCTCGATGGCCAGCGACATCGCCAGGTTCTTCGGTGCATGGAACTGGTGCCAATCGCGCCGGTCGACGAAATCGTCGACCAACTGCTTCAACTCGGCGACGGTGGTCGTTGAATCCGACATGAAAAACTAGAATGCCGTGACAGTCGAAATTGTAAGTTTAACGGCCGACGGTACGCCGGCCATCGGAATCGTGAGTTTATTACCCCTCAGAAAAGCAATGTCACAATAGCCGGGGGCTAACAGCCCCCGGAGAGAATTCCCGAAATCCACGCACATTCCGGGGGCTGTTAGCCCCCGGCTATTCTCCGCCGACATTATTTTCCCGACAAGCAATAAACGGTCCATAACCAAAAGTAATCGCAACTTCGTGCCTCATGTCTTACTCGAATCCCGGCAGTCGCCGCTGCAGCGGCGGGTGGACGCGCTGCTCGTAGCGGCAACGGTAGCCGTCGGCCAGGTGCAACAGCACTTCCATCACCAGCAGGTCGGCGCGGGTCATCACGTGCCGACTGCTGCGCGTGCCCAAGCCCTGGAGCAGTTCCTCCAATACGTGCAGATGAATGGCCACGGTCTGCCGGGCAGTCAAGCCGACAGTCACCAGCAGTTCGGCCAGGCGTTTCAGTTCGTCGGCCAGGTTGCCTGTGCCCATAATCACGTAAGTCCGCAGCAATTCGCGGTAGTGTGCGATCAGTTCCGCGGGCAGTTGTGACGCGGACACCTCGCGCGGGTCGCCCAACAGCGCCTGCTGCTCCAAGATGCAAGCCGCTTCGTCGTGATCGCGCTGCCGCCAGTTCTGTTCGGCCAGAGTGAGGCGTTGGTTTTCGCGGACCAGTTGGTGCCGCTGCACCGCACGGGCGACGACCCAAATCAGGTTCCGCGTCGTGGTGCCGGCGCACACGTAGCCGTCGGCGCCGACTTCGTAGCACAGAGCCGCCATCTCCTGCTCGCTCTGCCGGCCCAGCACGACGATCGGCTCCTCGGCGCCGCCGGCACGATAGCCCTCGACGAGGTCCAAGGCATCCAACTCGCCCGGCTCGTGGGCTACGAGCACGGCATCGAAAACCTCGTCGCGGAGCCGAGTCAGCCCGGCGGCCGTTCCTATGACCTCCTCCAACGCCACTTTCGAGGCGCTATCGCAGTCGAAGGCCTCGGCCAGCCAGCCGCCGGTCTGCTGCCGCGCAGCAATGTAAAGCACCCTCATGCGAGGGGGAAGCCAGTGCCACGCGGTCGCTTTCGGCCGAACATCTGACGCCAGCTCGAGCAGTCCTGCAACCATCGGTGATCCAGCGCTTAGCCTCTGAGGACGGGTTTTTCGAGGGCGGTACTGTAGCGAAGCCGCTCAGACGGGTCAAGCTCGGGTATTGCCTCCCCGGCGGCGCTCGGCCACAATGCCCAGTATGGTCAAAATAGCATATCTCGATTGCGCGAGCGGCATCAGCGGCGACATGACGCTGGCCGCACTGGTCGACGCCGGCGTCGATCTGGACGCCCTGAACGCGGCCGTCGGCTCGCTCGGCCTGCCGGGGTGCCGATTGCGGGCTGCGGAAGTCAAGAAGCTGGGCTTCCGTGCCGCACAGATCTTTGTCGACTACGAACCAGAGCATACCCATCGGCACCTGCACCATATCCTGGCCATGATCGAGGCCGGCAGCCTCACTCAGCGGCAGCAGGACCTGGCCGGGCGGATTTTCAGACGCTTGGCCGAGGCCGAGGCCAAGGTGCACGGCACCACGATCGAGAAAGTCCATTTCCACGAGGTGGGGGCCGCCGATTCCATCGCCGACATCGTCGGCGCGGCCGTCGGCTGGGACCTGCTGGGCGCGGATCGCCTGGTGGTCTCGCCGGTGCCGACGGGCACGGGCAAGATCCACATCGCCCACGGCGAGTGCAGCATTCCCGCCCCGGCGACGGCCGAGTTGCTCCGCGGCATTCCCCTGGCCGAATCGACCACCGTCGGCGAATTGACCACGCCCACCGGCGCCGCCATTGTGGCCACGCTGGCCGACGCGTTCGGCCCGCTGCCGGCAATGAAGATCGAGCGGATCGGTTATGGGGCGGGCCAGAAATATTTTGGCGAGCGGCCCAACATCTTGCGGCTCCTGGTGGGCACGGCGACGGATGCCCCGACCGGTGAGGCCGACCAGGTGTGCGTGCTGGAGACCAACCTCGACGACATTAGCGGCGAGTTGATCGGCTATTGCACCACGCGGCTGTGGGAGGCCGGTGCACTGGACGTCTTTACCACGGCCATCCAGATGAAGAAGAATCGACCAGGCGTGACGCTGACGGCCCTTTGCCGGCCGGCCGATGCCGCGGCCATCGAGGACATCCTTTTCAGCGAGACAACCACCTTGGGCGTGCGGCGCTGGACGGCCGCCCGAGCGATTCTCCGCCGGCAGCCGCACACGGTGAGCACGCCTTGGGGACCGGTGGAGGGCAAGATCGGCTGGCGCCGCGACGAGCCACCGCGGTTCGCCCCCGAGTTCGAATCCTGCCGCCGGATTGCCCAGGAGCGAAAACTGCCGCTGCGGGAAGTGTATGAAGCGGCGCAGAAGGCGTTCGATGCGAAGGCGATGGGCAGTCGGGAAAAAATGTAGGGTGGGACCAGCGCAGCGCAGTCCCACCACAAAGATTCGTTCAAGTAAGATGGTGGGACTGCGCTGCGCTGGTCCCACCCTACTCCTCTAGCCACTGGCGTCTGCCATGTCTGAAATCGTCCGCTTTTCCGTGTCCCTGGAAGACGATCTGCTCGAAGAGTTCGATCGTTACTGCCGGCAGCAGCAGTTTGCCACCCGCAGCGAGGCCATCCGCCAGTTGCTCCGCGACACGCTCACCAAGGAGGCCTGGGTAGGCGAATCGAAGGACGCCGCCGGCACCCTGACGCTGGTCTACGACCACCACCGCCCGCAACTCCGCGACCATCTCACGAAGTTGCAGCACGACCACACCGATTTGGTGGTCTCGACGTTGCACGCCCACCTGACGCACGATCTGTGTCTGGAGGTGATCGTGTTGCGTGGTCCCTCGGCGAAGCTGCAGAAGATTGCCAGTCAATTACGGGGACTGAAGGGGATCCACAAGGGCGAGTTGGTGATGGCCAATGCGGAACACCACTGAGACGGAAGCAGGCAGCATCGGACGAAACGAACTCGCCGTCACTTGTGAGAGAACCGGTGATCGATGATCGTCACGCCGTCAGGCAGGGCGATGCGATTGAGATCAATGATCTTGCCGTCGACAACCAGTTCCACGTCGGTGCGAACGCGATAAAAGAACCCCAGCAATTTCTTCGCATCACGGGCTTGTTTGGGACTTCGGGGAACCCAATGGAGCTGCCCCGCTTTGTCCTCTTCGGCGACAACGTACATGGGCAGTTCGCCATTCTTTCCCACGATCTCTTTGGGCCAAGGCGGGCCAGCACGCAATTCATGCCCTTTTTTGTGCGAAACGCCGTTCGCCGGCGCGTAGATACGCACCGCGGGTTGGCTGTTGCTGAATAGACCGCCTTTTTTCGCGGGATCGAAACGGGAGAGCGTCAACGGACTCCCCGGCGTACGCACTTTGACGATGGCCGGCCAAATGCGTTCGAGCGTCTCCCGGTCGGGAATCGGTATCTCGTAGATGTTCTCGTGGATAACCGCGGCCACTCCGTATCCGAGCGAGGACTGGCGCAACGGTTCAAGTTCCTTTGGCCAGTCTGCGGGCCAATTTCCGTAGGTCGTAACCCCGACTATCGCGGGACAGACGCTGGCCGAGCCACAAACCAACGCCACACATAACAGGAGCGCGCCACAAGGTTTTCTCACGACCAGTTCCTTTCGCGAGAAGCTCTTACCCAGCGACAAACCGCTGTGCTACGATCATTCGTCCCTAGGAGACTGGCGAGGACAGATTCCTCGCCCGCCGGCGACTATTCCGCTAGCGCCTCGCCCTCGTCCAACTCCTCGAACCCCGCCACCCGGTACACGACCATCGAAGCCAGCCAACTGGCCATCATCAGGCCGATAATGCCGTAGCCCAACAACGTGCTATTGTCGTTGGCGACATTCAGATACGCCCAGACGCCCGTTTGGAGATGAAACTTGGCGGCCAGCACGTTGACGGCTTCCAGGCTGCCGATCAGCAAGGCAATCATGAACGAGACCAGCGTAATCGTCATGTTGTAGAAGAGCTTCCGCACGGGTTTGACGAACGCCCAGCCATAAGCGCCCAGCATGACGATGCCGTCGGTCGTGTCCAACAGGCACATGCCGCAGGTGAACAAGAGCGGAAACACCATGATCGACCAGATCGGCGCCTGGTGGGCGGCCTGGGTGGCGGCAATTCCCAGCAAGGCGATTTCGGTGGCCGTGTCGAACCCCAGTCCGAACAGAAAGCCCACGAAATACATGTGCCAGCTCTCGCCGACCAATCCGAACAGCCGGCGGAGAACCCGGGCGACCAGCCCCGGCCCGTTCAACATGTCCTGCAACGCATCCCCTTCGCAATGGCTACCCTTCCTCGCCGCCTGAAAGCGTTTGAACACTTCCAGGAAGATGATGAAGTTGACCACCGCGATCAACAGCAGGAAAAAGGCCGAAATCGAGGTGCCGATGATGCCGCCGACCTGCTGGAACTCGGGGAAGTGGTTCTTCACATAGCCCGTGCCTTGCGCCACCAGCAGCGACAGGAGGATCACCACCGTCGAATGGCCCAGGGAGAAGAAGAAGCCCACGGCCACGGGCCGCTTGTGCTCCTGCATCAGTTTTCGCGTCACGTTGTCGATGGCCGCAATGTGGTCGGCGTCGACCGCGTGTTGCAAGCCAAGACCGTAGGCAAAGAAACACAGGCTCAGCGGTACCGGGTAGGCGTGAAACACGGCGAAGGCCAGCGCCCAGGCGGCCACGTTCAGGCCAACGAGGAAGAGGTAGACCAGACAGATGCGCCGCCGCACCGCATCCTCTTGGGCGGATGGGAAACTCGTGGCGATCTCTCGGAACATGCTGCCGCTCCAAGTTGCAAAAACGCGACACGCGTCTCACGACCAAGGTTCTTCGCGGGGTGTTCACTTCACCGTGCGGAGCCCGACCCTTTTTCTTTTCCCCCGGTTCCGCACTCCGCCCATCGCGTTCGGGCGGGAGTTGCCGGCGGTCGGGCTTGTAATACGAATATCGTTATTGTAATACTCACGATAGTAACGTCAACGGGTGAGGCAGCCGGAGCCGATCTTGCTGGAGAGACAGCTCGCCGAAATGCCACCACAGCAGCAGTACTACACAGCCTAAAGCATCATGCACGATAGGTTCGATTTCAACAGGCGGCAGGTGCGTGGTTGCTGAGATTATAATCACGTCTTGCCTGTTCGGCGTGCACGCGGCCTGCGTCACCTCGTTCGGACAGGCAGCGCAGAATAGATTTAAGCACAATCAGAATAACGCCTTATGAATGAAGATGGCTGATTATTTGCCACTCTGGCATCGCCTTTGCGAAAAAGGCGGCGACAAAGTACGCCTGCGGGCCGTGCCAAGAAGTACCGGCATACGCTGAGCGTACTGGACTCCCGTTATGTACCACTCTCTATCCCCTACAAAGGAGGGACCAGTGACACCCAAAGAAGTCTTAGCGCTATGTCGGGAAAAGGACGTGAAGGCGGTCGACCTGCGGTTCATGGATTTCCCTGGACTGTGGCAGCATTTCACCATCCCCGTCGATAAGCTCGACGAGGACGTGTTCGAGGACGGGCTGGGATTCGATGGTTCCAGTATCCGCGGCTGGCAGGCGATCAATGAGAGCGACATGCTCGTGGTGCCGCAGCCCGACACGGCCGTGCTCGATCCGTTTTGCAAGATCCCGACGCTGTCGATGATCTGCAACATCCAGGATCCGATCACGCGCGAGGACTACAGCCGCGATCCGCGGAACGTCGCTCGCAAGGCCGTCAACTATCTGAAGAGCACCGGCATTGGCGACACCTGTTTCATCGGGCCGGAAGCCGAGTTCTTCATTTTCGACGACGTCCGTTTCGACCAGACCACCAACGCCGGTTTCTATTTCATCGACAGCATCGAGGGTCAGTGGAATCGCGGCAGCGAGGAGAAGCCGAACCTGGGCTACAAGCTGCGGTACAAGGAAGGTTACTTCCCCGTTCCGCCCGCCGACCAGATGATGGACATCCGCAACGAGATGATGCAGACGATGATCGACTGCGGGATGAACATCGAGGCCCAGCACCACGAGGTGGCCACGGCCGGGCAGTCGGAAATCGACATGAAGTTCGACAACCTGGTGACCATGGCCGACAAGATGATGATGTTCAAGTACATCATCAAGAACGTGGCCAAGAAGTACGGCAAGACCGTGACGTTCATGCCCAAGCCGCTGTTTGCCGACAATGGCTCCGGCATGCATACGCACATTTCCATCTGGAAGGGCGGCCAGCCGTTGTTTGCCGGCAGCGGTTACGCGGGCCTGAGCGAGATGGGGATCTATGCCATCGGCGGCATCCTCAAACACGCTCCGGCAATCCTGGGCATCTCCTGCCCGACGACCAACAGCTACAAGCGGTTGGTGCCGGGCTTCGAGGCGCCGGTCAATCTGGCCTATTCGCAGCGGAACCGCTCGGCGGCCATCCGCATTCCGATGTACAGCCCGAACCCCAAGGCCAAGCGGCTTGAGTTCCGTTGCCCCGATCCGAGTTGCAATCCGTACCTTTCCTTCTCCGCCATCCTCATGGCGGCGATCGACGGGATTCAGAACAAGATCGATCCGGGCGAGCCGCTGGACAAGGACATTTACGACCTCGACCCCGAGGAATTGAAGAAGGTGCCGCAGGCGCCGGGCTCGTTGGAGGACGCCTTGAAGGCCCTCCGCGCGGACCACGACTTCCTGCTCCGCGGCGACGTCTTTACCCCCGACGTGATCGATACCTGGATTTGGTACAAGACGGTCAACGAGGTGCAGGCGCTGCAGTTGCGTCCGCACCCCTACGAGTTCTGTTTGTACTTCGACATCTGAGCGAGGGATTGGGGATTACGGATTCGGGATTGGCCGGCGGTGGTTTGACAACCGTCGCCGGGTTCGATCCGCGATCCACCATCCACTGATTTGTACTTGGCACGGTCCTGAGCCCGGGTGGGAACCCGCAAGGGTGTCCCGTCCGGGCCAGGCCTTTTCTTGGCCGGTCGGCAGGTTCTTGGCCAGCCGTCAGGTTTTTGGCCGTGCGTCAGACGGATTTCTTGCGGCGAGTCCACGCCCCGACACATCCCCGCATGAGAAGGCCGAGAACGACACCGACCAATGCATAAAGAAGCGTGCAGACGAGCGTGTAGAGGACCACGCCCGCGTACGGATGTTCTAGCACCGAAGGGAATGGATGCCCGGAGCCAATCGCCTCCCCCATTTGCAGAAATGGTGAAGTGACCAGCCACAGCGGGTAGTTGTTCCATTCTCCGCACGCGGTACATGGCGTTCCGAATGTCAGCCAGTTCCACGGCATACTGGCTAGCCAGCCGAGGATCGGCACGGATCCGAATGCGATGGTCATCCACTTGATCATGTTTTCCCTGCCCTGCCGCGATTATTTCTTCACATACGGCGGTTTCAACCCCTTCAGCATGGGATAGTGCTTGATATTGAGCGTCTTGAGTTCCGCCCCATGGGCTTCTGCGGTGGCCGCGATGATGGCATCCGCCAATCCGACGCCGTGCGACCGATGGTAATCGCGTTTGAACAGTCCGGCGGCCCTGGCGATTTCCGTCGTAATCGGGACCGTTGGGAATTGCGACAAGAACTCGTCGAGGCGGGCGAGATCGTCGTCATCTCGCACGCCGGCGTACAATTCCGCGGCCGCCACCGCAGAGAGAATGATGGACTCCGCCTGGGCATTGACGTAACGAACCGCCTCCGGGCAGCCGCGGAGATAGTCGATCCACACGTCGGTGTCCAACAGCAGCGGCCTTTTCATATCGGCAGGTCGCGATCCCATTGTTTACGCAGCGCGTGGAAATCGGGCAGGTCTCGGCGGTCCTTCCACATGCCCGCCGCCCGGGCCAAAACGGCCTCGCGGCGGGCCGGGCTAGACTGGGCGACCAAGTGGTCGATCGCCTCGCGGATGAGCTCGCTCTGGGCCTTGCCGGTGGCAGCCGACAGGTCGGTTAGCGAGGCTTTCTCGTGGTCGGTCAGGTAGATTTGAGTTCGGATCATCGCGTACCTCGAATGTATACATTAGCCTAATACATTATGGAGGCCCGGTCAAGGCGGCCGTTCTCCCCACCACTGCAATGGCGGGGCGTTTGGCAGCAGTAAACGACTATTGGAAGGCGCGCTAGCTCAGCAACTCCCGATATAGCTCGACGTGACGCGAAATCATCTTTTCCACGCTGAACTCGCGCTGGACGCGCTGGCGGGCGGCGGCGGAGAGCCGGCCGACCAACGCGGCATCGTTCAGCAATC
>Ga0182014_10007170_pt1 | contig 11744 bp, 11 predicted proteins | sample 612S2DmetaG_FD_120489 | JGI IMG/M metagenome (GOLD analysis project Ga0182014, IMG submission 120489) | Permafrost microbial communities from Stordalen Mire, Sweden - 612S2D metaG | ecosystem: Environmental > Terrestrial > Soil > Wetlands > Permafrost | place: Sweden: Stordalen | collected... | reverse complement strand
TCGAGCTTCTTGTTGCGCAGCATGGCGAGCGCGTGCGCGATGCGCCGGCGCGTCGCGTGCGGCGCGATCACTTCGTCGATATAGCCGCGCTCGGCGGCGGCGAAGGGCGAGAGGAAGCGCGTCTCGTATTCTTCCGTCCGCTCGGCGACCTTATCGGGGTCTTTCATGTCGGCGCGGAAGATGATCTCCACCGCGCCCTTGGCGCCCATCACCGCGATCTGCGCGGTCGGCCAGGCGAGGTTGACGTCGCCGCGCAGGTGCTTGGAGGCCATGACGATATAAGCGCCGCCGAACGCCTTCCGGGCGATGACCGTGACCTTGGGGACCGTCGCCTCGGCGTAGGCGAACATCAGCTTGGCGCCGTGCTTGATGAGGCCGCCGTATTCCTGCGCCGTGCCCGGCAGGAAGCCCGGCACGTCGACGAAAGTGAGGATCGGGATGTTGAAGCAGTCGCAGAAGCGCACGAAGCGCGCGCCCTTGCGCGAAGCGTCGGAGTCGAGCACGCCGGCGAGCGCCAGCGGCTGATTGGCGACGACGCCGACCGTCGACCCCTCGATGCGGGCGAAACCGGTGACGATGTTCTTGGCGTGCGCCTCCTGGATTTCGAAGAAATCGCCCTCGTCGACGATCTTCGTAATCAGCTCCTTGACGTCGTAGGGCGTGTTGGGATTGTCGGGGATCAACGTGTCGAGCGACATGTCGATGCGGTCGGGGTCGTCGAAGCTCGGCAGCTTCGGCGGCGCCTCCAGATTCGAGGCGGGCAGGAAGTCGATCAGCCGCCGCATCTGCAGCAGCGCCTCGACGTCGTTGTCATAGGCGTGGTCGGCGATCGAGGAGCGGGCGGCGTGCACGTGCGCGCCGCCCAGTTCCTCGGCGGTCACGGACTCGTTGGTGACGGTCCTGACCACGTCCGGTCCGGTGACGAACATGTAGCTGGTGTCGCGCACCATGAAGATGAAGTCGGTCATCGCCGGCGAATAGACGTCGCCGCCCGCGCAGGGGCCCATGATCAGCGAAATCTGCGGAACGACGCCCGAGGCGAGCACGTTGCGCTGGAACACTTCGCCATAGCCGCCGAGCGCCGCCACCCCCTCCTGGATGCGCGCGCCGCCGGCGTCGAACAGGCCGACGACGGGAGCGCGGTTCTTGACCGCCATGTCCTGGATCTTGGTGATCTTCTGCGCGTGCGCTTCGCTGAGGGAACCGCCGAACACCGTGAAGTCCTTAGCGAAGACGAAGATCGTGCGCCCGTTGACCGTGCCCCAGCCCGTCACCACGCCGTCGCCGGGGATCTTGGCCTTGTCCATGCCGAAATCGGCGCAGCGGTGCTCGACGAACATGTCGAATTCTTCGAAACTGTCGTGATCGAGCAGCAGCTCGATGCGCTCGCGCGCGGTGAGCTTGCCCTTGGCGTGCTGCGCCGCGATCCGCTTCTCCCCGCCGCCCAGCAGCGCGCGGGCGCGGCGGTGATCCAACCGGGCGAGTATCTGTTTCAAGGGGGCGACTCCGTATTGGTTTGATCGGCGCGACGCGCGAAAGCCTCGCGCCGAACTCTCCGCCGCGTCATGGCCGGGACAATCCCCGGATCAAGTCCGGGGACGGCCATGAGGGCGCTACGCAATTCCGCCGGCGGGCATAACACGGCGCGCGCTCGGCCGGAACGGGGGCTCGATGCGACGTTGGGACGACGGGGCGCCGCCGGCCTGTTGTCAAACGCTCGCCCCCGCTGTAGTGGCCTGCCAGCGCGAGACTGCGATTTCGGAGACCGATATGGTTGTGGCCGGCAACGTCGCGGGCGCGACGAAAACGATCCTGGCCGCCGGCGAGCGCAGGATCGACGCCGATACGACGCCGCCTGCCGGCCGAGGCGACGGCGTCCGCCCGCATCAACTCCTCGAAGCGGCGGTCGCCGGCTGCATGGCCATCACGCTGCGGATGATCGCCGACGAGCGCGGCATTGCGCTTCAATCGGCCGACGTGACGGTGGAAATCGACCGCTCGCACGCCGAAGAAACGGTCTTCCGAACAACGATCGAACTGAAAGGGGCGCTCTCCGACGCGGAGCGCAGCTTGCTGATGAAGGCGGTCCGCCTCTGCCCGGTGCGCAAGACGCTGTCCAAGCGCCTATCCTTCGTCGAAACGCGAGAGGGCCCATGAGCGAGACGATCCAACTCCATCCCATCGGCTATGTCCGCGGCGGACGCAAGGAGCCGACCGACGACGGCTGGGACGAGGTCGTCGCCTCGATCGAACTGGCGCCGGAGTATGGGCCGGAAGCGCTTGCCGGGCTCGACGGGTTCTCCCACGTTGAGGTCGTCTTTCACTTCCATCGCGTCGCCGAGAGCGCCGTCGTCACGTCGGCGCGCCATCCGCGCGGCCGCGCCGATTGGCCAAAGGTCGGCATCTTCGCCCAGCGCGGCAAGGACCGCCCCAACCGCATCGGCGTCACGATCTGCAAATTGCTCGGCGTCGAGGGAACGTCGCTCCGGGTCGCCGGGCTCGACGCGATCGACGGCGCGCCAGTGCTCGACGTCAAGCCTTGCATGCGCGGCTACCTGCCCCGCGGGGAGGTCCGCGAACCGGCCTGGGCGGCCGAGATCATGCAGCGATATTGGCGTTGAAGCGGCCCGCTCACACCGCCGTGATCATTCGCGCCGCCGCCTGAAAATCGCGCCAGCGCGCCGCGCGGCGGGCCTTGGCTTCTTCGTCCTCGCCCCACTGCGCGATCTGGAAATCCTCGCCGACATGGGCGATGCGCCAGGCCTCTGCCGCGTTCAGGCACCGCCGCGCGACCGCAAGCGCGATGAGGACCGAGCCGGCGAGCGTCGTCATGACCTGCAGCGCCGCCAGCGCGAACGGGTCCTCGAAAGACGCCAGCGCGGCGCTGACCGCCGCCAGCGCGCGGGCCGGCTGGCGGACGTGGACGACGCCCGCGGCGAGATGAAACTTCGCGCCGAGCGTCTCTTCCGCCCAATCGAGCACGGGATCGAACGCTTCCGTCTCCGCCGCGGTCAGGGCCGCGGGCGCCTCGGCGCGGTAGCACAAGGAATCGGATTCCGCGTAGGCCGCGATATCGGCGCGCGTTTGCGCTATCGCCGCCGCGACGCCGTCGAGCGCCGAATGGCTGAGACGGGTCAGCGGCATGGCGGCGAGGTCGATCGTCTCGCCCTGCCCCGCCCATTCCTCGGCGATCGCTTCGGCGAGCGCGCGGGAGGGCAGGATCAGCGGCTTCTTGGCCGGCGTCAGCGCGCGCCGTCCGTCGAGCAGCAGCGCGAAGCCGCCCTCGACTTCGCCGACGCCGGCGGTCCGGTAAAAGCGCTTGATCCGCGCCGGCCGCATATTCGCCTGCGCGGCGCGCAGGGGATCGCTCGCCGGCTCGGCCGGCGGCGCGTCATTCATCGGGCGCGTCCTCGATCGGATCGCGCTCGCCAACGTCGAAGCCGAACATGTCGAAGCTCTTCTTCATGTGCGCGGGCAGCGGCGCGGTGACGTCGATCACGCCGCCGCGCGGATGGGGCAGAATGAGGCGGCGGGCGACGAGGTGCAACTTCGGCTCGACGCCCGGCGGCACGGCGCGCAACGGATCGGCGCGCGCGGGGTCGTTCGCCGGACGGCGGTTGTATTTGGGGTCGCCGACAATGGGATGGCCGATCGCCTCGCAATGCGCGCGCAGTTGATGGGTGCGCCCGGTGATCGGCCGCATCGACAGCCAGGCGAGGCGAGGCGCGACCTTGTCGACGACGGCGTAGAGCGTCACCGAATGCTGCGCGTCGGGATCGCCGTGGCGGGCGACGCGCATGCGCTCGATTTCGGCGCGGCCCTCTTTTGGCCCGCCGCGCGCCTCGCCCATGCCGGGGCCCTTGGCGAGAAACAGCGAGATGCGGCCCTGGGCCGGCTTCGGCACGCCTTCGACCAAGGCCCAGTAGATCTTCCTAGCTGCGCGCGAGCGAAAAATCGCGCCGAGCTCGGCGGCGATTTTTCGCGATTTGGCGACCAGCAGCACGCCGGAGGTGTCACGATCGAGCCGATGCGCCAACACCGGTCGCTCGCCCTTGGCGTCGGCAAGCGCGGCGAGCATGCCGTCGATGTGGCGCTTGGTGCCCGAACCGCCCTGCACCGCCAGGCCATAGGGCTTGTTGAGCGCGATCAGGTCGCGGTCCTCGAACAGGATCATCGCGCGCAGCGCCTCGGCGTCGCGCGGGTCCGGCGGCGCGGCTTTCGAGGCGGGCGCTTCCGGCAGGCCGAGCGGCGGCACGCGCACGCTCTGGCCCGCCTCGAGCCGGGTCGAAATCTCCGCCCGCTTGCCGGAGACGCGCACTTCGCCCTTGCGCACGATCTTGGCGAGATGGGCCTGCGGCAGCTCGGGGAACCGCCGGCGGAACCAGCGGTCGAGCCGCATGCCGGCCTCGTCGTCGCCGATCGGGTAGTTGGCGACCTTGTCGGCCGCGCTCATTTGCGCCCCCGCGCCGGCGACGCGCGCTTCGGAGCAAGGAAACGCCGGCGCGCGCCGCCAAGACCCGCGCCGACGAAGATAAAGACAGGGGCTCGCATGCAGCGCCTATAGCGCAAGCCTGTTTTCTCCGATAGGCGCCGCGGCGCGCGGCGCGCCGGGGCGTCAATAGAGACCGGGGACGAGCCGCGCGGTGCGCGCGCAGTAGGCCTGGTATTCGGCGCCGAAATGCTCGCCGAGCAGCGCCTCCTCGGCGCGGATGCGCGCGATCAGCGGCGGGAGGACGAGCGCCGCCAGCGCGACGCCGACGCTGGAGCGGAACGCCAGCGCCCAGCCCAGCATATTCGCCCTAATTAGGGGCTGAGTGTCCAAGTTTGAGGGCGCGAATGTCCTAATTTCAGTTCCGAGCCAAAATCGGTGGCGAAAGAGAGCGGCGACGGGCTCGCGCAAGCCAGATCGGATTTGCTCGATTTATCGTTTGGTCCTTGATTGCGCCATGGTGTGGGATCAAGCTAATAATGCGTTAACGGGTTTCACCTATGATAACTCGTAAAATAAGTGTGAACGCCAGAGGGACGTAGGAATGACGACATCCTCGATGAAAGCCAAAACGGTTCGAGTGAGAATCGAGGAAGGCAAGACCGGATTATTTTTTGCGACCAGTCCCGATTTGAAGGGCCTTCTCGCAGCCGAGCCGACCGTGGACGCGTTACACGAGGCCATCCCCAAAGCCATCGTCGACCTTTATGGGGCGTGCGGCGTCGCCGTCGTCGTATCCATGCTCGACCAGACAGATGACGCGTTCCAGCCATGGGTGGCGTTCCCCGCCGACGTTGCGCGCCGAGAACTGGGGAAGTTAGACGCCTGAATTCTCGTAACCAGGGGCGTCGTCCTGTTTGACGATGCCCATGGTCGCTTTGAGCCTATCAATCAATTCTGAACGCTGCTCGGAAGTGTAGCGGTTCGGGTCCGGTACGTTATGTACATCGCCGGACGAAGACCTAAACACGGTGGGAACATTGGTGCGCGTGAGCCCAAGCCGTTTAACGATCGCGTAATATTCTTCAACGGTCATCGGATGCTATCCTAAGTCAGGACTGAAAGTCTGGATGAGAGGGTCCGCCTCAATTACCGGCCTCGTCTTTTTGCGCAATTTTTGCGCGCCGCTGCATCTTCTTGATAAAAAGTTCTAAATGGTCCTGGAGATCGCCGAAACTTTCTGGCGATAGGTTGTCAGGGAAAACGATAAGCACGTCTCCCTCATCGAGTGTGATGACTTCACGACGCATTCCATGCGCCGGTTCGATCCAACCTTCTCCTAGGCGATATGGCTTCGGCGAGAGCACTTGCGGCACGGATGGCCCGCGAGCCAATTCGCTCGTTTCCTCATTTTCCATCGATCCCGTTTCTTGTTCCTCGTCGCCCGTTTCGGTGGCAGGGTTCATTTTATCAGAGTCACCGAGCCCTGCATAGCCCACAGTTTCGTCATAAACCTTTAGGAACGACCTCGCACCGTTATCACTGAAAGCGTTTTGGAGAATCAATGTATCCAGCGCAACGGCGTCCACGGGGCGATCTGCCCCCCACATCGCCCAAAATTGTCGAATGATTTTAGGCCTTAGCGCAGATTGTTTCCGAATTGCCTCCTTCACAGATTCCTGTTGCGCACGCAAATACCGCCTTCCATCTTCTGAGATCGTCACGACGCGCTTAGGACCAATTCCCTCGTACTGAATGAGCCCAAACGAGCGAAGCGCCGCAAGCGTTTGATCAGTTTGGCTACTTTGTTCCTTCATTCCCCAAGCGGCTCCAACATGATCCGCAGGCGTTGGATGTCGGCCAAAGTGCTTGTCCAATGCCTCCAGTCGTTCGATAGCGACCTTCAACGGAATAAACGGGAACGAAGGACTTCGGTCCCTCTTGGCCTTAGGCGGCGCAGGCGCTTGAGCTTCGGACATGGGCGGCTCCTATTTCAGGATGCCTATATATCACAATTGCCAATAGCGGTCAAGCGGCCCTGTGGGCATTTATCATATGTTATGGCTTTTGCCTATCGACGGCGGCAACGGAGTTGGCCATAAAAGGATAATTAGGACGGAGCCGCGGATGACAAAAGAGGGAGCCCCGGCGCGACCAGCCGACGACGGCGGAGCGGGGCTATCGTGTCGCATGGTTCAGCAACGAAGACGTCTACCGCAATCTGGGTGGCGTGCTGGACGCGATCCTGGCGGCAATCGAAGGACGGACGACGTTATAGGCCGGCCGGTCGCAGCCGCTCGCCCGCCCCACCCCGGCGCTCTTGCCGCGCGCGGGGAGAGGGCCGGCGTCCTTTTGCTTGGCGAGGGCGGCGTGCTGCTTTATCTCTCGGCGGCCGGGGGAATGCGCTCCGGCCGTTTCAATCAACCGGAGCCTTAAGCGCTTGCCGCTGGGCTTGACGGCGTCAAGCGCCGATCGCGGACGGGACCGAAAACGGCGCCCAAGCCGTTGAAATTCCCTAGCGCGGGACACGGATGAGTTCTTGACGATCCGACGCCGGTTTGCAGCGCCCCGCGCCTAACCCAACGGCCAGAAGACAATGACCCGTCATGGCTGGGCTTGTCCCGCTTGGCTATTGCGGCTCGCTGCTCTATCTCTGCGCCTGGCTGGGCGGGATCGCGCCTCGGCCGCTTCAATCCGCCGGAGTTCTCAGCGCTTGCCGCCTCGCGTTTCCCTCATCGTCGTCGCGGCCGGGCGCGGCGCGCGGATCGGCGCGGCGACGCCGAAGCAATATCTGCCTTGCGCGGGAAAGCCCCTGCTCTGCCACGCGCTCGAGGCGCTCGCGGCGGCGCACGACTTTTGCGCCGCCACCGTCGTCATCCACCCCGACGATCGCGGGCTGTACCAGGCCACGCTGAAATTTCTCTCCCCCGCCGCCGCTGCCCGGTTCGGCCCGCCGGCGCTCGGCGGCGCCAGCCGGCAGCAGAGCGCGCACGCCGGCCTCGAGGCGCAGAGCGCGGCGGCGCCCGACATCGCGCTGATCCACGACGGCGCGCGCGTTTTTCCCTCGCCCGCCCTTGTCGCCCGCGCGATCGAAGCGGCCGAGCTTCACGGCGCGGCGATCCCGGCGATCCCGCTCGCCGACACGATCAAGCAAGTCGACGACGCGGGCCGCGTCATCGCTTCGCCGGATCGCGCGCGGCTGCGCGCGGCGCAGACGCCGCAGGCCTTCCGCTTCGACCTGATCCTTGCGGCGCATCGGCGCGCGGTCCGCGAGGGCGTCGGCGATTTGACCGACGACGGCGCGGTCGCCGGCTGGGCCGGCCACGCGCCCCATGTCTTCGAAGGCGACCCGGAGAACGTCAAGGTGACGACGATGGAGGATTTGCGCGCGGCGGAAGCGCGGCTGATGAGCGCGGCGAACGACCTGCGCGTCGGCCAGGGTTTCGACGTCCACGCCTTCGCGCCCGGCGACGGCGTCTGGCTCGGCGGCGTCCGCATCCCGCACGATCGCGCGCTCGCCGGCCATTCCGACGCCGACGTGGCGCTGCACGCGCTGGCCGACGCGCTCTATGGCGCGCTCGGTGAGGGCGACATCGGCGCGCATTTTCCGCCTTCCGATCCCCAATGGCGCGCCGCCGCTTCCTCGATCTTTCTAAGCCACGCCGCGGCGCGCGTGCGCGCCCGCGGCGGCGTCATCGCCCATCTCGACGCGACGCTGATTTGCGAGGCGCCGAAGATCGGCCCCTACCGCGAAGCGATGTGCGCCCGCATCGCCGAAATCGCCGCGATCGCCATCGATCGCGTCGGCGTCAAGGCGACGACCTCGGAGGGGCTCGGCTTCACCGGCCGGCGCGAGGGAATCGCCTGCCTCGCCAGCGCGACGATCCGCCTGTCCGCGCGATAGCAAGGGTCGGCGCCAGGGCGCGGAATTGACGATTCGCCATGCCCGGCCTCGGGCCGGGCGCCTGCGCGGCAAAGCGAGTTCGGCGCCTCCGGCCGAGGCTGAGATTGCGCGACTTTCCGAGCGGCGAAGCGGCGGCTCGTCCGCCTGCGGAAGCGGAAGGTCAAACTGCCGCGGCGCCCCGCTCCTTTGTCGCTCGCCGTCATTCCCGCCTCGCTTGCGCGCTCAGGCGTCGTGCGCGATTCAGTCGCGCGTCGCCGGCTCAATCAGGCGCCGGCAGACGAGCCGGATCGCGCGATCGGTCGCTTCGGCGCCGGCAAGCGCGCGCAGGACGCCGCCTGCAGCGCCGATGACGATGCGCGCCAAGGTCGTCGCTTCGCCAACGCCCGCCTGCGCAAGCGCGGCGGCGACTTCGGTTTCGACGCGTCGATCGAGTGCCTCGTAGCGCGCGGCGAACCGGTAATGCTCGTTGAGAAATTCCTCGGCGTGCGGAGACCCTTCCAGCGCTCGGGCGACGATCCCGTATTTGCCCGCTAGCGCCGCGCCGATGCGCTCCGCGACCGGCCCCTTGCCGGCCATGCCGCGGTCGAAGGCCGCCGCGAGCTCGACCAAATGATCGCCGACGACCCCATCGAAGACCGCCTCCTTGTCGGGGAAATGGGCGTAGAGCGTGCCCTTGGCGAGCCCCGCCTCGCGCGCCAGAGCCTCCATCGTCGTCGCGCGCAGCCCGTTCTTGAGCGCCAACCGCCACGCCGCCTCAATGATGCGCCGCCGTCTTTCGTTCGCCCGCGGTTCGGCGAGAGTTTCTTTCACTCCAGAATCCTCTTGAACGAAATGACCAATAATCGTATAGTTCGTTCATTCTATCAGGAAAGGGCCGACCATGCCAGACCGCGTTCTCCTCACCGGCGTATCCGGATTCCTCGGCGGCCATGTCGCGAGCGCGTTGCTGGCGGCGGGCTATCAGGTGCGCGGCAGCGTGCGCAACCCCGCCAAGGCCGACAAGGCGCGCGAGACCTTGGCCAAGGCCGGCGCCGACGTCAGCCGGCTCGAATTCGTCACCCTCGACCTGCTGAACGACGAGGGGTGGGAGAAAGCGGCGCAGGGCTGCCGTTATCTCGCACACACCGCCTCGCCGTTCGTGCTGACGATGCCGGCGGACAAGATGGAGCTGATCCGGCCCGCGATCGAGGGAACGGAGCGCGCGCTCAAGGCGGGCTCAGAGGCGGGCGTCGAACGCATCGTCCTCACCTCGTCGATGGCGGCGATCGCCTATGGCCACGACCGCAGCCGCACCGCGCCGTTCGGCGCCGCCGACTGGACCGATCTCGCGGGTCGCGGCTGCAACGCCTACATCGAGTCGAAGACCCGCGCCGAGCGGCGCGCCTGGGAGATCATGAAGGCGGCGGGGCGCGAGGCTGATCTGGCCGTGATCAACCCGAGCGGCATCTTCGGCCCGTTGCTCGACGAGGATCCCGGCACCTCGGCGCAGATGGTGATCCGGATGCTCAACGGCAGTACGCCGGCGGCGCCGCGTTTCAATTTCGCCGTCGTCGACGTGCGCGACGTCGCCGCCGCCCATGTCGCGGCGCTGACCGCCGCGAGCGCCGGCGGGCGCCGCTTCCCGATGGGCGAGCGGACGCTGTCGCTGATGGAGTTCGTCGACATCCTGCGCCGGCGCTTCCCCGCCTACGCCAGCAAGACGCCGCGCTTTGAGCTGCCGGATTGGGCGGTGCGCCTCTATGCGGTGTTCGACGCCGACCTGCGCGGCAATCTCGGCGAGCTCGGCGTGGTGCGACGGATGGATTCGCGCGACGCCGTCGCGCTGCTCGGACGCGACCTGATCAAGGCCGAGGCGGCGATCGTCGCGACCGGCGAAAGCGTGATCGCGTTCAAGCTCGTCTAAGGATCGCGGCGAGGGCGCTCGCCTCAGCGGGCGCCCTCGCCGCGCGTCCACACGCGCTCGCCAACGCGCAGCGTATCGACGACCAGCTCGCCCTTCGGCTCGAACAGGTCGTCGACGACGCTGAGTTCGCCGTTCGTCAGCGAAATCCCCAGCATCGCATAGGCCGCCGACAGCATGCGCGCGGCCGCGCCGGTGTACCACGACCAGCCGCCGCGTCCGCCGTGGCCGTAGCCGTCGTAGATGTCGGCGGGTTGCTGGATCGGGATCAGGCCGTAAGCGGCGATTCTTTCGGGGTCGGTCTTCTTCAGCGGCGAGATCTTCTCGAAGATCTCGAACGCGCGCGCGACCAGCCTTCGCGCCTCGCCGCTCTCGCCGTTGGCGCGCGCCTCGCGCGCGAGATGCAAGAAGCCGTCGACAATCCACGACGCGCCGTGGCTGTATTGGCCGCCGTTCTCGCGCACGCCCGGCGGATAGTCGGCGATGCGGCCGGGATAGGGCTGCGAATGTTCGAAAAACGGCTTTTCCAGCAGCAGCACGCGATCCGGCCGCTCGATCGCCTTCAGGCCGCCCTCCAGCGCCGCCAGCGCCCGCTCGAAGGGAAGCGCGCCGGAATAGGCCGCCCAGCCGGTGGTCATCGCGTTCGGCGTTTCGACCGCGCGGCCGTCGTCGGCAAAATCCAGCGCGTAGTGATCGCCGCGCCAAGCGGTCTCCAGCGCGGCGCGCACGGCCTCGCGCGCCGTCTCGCAGCGCTCGGCGAAGGCTTCGTCGCCCCTTCGCCGCGCCAGCGGAATGAAGCCGCCGAGCACGTTGAAGAAGAAGAACCCCATCCAGACGCTGGTCCCCCTGCCCTGGCGGCCGAGGGCGTCGATGCCGTCGTTCCAATCGCCGGCCCCCAGCAAGGGCAAGCCGTCGGCGCCGATGCGGCGCATCGTCAATTCGATGGCGCGCCGCGCATGCTCGTAGACGTCGCCCGTCTCGCGCGAGGGGCGCGGCGTGACAATGCACCCGTCCTTGCCGGCAGGAATCTCCGCGCCTTCGAGATACGGCGCGACTTCGTCGAGCACGCTCGCGTCGCCCGATTGCCCGACATAGCGCGCGAGCACGTAGGGCAGCCACAAATGCGGGTCGCTCGCCCGGGTGCGCTGGGCGAGCCCGGTCGTCCCGTTGGCGGCGCGATGCCACCATTTCAGCACGTCGCCCTCCAGGAATTGCTGGCCGGCGTGTAGCACGATCTGCGCCCGCGCCAGCCGCGGCTCGATCAGGACCAGCGGCAGCACGTCCTGCAACTGGTCGCGGAAGCCCAAGGCGCCGCCGCGCTGGTTAGGCCCGACGCGGCCGAACAGGCGCGAGGCGTAGAGCTGATAGGGCAGCCACGCGTTGACCAGTCGGTCGAAGTCGGGCCGGTTGGTGGTCACGCTCACTTTGCCGAGGCGCGCGGCCCAGGCGGCGCGCGTCGCCGCCAGCGCCGCTTCCGCCGTCTCGACCCTCGCCGCGGCGGCCGCCGCGAG
>Ga0182014_10007169_pt1 | contig 11745 bp, 13 predicted proteins | sample 612S2DmetaG_FD_120489 | JGI IMG/M metagenome (GOLD analysis project Ga0182014, IMG submission 120489) | Permafrost microbial communities from Stordalen Mire, Sweden - 612S2D metaG | ecosystem: Environmental > Terrestrial > Soil > Wetlands > Permafrost | place: Sweden: Stordalen | collected... | reverse complement strand
CATCAGCACCTCGCTGGTCTACCGCTTCAACTGGAGCGGCCCGGTCGTCGCGAAGTATTGATCTCGACTCAACTTTCTCAAGCTCAAAAGCCCCGGCATCGTCCGGGGCTTTTTTGTGCCCGGAGCATAATGCTGGGATCGCCGGCACGGCGGCCCGCTCGCGCCCTTGCCTGAGGCCGGCGCGCGCGCCACTCTAACGCCCCTGCGGCGACGGCCGCGCGGCCAAGGCGAGCGAGGAAACCCCATGCGCAGACTGCTCCTGATCACAGGCCTGCTCGCGCTCGCCATCGGGCTGCTCTGGATCGGCCAGGGCCTGGGGGTGATCAACTGGCCGGCATCGAGCTTCATGATCCGGCAGCTGCAGTGGGCGGGCTATGGCGCGGCGCTGGCCGCGCTCGGCCTGATCCTGATCTGGCAGAGCAAGCGCTAAACATATCGGGGACGAACGCCATGAAAACGGGACCATTCGATCTCGGCGGCAGGGTCGCCATCGTCACCGGCGGCAATGGCGGCATCGGCCTCGGCATGGCGCGGGGACTGGCGCAAGCCGGCGCCGACATCGCCGTGGTCGGACGCAATGAAGCGAAGTCGGCCGCAGCAGTCGCCGATCTCAGGACGCTGGGCGTCAAGGCGATCGCGGTGACCGCCGATGTCACCGACAAGCCCGCCGTCGACGCCATGGTCGAGCGGGTCTTGCGCGAGCTCGGCCGCATCGACATCCTCGTCAACAATGCCGGCATCAATATCCGCAAAGCCCCGCAGGCGCTCGAGCTCGCCGAGTGGGACAGCGTGATCCGGACCAACCTCACCACCGCGTTCCTGTGCTCGCAGGCGGTCTACCCGGCGATGAAGCAAGCCGGCGGCGGCAAGATCATCAACATCGGCTCGATGATGTCGATCTTCGGCGCCAGTTTTGCGCCGGCCTATGCCGCGAGCAAGGGCGGCATCGTGCAGTTCACGCGCTCCTGCGCGGTCGCCTGGGCCGCCGACAACATCCAGGCCAATGCGGTGCTGCCGGGCTGGATCGACACCGACCTGACCAAACGCGCCCGCGAGCAGATCGACGGCCTGCATGACCGGGTGCTGGCGCGCACGCCCGCCGCGCGCTGGGGCGCGATCGCAGACTTCGCCGGCATCGCGGTATTCCTCTCCTCGTCCGCATCCGACTTCGTCACCGGCACCGCGATTCCCGTCGACGGCGGATATTCGATCACGGGCTGAAGCTGCAGCGCGGAAGCGTCAGCGCCGAAAACTCCGGATCTCGGAAACGCTGCCGTCGCGATAGGTCAATTCCACTGACACGAACTGCGTCGACGGCGCGAGCTTCAGATAAGGCAGCGCCTCGTGCGGAACGGCGCTGGGATCCCTGGGATCGCAGGGCGGCATTTTCAAAACCTTGTCCGGCACCGCGCTGTCGATGCCGACGCGCACTTCGCGGATCGCGCAGCGGTACGACATCAGGTGGGTGTAATACACCAGGAGCCCGTTGAACTCGCGAAACGACAGCCAGCTGGTGGCGGTCATGTCGAGGATCTTGCGCTGGTCGTGAACGAGCGCCGCCTCCGGATCGAACTTGATCGGAAACGGTCCCTGCAATTCGCCCGATGTATCGACGTAGCGGACCTGGATGGTCGCCGCGGGCGCGTCGGCGGCAAGTTCGATCGAGGGATTGGGGATCCGCTTGCGCGTGCGCGGATCGAGCGTGTCGAGGAATCCGGTCTCGCGAAATTCACCGGCCTCCCCGATCCGCCATGAAATACCGAGCGTGGGATCGACGATCGAGAACACCACGGTCCAGCCGCCATTGTGGCGGGAGAACATCGCGATCGGCGCATTGACGCTGTCGTTCGGCGGCGCCGTGCGCGGCACCACGACCGGCGGCAACGCCGCGACCTGTTGCGGCGGCGGCTCGGAAGGCCTTGCGGCCTCGGCTTGCGCCTTCGCCACGCCGTTCAAAAACACATCGTCGACCATCTGGTCGAAATACACCGGGATCTGCTTGTGGCTGACCGTCTCCGCCATCTCGCTGACGATACGGCGGGTGTGCTGGGCGACCTGGACCATGTTCTCGCCGGGTTGCAGCAGCTCTTTTGAAAATGTTCGCGTGAACACAGAATTCGGATTGTCGTCGTGGTCGGAAAGGCGATCGAGCGCGGTCTGCCGCGGCCCGGCCGAGAACACCGAGAACACGCCTTCCGGCAATTGCGTCATCGGCGCGAGGCCGCCGCCGCCGGCCACGGCGCGGGTGCCGGCGCGCTCGAACGGATTGTTGCGGCAGGCGTCGAACACCAGGATCGCGGTGCGCACCTTCTTGTTCTGCAATCGCTCGATGACCCGGTCGGCGAGCACGGAGGCGTCGCGCACCAGTTCTTCCTGGCCTTCGGTTGCGGCGGGCACGTCAGTCGGCAGCAGGAAGTTCTGGCCCGCAATTTCAAAGCCGTGGCCGGCATAGAAGAAGAACGCGGTATCGCCGGGCTCAACCGCCCTGTCGAAGGCGAGCAGCGTTTCGCTGAAGGCCTGCCGGGTCTGGTTTTCCGCCACCATCACCGAAAAGCCGAGCTGTTTCAGGGTGGCGCCCATGGTGCGGGCGTCGTTGACCGCCTTCTGCAATTTCGGGACGTTCTTGTAGTCGTTGTTGCCGATCACCAGCGCGACCCGCTTTTCGGCATGCGCGGGTGCGGCGAGCGCCATCAACGCGGCCGCCAATACCAACGCCAGCGCTGCCCGCATCGACAGCCAGTTCTTCATTCCTAGTCCCCGCCCTGCCAGACAAGCATCAGTTCGTGCGATCCACTGGCTTGGTCGGCAAAGCCGCGCCGCCGGTTCAATCCGGTATCCCGGGCCGCCGGCACCATCGCGCCAGCGAGGAGACGATCAGCAGCATCGCCGACCACTGCCGAAAGCGCAGATGATCGCCCTGTTCCAGATGCGGCGTGATGAGGACCAGGCGAAGGCCGACGGCGGCGATCAGGAGCGTATGGCCCGCATAAAGCCAGATCGCGGGCGCAAGGTGCGCGAAGCGGCCCACCACGATGGTGGTGAAGGGCACGCAGGTGATCGGCAGATGATAGAGCAGCCACCAGTTGACGTATTCGCGGTTGACGTATTCGGCGCGCGTGCGCACCTCGATATTGGCAAGCCAGCGCAGGCCGAGCACGCCGAAACTGAGGACGTAAGGCAGGAACTTCGGCCAGAGCGCGATCAGCCCCTGCAGCAGTTCGCCGCCGTCCGTGGGGTGAAAGTCCTCCGGCAACCGAACGTCGAGGGATCAGCAGGGTCATGGCGACGCCGAAGATTCCGTCGCTCGGGGTATCGAGGCGGGCTTTTGAAAACATGGCGCTTCCTGGCGATTTGCGACGCATTTGTGCAAAAACATTAAGCTTTTTCAACGCCTGGTGCGCCTGCTCCATTGACTTTGGCCAAATGGCCCCTATGTTCCGGACTTGACGCGGCCCGGTATCGAAACGCGATATCTTGGTAAGCCGCCTGTCTGCGTATCCGAAAAATCCCGAGCAAATTTGCGTGCCGTTCCGGGGTTGAGCGCGACAGTTATTTCCAGGATTCCAAGCGGCGGTTTCTACCAGAGGCTCAATGTCTTTTTCCCATCTCGGCTTGTCCGACAAGGTGCTCGCCGCCGTCGCGGCCACCGGTTACACCACCCCTACCCCCATTCAGGAACAGGCGATTCCCCACGTTCTGGCCCGCCGAGACGTTCTCGGCATCGCCCAGACCGGCACCGGCAAGACCGCTGCCTTCGTCCTTCCGATGCTCACCATGCTGGAAAAGGGCCGGGCGCGCGCCCGAATGCCCCGCACCCTGATCCTGGAGCCGACACGCGAACTCGCCGCCCAGGTCAAGGAACAGTTCGACAAATACGGCGTCGGCCAGAAACTCAACGTCGCGCTGCTGATCGGCGGCGTCTCGTTCGGCGACCAGGACACCAAGCTGACGCGCGGCGTCGACGTGCTGATCGCGACCCCCGGCCGGCTGCTCGACCATACCGAACGCGGCGGGCTGTTGCTGACCGGCGTCGAACTCCTGGTCATCGACGAAGCCGACCGCATGCTGGACATGGGCTTCATCCCCGACATCGAGCGGATCTGCAAGATGATCCCGTTCACCCGGCAGACGCTGTTCTTCACCGCGACGATGCCGCCCGAGATCGCCCGCATCACCGAAACCTTCCTGCACAATCCCGAGAAGATCGAGGTTTCCAGGCCGGCGACGACCGCCGTGGGCGTGTCCCAGTTCCAGATCAGCGTCAGCCGCGAGCCGCATGAGAAGCGCGAGACCTTGCGCCGCCTGCTGCGCGAGGCCAAGGATCTCAACAACGCGATCATCTTCTGCAACCGCAAGCGCGAAGTCGCGCTGTTGCACAAGTCGCTGTTGAAGCACGGCTTCAGCGTCGGCGCCCTGCATGGCGACATGGATCAGTCGGCGCGCACCGCAGCGCTGGATCAGTTCCGCAAGGGTGAAATTCCGCTGCTGGTCGCCTCCGACGTCGCCGCCCGCGGACTCGATATCCCTGCCGTCAGCCACATCTTCAATTTCGACGTGCCGCACCATGCCGACGACTACGTCCACCGCATCGGCCGCACCGGCCGCGCCGGGCGCACCGGCACCGCGATCTCGATCGTCGCCCCGCTCGATCACAAATCGATCGCGGCGATCGAAAAGCTGATCGGCCAGACCATTCCCCGCATGGAAGGCAGCACCGAGACCCCGGTCGCCGAAGGCGCGGCAGTTCGCTCCGGCGACGAAGCCGAACCTGTCCGGCATTCGCGTGGACGCGAAGGCTCCCGCGACGGTGCAAAAGAAGGATCACGCGAAGGATCGCATGAAGGTTCGCGCGGCGGCCGCAAGCCGCGCCGCGAACGCGAACCGCGCCGCTCCGGCGGCAGTGGCCGCCATTCCGGTCCGCCGCCCCAGGCACCCGCGGCGGCATTCACGCCGCCGGTGGCGCCTGCGCCCTCGCGCACGCCTTCGATCGGACGCGCCGAAGCACCGCCGGTGCCGCGCGATGCCGCCTCCGAACCCGCCGATCATTCGCATCTGCCGGCGTTCCTGTTGCGGCCCGTTCGCGCCCGCGTCTGACCGTCACAATCTCGCAGCTGCGAAAGCGCAGCTGCGCCGTTTACCGGTCCTTCATTATCCTCCGTTAGCTTGGCCGCGATAATTAAGATTATTGCTGCAGATTGCGGGCAGCGCTGTCCGCTATTTCGGGGACGTGACGGTGATCAAGGTGCTCGACGACCACGAACGCACGATGGCCTTCGCCGAAGTCGCCTTGGGGCAGATCAAGTCGCTGCGGCAGACTGCCGTGCCCCGCAATTATGAAATCTGGTACGTCTACGCCACCGGATACAATTCGCCCCTCAACAAGATCATCAACGAGACCCTGGCGCGCAACGGCAAGCTGACCGAGGCCGATCTCGAGCAGATCTACGAGACCTATCTTTCGCAGATCAAGACCAGCGACCGCATCGACAAGGTCGGCGCACGCGTGATCGGCGAAATCGACGACGTGATGACGCTGATCACCGAGGCGCTCGGAATGGCGGCGAGCTACGATGCCAGCCTGACCGGCGCGACCAAGAAACTCACCCTCGCCCAGAAGCCCGAGCAGATCAAAGGGTGGTGGAATCGCTGGTGAAATCCACCCGCGAGATGCGCGACACCAACAAGGCGCTGGAAGACCGGCTGTCGCTGTCGAAAAACGAGATCAGCAACCTGCAGCACAGCCTGGAGGCGATCCGCGCCGAGAGCCTTACCGATCCGCTCACCGGACTCGGCAACCGCAAATATTTCGACCGCTCGATCGAGACCGCGGTTGAGAATGCGCAGGCCAGCGGTGAGCCGCTGTCGCTGCTGATGTTCGACATCGACCATTTCAAGTCGTTCAACGACTCCTACGGCCATCTCACCGGCGATCAGGTGCTGCGGCTGGTCGGCATGTCGCTGAAGCAGACCATCAAGGGCCAGGACATCACCGCCCGCTACGGCGGCGAGGAATTCGCGGTGGTGCTGCCCAACACCGCGCTGCGCCAGGCGCTGACGGTGGCCGATCACATCCGCCGCGCCGTGATGGCGAAGGAACTGAAGAAGAAATCCACCGGCGAGATTCTCGGCCGCGTCACCATCTCGGTCGGCGTCTCCATGCTGAAGCCGGGCGACGACACCGATTCGCTGATCGAGCGCGCCGACGCCTGCCTCTACGCCGCCAAGCGCAACGGCCGCAACCGCGTGATCTGCGAAGTCGACCCGGAATATGCCGCCGAGACCCAAAGCCAGGTGGCGTGACGAAGGCTCGTCATGTTGCGGAGCGCGGGTTCGCCCGCCCCGCCCAGAGCAACTTCGTAGGGTGGGCAAAGGCGCACTTGCGCCGTGCCCACCATTTCTCTCGTTCGCTATTTCGAATGGTGGGCACGCTTCGCTTTGCCCACCCTACGATCTGAACTCTTCTTGCCCGCCGGCTTTTTGGCCGCCTTCTTCGCCGCCTTCGGTTTTTTCGGACGCTTCCTCAGCGCCGCGCGCTGCGCCGCGGCCAGCGCCGCCCTCGCCCAGCCCGTCAGTTCTTCCGGATCGTCATACAGCCGCTCCGGCAGCTGCCAGTACGAGCCGACCGTGACGGTCTTGGCGCGGGTCTGATACTGAAACGGTTTTGCGCCCTCCGCCTCGAAGCGCGGGATGCTGTGTTCGTCGGCACGAAAATAAAGCCCGCCGCGCAGCGCGAGAGCAAAATTGGTACCGTCGGCGGAAATGCCGAAACCGGAAAACATCCGGCGGATCGTCACCGGGCCGAAGTCGGCAAACAGATCGATCAGGAAATCGCGGTCCATGGAGTTGGCTCAACGCGAGTCATAGCCATACGGCTCATCGTCGCAATGATACCACTTACGTCATTGCGAGCGAAACGAAGCAATCCATGGAACAACAAGCTGGATTGCTTCGTCGCGGAGCCTGTCATCGGGCGCGCATTCGCGCGACCCGTTGGCTCCTCGCAATGACGGCGGTGAGCTCTTAAGCGACTAGCCGTCCACCTTGGCAGCCGTGAGCTGCACCGATTCGCCACAGCCGCAGGCGCCGGTCTGGTTCGGATTGTTGAAGATGAACTGGGACTGCATCTTGTCGGCCTTGTAGTCCATCTCGGTGCCGAGCAGGAACAGCACGGCCTTGGGATCGACCAGGATCTTGACGCCCTTGTCCTCGACCACCTCGTCGGTGGGGCGGATGTCATGGGCGTATTCGACCGTATAGGACTGCCCGGCGCAGCCGCCGTTCTTGATCCCGACCCGCAGGCCCACGATCTCGGAATCGGCGCGTCTGGTCAGCTCCGCGATCCTTTCGGCGGCGGCTTCCGTCAGCTTCATCACCTGCGGGCGCGGGCGCGGTTTCGGCTTGGAGGCGGGTGTCGAAGAAGTCGGTGTCATGTTTGTCATGTGGTCGTTCCCCGCGGCATATCAATGCCGGCTATTCAAGTGAACAAGCAAAACCCAAGCCACTCACCACATATTGAGCACGAGGCGCGCCTCGTCGGTCATCCGGTCCGGCGTCCAGGCCGGGTCCCAGACCAGATTGACATTGACCACGCCGACGCCGGGAACGCTGGCGACCGCGTTCTCCACCATCTGAGGCAATTCCCCGGCGGCCGGACAGTTCGGCGTCGTCAAGGTCATCATGACGTCGACGGTGCGGTCGTCCTTGATGTCGACTTTGTAGATCAGGCCGAGTTCATAGATGTCGGCCGGAATTTCCGGATCGAACACCGTCTTCAGCGCTGCCACGATCTCGCCGGCGAGCCGCTCGGTCTCCTCCGGCGGCAGCGCCGAATGAGTTTGCATGTTGACGGTTTTGGCTTCGGCCGTGTCGGTCATGAAAACAATTCCCGCGCCTTGATCAGCGCCTGTGCCAGATGGTCGACTTCTTCACGCGTATTATACATGCCGAACGAGGCGCGGCACGTCGCGGTGACGTTGAACCGTTCTAAAAGCGGCATCGCGCAATGGGTGCCGGCGCGCACCGCGATGCCCTGCCGGTCGATCACGGTGGCGACATCGTGGGCATGGGCGCCCGTCATCTCGAACGAGATCACCGGGCCCTTGCCGCGCGCGGTGCCGATCAGGCGCAGCGAGTTGATTTCGCGTAACCGCGCCTCCGCGTAGGTCAACAGATCGTGCTCGTGCGCGGCGATGCGCTCCTTGCCGATCGAATTGACGTAGTCGATCGCAGCCCCGAGCCCGACCGCCTCGACGATCGCCGGCGTTCCCGCCTCGAATTTGTGCGGCGGATCGCCATAGCTGACCCAGTCGCGCGTCACCTCGCGGATCATTTCGCCGCCGCCATTGTAGGGCCGCATCGCCACCAGATGCGCGTGCTTGGCGTAGAGCACGCCGATTCCCGTCGGGCCGTAGAGCTTGTGGCCGGTGAAGACGTAGAAGTCGGCGTCGATGTCCTGCACGTCGATCGCCAGATGCACGGCGGCCTGGCTGCCGTCGATCAGCACCGGGATGCCGCGGGCGTGCGCGATTTTCACCACATCCTTGACCGGAACGATGGTGCCGAGCGCGTTCGACATCTGCGTGATCGCCACCAGCCTGGTGCGCGGCGTCAGCGCTTTTTCGAATTCCTCGAGCAGGAAATTGCCTTCGTCATCGACATCGACCCATTTCAGCACGGCGCCGTGGCGCTCCCGGAGGAAATGCCAGGGCACGATGTTGGAATGGTGCTCCATGATCGAGAGCACGATCTCGTCGCCGGCCTTGATGTTGGGCCCGCCCCAGGACGACGCCACCAGGTTGATCGCCTCGGTGGCGTTGCGGGTGAAGACGATCTCCTCGGTGCGCGCGGCGTTGAGGAATTTTGCCACCTTCTCGCGGCCGCCTTCATAGGCTTCGGTGGCGGCGTTGGCGAGATAATGCAGGCCACGATGCACGTTGGCGTATTCGGACTTGTAGGCTTGCGTCATGCGCTCCAGCACCGCGTTCGGCTTCTGCGCCGACGCGGCGTTGTCGAGATAGACCAGCGGCTTGCCATAGACCTTCAGTGCCAGCGCGGGGAAATCCTCCCGCACCCGCGCCACGTCATAGGAACCGTTCAGGACCGCCGGATGCATGCTCATCCCCTTGCCGCCAGCCAGCGCTGCGCCGCGGCGATCGCCAGTTCGCGCAAATCGTCGTTGGCGATGGATTCGATCGCCTCGCCGACGAACGCCTGGATCAGAAGCGCCTGCGCCTCCTTCTCGGAGAGGCCTCGCGCCCGCAAGTAGAACAGCAGGCTCTCGTCGAGCGCGCCGGTGGTCGCGCCATGGCCGCAGGTGACGTCGTCGGCAAAAATTTCCAGTTCCGGCTTGTTGTCGGCTTCCGCCTCGTCCGACAACAGCAGCGCCCGCGTCATCATCTTGGCGTCGGTCTTCTGGGCATGGGGGCGAACGATGATGCGGCCCTGAAACACCGAATGCCCGCGGTCGTCGACCACGGAACGGAAGATCTCGCGGCTCTCGCAGTGCGGCACCGCGTGGTCGAGCACCAGCGTCGAGTCGGCATGCTGGCGGCCATTGAGCAGATTGACGCCGTTGGTCTCGGCGCGGGAGCCCTCGCCGGCAAAGGCGATGGTCGCCTGATAGCGGCTGACATGCGCCCCGCTGGTGAGGCCGAAACTGTTGAAATGGGCTTTCGCGCCCAGCGTCACCTGGTGCGTTGAAATATTGAAGGCCTCGCGGCCGTCCTCGATCAGGCGCACATGATCGAGCCGCGCGCCATCGCCGATCGAAACGATCAGGGAATCGTGGACCTGATAGGTCTTTGCGCCGTCAGCGGCGAAGTAGCTTTCCACCAGCGTGGCGGCGGCCGCGTTGCCGAGCTTCAGCAGCGAGCGGGTAAACATCGCGGCCGGTGTGGTGCCGCTGGCGATATGGACGATGTGCAGCGGCTGCGTCAGCGCCACGCCGTCGGCGACCTCGATCACGACGCCATCCGTCATCATCGCGCCGTTCAGCGCCGCCATCGCATCGGGATTTTGCAGTCCGAACAGCCGTGCCTGCAGCGCGGCGTCGCCGGAGAGCAGCGCCTCGCGCAGCGTATGAATGGCCAGGCCTTTTTCCAGGCTGCCGGTCTCGGAAAGCGCTGGCGCGAACACCCCGTCGACCAGCACCAGCCGGCGCACGCCGTCGATCGCATGCAGCTTCAGGGCGGAAGTTGCGCGCGAAAACGCCGCCGCATCGGGTGCTGCGGCCAGCGGCAGCACCTCGCGCATCAGCGCGCGCAAATCGGTGTATTTCCAGTCCTCGATCCGCCGGTGCGGCAGGCCAATGCGCGCATAGGTATCGAACGCCAGCCGCCGCTGTTCGGCGACCTTGCCGGAGCCCGGCAGGCGGTCGCCCGCGAGGCTGAGCGCATCGCTCAGCGCGTGTCCGGTATCGGTTTTTGCCAGTGCAACGTTCATCACCAAATCCGCATCAAGCATCAGGCCGCGTCTTCGAACTGGGCATAGCCGGAAGCCTCGAGTTCCAGCGCCAGTTCCTTGCCGCCGCTCTTCACCACTCGGCCTTTCGACATCACGTGCACGACATCGGGCACGATGTAATTCAACAACCGCTGATAATGCGTGATCACCACCATCGCGCGGTCCGGCGAGCGCAGCGCGTTGACGCCGTCGGCGGCGACCCGCAGCGCGTCGATGTCGAGGCCGGAATCCATCTCGTCGAGAATGCACAGGCTGGGCTCGAACAGCGCCATCTGCAGCACTTCGTTGCGCTTCTTCTCACCGCCGGAGAAGCCGACATTGACGCCGCGGCGCAGCATGTCCTGCGGAATGTTGAGCCGGGCGGCGACCTCGCGCACCTTCTTCAGGAAGTCCGGGGTGGAGTATTCGCCCTCGCCGCGCGCCTTGCGCTGGGCGTTCAGCGCGGTGCGCAGGAAGGTCATGGTGGCGACGCCGGGGATTTCCACCGGATACTGGAACGCCAGGAACACGCCCTTGGCGGCGCGCGCATCGGGCGACATCTCCAGCAGGTTCTCGCCCTTGAACAGGATCTCGCCGCCGGTGACTTCGTAGCCCGGCTTGCCGGCGATGACATGGGAGAGCGTCGATTTGCCGGAGCCGTTCGGCCCCATGATGGCGTGCACCTCGCCCTGGTTCACGGTCAGCGACAACCCGTGGAGAATCTCGCGCTCCTCGACACGGACTTGCAGATTTTTGACTTCGAGTAGTGACATCTCTTGGTTCCGATTCTCTTTTTCCGCTCATTCCTCGTCCTGAGGAGCGCCGAAGGCGCGTCTCGAAGGACACGGGCTGACAATCTTCCCTCTCATCCTTCGAGACGGGCGCTTTCGCGCCCTCCTCAGGGTGAGGTCTTATCCAACGGATCCTTCGAGGCTGATCGAGATCAGCTTCTGCGCCTCGACCGCAAACTCCATCGGCAGCTGCTGCAGCACGTCCTTGACAAAGCCGTTGACCACGAGGCCGACGGCCTCTTCCTGGGAGAGCCCGCGCTGCACGCAGTAGAACAGCACGTCCTCCGATATCTTCGACGTAGTGGCCTCGTGCTCGAACAGCGCGGAAGAATTCTTGGCCTCGATGTAGGGCACGGTGTGCGCGCCGCATCGGTCGCCGATCAGGAGCGAATCGCACGCCGTAAAATTGCGCGCGCCTTGCGCTTTCCGGTGCGCGGTGACGAGGCCGCGATAGGTGTTTTGCGAGACGCCGGCGGCGATGCCCTTGGAGATGATCCGGCTGGTGGTGTTCTTG
>Ga0182014_10007168_pt1 | contig 11746 bp, 10 predicted proteins | sample 612S2DmetaG_FD_120489 | JGI IMG/M metagenome (GOLD analysis project Ga0182014, IMG submission 120489) | Permafrost microbial communities from Stordalen Mire, Sweden - 612S2D metaG | ecosystem: Environmental > Terrestrial > Soil > Wetlands > Permafrost | place: Sweden: Stordalen | collected... | reverse complement strand
GTCTGCCGCGACAGCGCGGTGGCCTGCTTGCTGTAGGAGAGCGCCTCCAGGTCGCGCTTCTCGATCATCAGCGCGTAGTCGGAGCGCATGCCGCAGACCAGCGTCTTTGCGTAGAGCGCATTCGCATCCGCCGGATTGCGGGCGAGCGCCGCATCGGCCAGCCGGTTGGTCTGGTCGGCGCGGGCTTCGAAGGCCTGGCGCACCGCGGGATCGGGCGTCAACTTGCTGCGGCTGTCGAAGCGGCTCTGGTCGGCGAAGAGTTCCACGTCGATGATGCTGAGCCGGTCGAACTCGCCAAACAGATACGCCGCCGCGTCGGATGCTGAACCCAGCGGATCCTCCGGATGCGCCTGCATCCACGCCGAGAATTGCTTGTGTGCGCCCGCAAAATCCAGGTTGTACAGGTCTACATACCCCGGATCCAGCCCATTCTGCGGGTGGTACGCCGTAACCTCATCCGCCGCGCCGTATGCCGCGACAGCGTCCAGCGGCAGCCCCGTGGGAGAGTGCTCCGCCAGCAGCGACCAACTCACCGCCGCCAGCAGAAACCACCCCGAGCGCAACCTCCGGCCCTTCGCCCGCCTTGCCGCTTCGCGCATGGTTCTACCGGCCTCGCCTTCAATCAGATGCAGGTTCCCTGTCCGGCAGGCGACCGCGCCGCCGCGCCAACCCGGCCCGGGGTTCGTGCTCTCGTAGTTGTCTGCGCTGCGCCGTGACCGGTATTCGCTCATTGATGCTTAGACTAATCTTGCAATCATAAGAGAAGCAAAGCGCCGGAAACTCACCCAACCCGCAGATGGGTGGTGGATGCCGCGCTACAGCCTACCAACCGCGATTCCGCATATAGCAGTCGTAGTCGTAACCAACGCAGTTGCGGACCAGGAAACGCTGATGCACGTCCTCGATCATCTCTCCAGGGTGGAGCGCGAAATGGAGTTTTGCGTCGGTCGACCTTCCGGGAATGTTGGGCTGGGCGAGTTGGGGTGTCACCAGGTTCAGCGACACGATGGCTAACATGAAGGCCACCGTCACCAGACGGTCTTTTGCGAGCAGCGTCATCCCCAGCAGCAGGAGCGAGAAGAACGCGGCAGGAATGAGATAACTGATTTCGATAGGAAAGCGGAAGAAAAGTAGCAGGTTGAACACGACGATACCGGCAAAGATGGGGTTCGCCCGCGCACGATAGTCTGTCGCGGGGCCGTCTGACGGAACCGGCCATTTGCGCCGAACCGGGAGAGCGAAGGCCAATAGCAGACAAGCTAGTGGACCGAAGAGATACAGGCCTTTGTAGACAAAGCGGTCGATGCGCATCTTGAGCGTCCACATGGCAGCGGGGCCGATCATGCCCCTGGCAAAGTCAAGCGAGCTGTGGGCCAGGTGGTAGGAGAGGATATAAGGCGGGGAACCGATTAAGAACGCACCCGCCCCCACCCCAATCAGCTGCAGCACGCGCGGCATGGAGCGACGATGGCGCATCCATTCGGAGGCGGCCGCACCCGCTATGGCTCCGGCAATTACGAGGCCGTTTGCGCCACGCACGGCAAACGCGAACGCCGCAGGAAGAACGGCCCAGGCAAAGCGGTCTGCAATCAGCAGCTCAGAGCACAGCACAATGCCCAGCAGCGACCACACATAATCGTCCGTGGAAGTGCAGGCTATGGCGAAGACGGGGGTGGCGACGAGGCAACTCACAAGGAGGCCAGGAAATCGGACCTCCAGCCGGGACGCAATGACCACGAAACGCCATGCGCAGAGCATTCCTACGGCTAGCGTGGCTAGATTTGATGCGAGGTAGCCGGCCACCCTCGAAAGGGCGTAGACGATCGCCTCATAGGTCCAGTAGCCGGGATTCCTGGAAGTCGTCGGCAGGTGACGGTGCCAAGTGGAATAGCCGGAGGCCACAATGCCGTAGGTATCGTTGTCGCTCCCATAACCGAGGAAGCAAAGGGGCAGAAGCAGAAGCGCCAAGACAACCAGGAGCCGCGAGGTTCGACCTCGCCAGCTCCAGCAGTTCGGCTCCATTGTTGACGGCTTCACTGCTTGCGATTGTGTCATCCGCATTTTCCCTTGCCAGACCTTCATTGCCTCCTGTAATAGTAGCCGCAGGAGGTTTTCCACATGACAAGAAGCAAAGTCATATCGGGCTCAATCCTTGCCTCGGCAATCTTTGCAGTTGGCGTATTGGTCGGGCAGGTTATGGTGCCTATACCACCTGCGCCAAAAATAACAGTCGGCGCCAATTATCCCAATATGCAAGATGCGCAGCGCTCCCTCGTCCAGGCTTACGCCTACCTGATCCAGGCCCAGAAAAACAATGATCTGCAATTAGGCGGGTACGCCGCAACTGCAGAGAATCTGATTGATCAGGCAGACACCCAGATCGGCTTAGCAGCCGAGTATGCAGCCGCCCACAACAAGTGACCCCAACTGTGTCGGGGAAATCGCCCCCGCGACCTCCGCAGACCAAGCGGCGATTTGTCCTGCCCTTTAGCTTCATCGCTGGACGCGACAAGCTGCGCCGCTTTCTCTTCGTGTGCCCTGATGCTTCCCTCCTTTTGCACGCACCCCGTCACGCAAGCGACGCGGGTGCGATTGCACAAGGGAATACGCGGAAGGCCTCAGTCATAGGCTTGGAGGCTTAAAAGGTTGTTCCGATGAAGCCCTGCTCGGCTTGATGGGGGTGACAAAGCAAGCTGAAGCGCACCGTTTTAGAACTGGGCAGAGCCAGGATTGGACCGCTCCAAGTCTTCGCTATTCAGCGTCTTGGAAGGGATGGGGCTGGAAAACGGGGAGTTGGTGGGCCTACAAGGACTTGAACCTTGAACCAACGGATTATGAGTCCGCTGCTCTAACCAATTGAGCTATAGGCCCTTCAATAACTTACCGGCAACGGCATTCCGCTCCGGCGCTGCGCCCCTGGGGAGCATTGTATGTCGCTGGGAGTGCATTGGCGAGGGAGGCGGTTTCGCTATTCGCGCTGGGGGTGTGGTTCAATGAAACCAGCGCCATGATTGCTGAGAATCCAGCCCACAGACCGATGCCCTTCAAGCGCCGCTGGAGGGCGTTAACGCGCAAGCTGCGCGAGCTAGGCTCCATCGCCTGGGCGCTGGCGGACACCGGGCATCCCTACATGGCGCACATCATCCCCATGCGGCGCTGCAACCTCTCCTGCACCTACTGCAACGAGTTCGACGACGTCTCCGACCCGGTGCCGATCGCGGAGATGGAGCGCCGGATCGACGAATTGGGCCGGATGGGAACCTCGGTCATCACGATCTCCGGTGGAGAGCCGCTGCTGCACCCCGAACTGGACCGCGTGATTGCGCGGATTCGCAAGACCGGCGCGATCGCCGGCATGATCACCAACGGCTATCTGCTGATGCCGGAGCGGATTGAGCGGCTGAACCGGGCCGGCCTGGACCACATGCAGATCTCGATTGACAATGTGAACCCGGATGCGGTGTCGAAGAAGAGCCTGAAGGTGCTGGACGCCAAGCTGAAGATGCTGGCGGAGCATGCGGATTTTCACGTGAACATCAACTCCGTGGTGGGCGGCGGCATTGCCAATCCGACCGACGCGTTGAGGGTGAGCGAGCGAGCGCTGGCGCTGGGCTTTTCCTCGACCATTGGCATCATCCACGACGGCAGCGGGCAGTTGAAGCCGCTGGGCGACGCCGAGCGCGCGGTGTGGGACAAGGTGCGGCGGCTCACGCGGCGCAGCTATTCGCGCTTCAACCACTTTCAGGAGGCGATTGCCAACGGCCAGCCGAACCATTGGCGGTGCCGCGCAGGCGCGCGCTATCTCTACATCTGCGAGTTCGGGCTGGTGCACTACTGCTCGCAGCAGCGCGGCTATCCCGGCATTCCCATCGCCCAATACGGCCGCGCGGACGTGCAGCGCGAGTTTCTGACCGAGAAGGGCTGCGCTCCCAACTGCACCATCAGCTGCGTGCACCAGGTCAGCTACATCGACCACTGGCGGGCGCCGCAGACCTCGCAGGTCACTCCCGGTGGCGCGCATGGGGCTGGCGCGGGCGCGGATGCTGGACTGGTGCAGCTCCGTTAGGCTTTGCGACGGACCTGCGGCCGGAGTTCCTGGATTCGACTCAGCTCTTGCTCTGAAGATTGTGGGCAGTCTCTTTGAGACTCCGATTGATGCCTTGCAGGGATCTGCTGATGATCCAGAGCATCCAGAGCGCGAAGATCCAGAATGCAGCGATGAAGGGCCAAACCAAAATTGGAATGTTGTACAAAGTGTGTCACCTCGCGGCAAAGATATATGGGCAACCGCCCGGCGACAATGGCCATTAGGTTGTAGGTGGATCGGTTACCGACCCGCTGTCCAAGGCGCGATACGTATCGATGGCAGCGCGAGGGTAAATTTCGCAACCCACAGAGGTTCGCGACGCTCTAAACTGGGAGTGATCGTGGTCAACTCCTTTCCATCGAATTGTTCCGGCGCGGGCGCTCGGGCGGGCGAGCGCCATCTGCGAAGTACAGGTGCGTGGGCAGCGCTGCTGGCGCTGGCTTGCAGCGCTTTCGCCGGGCGAGCGCCGGCGCAGACCCAGGAAAATGCAGCGCTGCCGATGGCCCCCAGCGCGCTGCGAGCGGCGTTGCCGGAAACTTCCGCGGAGCGTGTGCCGGGGGGAAGCTTCGCGGGCCACGCGGCAGGAACGCCGGGGGTTCGCTATGCGGGTGTCCCCGTGGAGCAGGCGACGCCGGGCGAGTTGCCGCTGTCGCTCGACGACGCCGTCGACCGCGGGCTGAAGCGCAATCTGCAGGTGCAGCTCGCAGTCGAGAACGAGCGGTCGGTGCGCGGGCAGATTTCTACCGTGTTTTATTACCTGCTGCCAAACCTCAGGGCAACCGTCTACAGCAACGCGCAGGAGATCAACCTGGCTGCGCTGGGATTCAAGCCGTCGTCGCTGGCGGCGTTCGGCTTCGCGCCCGGGACCGTCCAATCGATTGTGAAGGTGAACACCACCGACGCCCAGTTGAGCGCGGACCAGGTGTTGTTCAACCTTCCCGATTTCTATCTCTACGCCGCGGCGAAGAAGGCCGCCAACGTGGTGACAGAGAATACCCTGAACGTGCGCGGCGGCGTGGTCGAGGCGATCGGGACCGAGTACCTGGCGGCGCTGGCCGACGAGGCCCAGATCGCCGACGCCCAGGCATTGGCGACCGCCGACCAAGAGGTGCTGCGCCAGGCAACGCTCTCGCATGACGCGGGCGTGGGTATCAACCTGGACGTGCTGCGCGCGCGGGTACAGTTGCAGGCTGAGCAGCAGGCGCTGGTGCGGGCGCAGAACACGTTTGCCAAGGACAAGATCGCGCTCGACCGGTTGATGGGCCTGCCCGCCGAACAGGAATTGACGCTGACCGACGCTGTGCCCTATGCCGAACTGGCGGAGCTGCCGCTCGACCAAACCCTGGCGCTGGCGTATCGGCGGCGCAAGGACCTGCTCGAACTCGAAGCGCAGCTCGAAGTGGCGGAGCGGGCGCAGAAGGCGGTGAAGTACGAGCGCGTGCCGTCGCTCGCCTTCAACGGGTACTATGGCGTGCTGGGCGAGACCGGCGGCCTCAGCCATGGCGTGTTCACGGTCCAGGGCGTGCTGAAGATCCCAATCTTCGAAGAAGGCCGGTTCCGCGGCGAGAGCGCGGTGGCAGCGGCGCAACTGGTCGCGCTGCAGCGCCAGATCGAGTCGCTGCGAGTGACCATCGACCAGCAGATTCGCGCCAGCAGGCTGGACGTCGAATCGTCCGCCGAGCTGGTGAAGGTGGCGCGCAGCAACGTGGAGCTGGCTGCGCAGGCGTTGTCCGACACGCGTGACCGCTTTGCCGCGGGCGTGGACGACAACCTGCCGGTGGTGCAGGCACAGGCCACGCTGGCCGGCGCGCAGAGCCGGCTGATCGCGACCGAGTTCCAGCTGAACCAGGCCAAACTTGCGCTGGCGCGGAACACCGGCGTGGTGGAGACCCAGTACAAGCAATACCTGGGCCGGTAGCCCCAAAGTTGTCATTTTGAGCACAGCGAAGAATCCCGCATTCTGATCCTGCAAAGTTGTCATTCTGAGCGCAGCGAAGAATCCCCGCATTTGTCTTGGTTGTTAGCTCATAGCTGGATAGCTCACAGCTGATAGCTCTCTAATTGAAAAATCCGCCCCATACCGCACCCGGCCGCCGCCCAGGCATCCCCGACCCACCGCCGCAACCGCCCCCCAAAAATCTTGTCAACCCCCCTCATTCTGTGCAAAAGCCGTCCATGTCGCGTTATCCAAACAAGATCAAAAATCCGCCAGAATGGCATTTGAGTTAAGCGCCACCCGGTATACTTAACGTAGTGGAATTGAATAAGAAAAGACCCGGCGTCCAAGCCGGGTCTTTCGCGTTAAGGAGCCAACCGCTGATCCTCCAAAGTTGCCATTGGGCTAGCTGTTAGCCGATCGCCGATAGCCGATGGCTCAAACGAGAAAACTGCCACGTCCGTGCAACCTGTTAGCGCAAGGGTAACTCCCCACCGCTAGCTCGTTTGCTCCATTGAATCTTGTTAACCAGAAAGAGACTCCCCCCTCACTAACTAGCTTTGTTTGCAACCAAATTCCAGATATTCCAGGGAAGATTTGGATGCCTTCGCACCCCACCGGACCATGGTTCTCTGATTCTCTGAGACATTCCGCCAAAGTCCGGCCGGCGGATATGTCATCCTGAAGGCATGGCGGGCAATCCGGAAGACGATCCGCGAGTTTACTTTGCGGCAGAGCGAACCTTGCTGGCGTGGCTGCGCACCGGGCTGGGGTTGATGGGCGTGGGCTTCGCGGTGGCGCGGTTCGGGCTGTTTCTGCGGGAGATGCAGGCGAGCGAGTCGCACGCCCCGGCGCACGCGACTGGGCTTTCCCAGTGGTCCGGGGTGGCGCTGGTCGCGCTCGGCGTGATTGTGAATGTCGGTGCGGCATGGCGGCACGTGCAGTTGGTGCGGCAGTTGAGGGCGGGAAGCTGGCAGCCGGGTAAGATTTCGGCGGGCGCGGTCGGACTTGCGCTGGTGCTCGCGGTGGTCGGCGTGGGGATTGCGGTGTATCTGCTGTTGGCGCACTGAGCGTCTGACTGTGCGGCGGAAAATATGAAACGATAGGCGGAAAGTCCGAACGGGGTTGGGCAGTGGTGATCGGCGGGATCGGGTCGCTGGCGGTCACCGGCCTGGGCGCCGTGCTCTTCCCCGCGCTGCGCCGGGTGGATGCGCTTTCGACGGAATCGCTGATGCCGTCCAATATTCAGCAGAGCATTGCGGAACCTGTGGACTGAGGGCGCGGTTCGAGGTTCGAAGTTCGAGGTCCGAGGAAAGACGGAGGCAATCGGAGCATGACAACGGGCATAAAGGTGGCGATCGGCATCACCGGGGCAATGCTGCTGGCGGTGGGAATTGAGCTTTTGTGGCTACACCATGAGCGGAATCTTCCGGTCAAGCAGGCGGAGACGGCGGAATATGGCCCGGTCGACCAGGACGACCTGGTGCTTTTGAGGCACGAGCGGCCGGAGAAACTGGCGGACCTGAAAGACCTGCTCGGCCAGACGGTTTGGGTCGCGGCCGGCGGCCAGATGGACTACTACCCATACACGGCCCACCACGCTGACTACGCGAAAACCGCCCGCACGCTGCTGGGGGCTGAGCCTCTGATCGTCAAGGATGCATTTGAGCAGGTGGCGCCGAAGTCGGCGACCTTGCGCATTCCGGTCGGCACCAGGCAGGTGCTGCTTGCGTTCACCATGCCGAAGTCGGCCGACCCGGCCAGGGAGTATGCGGTGCCGGTGGGATTCCGGCAGGGCCCCAACGACTACACGTTTTATACCGACGACCTTTTCTACTACGACAACCCGCATACCCTGTACGGATACTGGGGTCCGCAGGTTTGGCAGGCAATCGACTCGCACCAGGCGATCCTGGGAATGAGCGAGCGCCAGGTGGGGCTGTCGCTCGGCCAGGTATCCAAAAGCGAAAGCAACGAGTACGGCAATCGGCTGGTGGAGTACTGGAACCTGAACCATCCAATGGCCGTCACCTTCGTGAAGAACCAGGTTACGGCGTTCCGGCCGGACCAGGGATACTGAGCACCCTTAGGCGAAATGCCGGCAGTCTTGCCTTATACTCTAAGTTCCCATGCACCCGGCGCAGGCGAAGCTGTCCGAACACGCGTTGCTGAAGAACTATTTGCTGGACCGCGCCTACGACGAGATGTTTGCCGGGCCGGACGACCTGCATCCCCACTACGAGCCGCTGTTTGAGCGCTTTTCGTCGCTGCCCGCCGACGAACTGCAGCGCCGCAAGCACTCCGCCGAACTGAGCTTCCTGAACCAGGGCATCACCTTCACCGTCTATGGCCGCGAGGACGGCGGCGCCGAGCACATCTTCCCGTACGATCTGGTGCCGCGCATCATTACCGCGGCCGAGTGGGCGACGGTGGAGCGCGGACTGACCCAGCGCATCACCGCGCTCAACCTCTTCCTGCGGGACATCTACAATGAGGGCCGCATCCTGAAGGACGGAGTGGTGCCGCGCGAGACGGTCTACAGCTGCAAGCACTTTCGCCGCCAGATGGTGGGCCTGCAGGTGCCGCGCAACGTGTATGTCTCCATCTGCGGCACCGACCTGATCCGGATGGAGAACGGCGAGTTCGTGGTGCTGGAGGACAACCTGCGCGTGCCTTCCGGCGTGAGCTACATGCTCACCAACCGGCGCGTGATGAAGCGGATATTCCCGCAGTTGTTCCGCAACTACAACGTCCGCCCGATCGAACAGTACACGCAACTGCTGCTGGGCGCGCTGCGGTCGCTGGCGCCGGAGGGCAGACCGGAGCCGAACATAGTGCTGCTGTCGCCCGGCGTCTTCAATTCGGCCTACTTCGAGCACACCTACCTGGCACGCCAGATGGGCATCGAGCTGGTGGAAGGCCGCGACCTGGTTACCCACGACAACGTGATTTACATGCGCACCACCGGCGGCCTGCGCCGGGTCGACGTGATCTACCGCCGCGTGGACGACGACTTCATCGATCCGATGGCCTTCCGCGGCGACTCCATCCTGGGTGTGGCCGGCCTGTTCAACGCCTATCGCGCCGGCAACGTCACGCTGGCCAACGCCTTCGGCACCGGCGTGGCCGACGACAAGGCGATTTACGCGTATGTCCCCGACATCATCAAGTACTACCTTGGCGAAGAGCCGATACTGCAGAATGTGAAAACCTACCTGCTGACCGACCCGAAGTCGCGCCGGTATGTATTGCAGAACCTCGACAAGCTGGTGGTGAAGGCGGTGGGGGAGAGTGGCGGCTACGGCATGTTGATCGGGCCGCACTCGACCGCGGCGCAGCGCGAGGAGTTTGCCCAGAAGATCGAGGCTGATCCGCGCAACTACATCGCCCAGCCGACCATTTCGTTCTCGCGCGCGCCGTGCCTGATTGGCGACAATCTGGAAGCCCGCCACGTCGATTTGCGGCCTTACATTCTTTACGGCGACAAGGTGACCATCGTGCCCGGCGGACTGACCCGCGTAGCGCTGAAGCAGGGCTCCCTGGTAGTGAATTCCTCGCAGGGCGGCGGCAGCAAAGACACGTGGGTGCTGAGCCAGTAGGAGACTTGCCAATGTTGAGCCGCGTTGCCGACAGCCTGTACTGGATGAGCCGCTACATCGAGCGCGCGGAGCACGCCACGCGCCTGCTTGACGTGAATCTGAGCCTGATGCTGGACGAGAGCGCGACCAGTGCGGACCGCCGCTGGCAGCGCCTGCTGGTGGAGTTGGGCAGCCCCAAGGAAGTAAAGTGGACCGACGATCCCTACGAACTCACCCAGCGGCTCTCGTTCGATACCGGGCTGAAAGGGTCGATCCTCTCCTGCATCATCTCCGCGCGGGAAAACGCCCGCCACGTCCGAGAGCAGATCTCCACCGAGCAATGGCACCGGCTGAACAGGCTTTATCTGCAGGTCACGCGGCCGGAGATCCGGCCGGACATGGACGCGGAGGCGGCTATCGACCGCGCCGATCAGCCCACCGAATTCCTGCAGCAGGTCATGGAGGGGGTTCACCAGTTTCAAGGCGTCAGCGACTCCACCATGAGCCACGGCGAAGGCTGGCAGTTCATCCAGGTAGGCCGCTACATCGAACGCGCCGCCGCCATCGCGCTGCTGCTGGAGGCGTACCACGAAGACCTGTGGCAACACTCCGATCGCATTCCCGAAGGCAACGAATACCTGGAGTGGATGGGGCTATTGCGCAGTGCCACGGCGTTCGAGGCCTACTGCAAGGTCTACACGGCGGACGTAACGCCCGACCGCATCTTCGAGTTTCTGCTGCTGGACCAGGAGTTCCCGCACTCGGTGCGCTTCTCCATCGACACCCTGGAACGCGCACTGGAGGCCATCCACGGCGAAGGGGGCAAGAGCCGCGCCGAACCGCTGCGCCGCCTGGTCGGACGCCTGCGCGCCTCTCTCAGCTATTCCAGCGCCGATGAGATTCTCAACGGAGATATCGTCGCCTACCTGCGCGGCATCCAGTTCCAGTGCCGCGGCATTCACGAGATGATGTATCAGCTGTACATCGACTACAGCATCCAGGCCGCGCTGGCGGGGTAGAAACAGTTGTGAGTTGTTAGTTGTTAGTTGCAAGACGAAAAGGCGCGGCTTTTTCAGGGATTCAGGGCGCGGCCAAGGAGCGGGATGTACTATTCGATTCGGCATCTGACCAAGTTTCTCTACTCGAACCCGGTGAGCGAGAGCATGATGGAGACGCGGATGCATCCGCGCAGCGACCTGAACCAGCGCTGCCTGACGTTCCATCTGTCCGTAAGCCCGCGCTGCCGCGTCTTCAGCTACCGCGACCACCTGGCCAACCAGGTGCATCACTTCGACATTCCCGGCCAGCACGGCCAGCTGGTCATCGTGGCCGAGTCGCTGGTTGAGGTGCAGCCCGCCACTCCGGTTCCAGCGTTCCTCGCGCCAGACGCGTGGGCCGAGCTGGACAGCATGATCGAGCAGGGCGATTACTGGGAGATGCTTCTGCCCAGCGAGTTCACCGCGCCCACGCCCGTGCTCGACGCCCTCGCCGAACTCCTCGACATGCGCCGCCGTGACGACCCGCTGATGCTGCTGCACCAGTTGAACGAGCAACTGTACAACCACTTCGAATACGTGCCCAGGTCGACCAAGGTGGACTCGCCCATCGACCTGGCGCTGCTGACCCACGCGGGCGTCTGCCAGGACTTCGCCCACATCATGACAACGCTGGTGCGGTCCAAGCTGCGCATCCCCTGCCGCTACGTCAGCGGCTACCTTTTCCACGGACAGAGCGACCATGATCGCTCTGCCACCTCCGCCACCCACGCCTGGGTGGAGGCGCTGATTCCACAACTCGGCTGGATTGGATTCGACCCCACCAACCACCTGGTCGCCGGCGATCGCCACATCCGCACCGCCATCGGCCGCGACTACGCCGACGTGCCGCCCACCCACGGCATCTTCCGCGGCCGCGCCAACAGCGAACTCGCCGTGGCCGTGCGCGTCACGCCCAGCGAGGGCACCCCGGCGCTGGACCAGGAGCTGCCGGTGCCGGAAGACTGGTCCATCCTCGTCGAGAGAGCCCAGGCCACCCCCGAGCTACCACCCAGCCCAACGCGCCAGCAGCAGATGGCGCAGCAGCAGCAGTAGCGGATTTAGAACCGATTCTCGGCCTCGGCGGTCTGAGCTGGCTTGAGCCTGTTCC
>Ga0182014_10007167_pt1 | contig 11747 bp, 8 predicted proteins | sample 612S2DmetaG_FD_120489 | JGI IMG/M metagenome (GOLD analysis project Ga0182014, IMG submission 120489) | Permafrost microbial communities from Stordalen Mire, Sweden - 612S2D metaG | ecosystem: Environmental > Terrestrial > Soil > Wetlands > Permafrost | place: Sweden: Stordalen | collected... | reverse complement strand
GTGACATTCGATGCTGATGGCCAGCATAACCCGGAAGATATACTTCCAGTTTGTCGTCCTATAATAGAAGGACGAGCCGATGTCGTTATAGGAATACGTGATTTTAATGAAATGCCTCAACATAAAAAACGATCTAATCAAATAATGAATTTAATCACTAGAATTTTCTACAATGCAAATGTTAAAGATTCACAGTCAGGCTTGAGAGCCTTTAATAATAAAGCAGCTAAAGCCCTCGATATTGAATCAAGAGAATACGGGGTTTCTTCAGAAATTATAAGAGAAATTAAACACAAAAATCTTAGAATGGAAGAAGTGCCTATTGAGACTATTTACACGGATTATTCCCTCTCCAAAGGAACTAATGCCAAAATAGGATTTAAAATACTTGTTAAAATGATAAGGGAAATTTTAAAATAATTAAATAAATAAAATTTGTTTTCAGGAGTTTTTAAGAATGATAATGGTATATCAATACATCGGAGTTCTAATAGGAATTATAGGTATAATATTCACTTTATTAAGATTTAGAGAAGGAAAAATGTCCCTGGGCATGCTTCTAGTTTGGAATATCATATGGATATTAATAATAATAATATCAATATTCCCTCGATCTACAGGAGAATTTGCAAGCCTCACCGGTGTAGGTCGAGGATTAGATCTAATATTCATTCTAGGAATCATAGGCTGTTATTATCTCATCTTCAAAATATATAATATGATAGAAAATATTGAACAGGAAATAACACATCTCGTAAGAGAAATTGCACTTCAAAGAGAAAACATTGAATCTAAGAAAGATGAAGAGAATAAAAAAATTAGTTAATTATAAAAACGATTGATTAAAAACTAAATTTTAAATTATTATTCTCATAAAAAAGTATCTAATTATACCTAAAAATCTATGAAATATTCATTTAGATCTAATCCTAAAAAAACTTTAAAAATAAAAATTTGAATTTTAAAGAATATAAATAAATTTTTATTATCATCATATAATGTTGAATCCCATTCCCCTGAATTACCACGTAACTTCGGTTTGCACGTTATTACGGATACCCATTCAAAATCTTTTCTAAAAATAGCACAAATCATCCCCATAAAGGATTGTAATTTAATTGAAAAATTACCTTTACGGAATAAAGTTTTATATTGGATTAATGCTTCATTCCAATTACCTTCTATTAAAGATACTCGAGCATATACTGCAATTTGATCATTTAATTTATTTTTATAAAAATTTAATTTATCATTAATATTAAAATTTATTTTATTTTTTATTGAAGGATCTAATTTTTCATAAAAATCTATAGCAATCATAAAAGCTTTATTTACTTCAGTTTCATTTGTAGTAGTTACCTGTGATTTATGTTTCCTCCAATAACCTAATACTCTGTCCAATGGATAAAATCTGCCTTTCAAACTAAGTTCTAAAAAAGTGGTATAATCAACAAACGGTGCATTTTTATCCTGTAAAAAACCTCCAATCGACAATAAAGCATTTTTATCAATTATAACAGTACAAGGTTGTAGAAAATTTTCTATGATAAGATTTCTCATTATTTCTTCTTGAGGCATATTTATAAAATTTTTTAGACTTTGAAGGTCAAATGCAATAACTTCATTCTTATCATTTATATTATTCTTTCTACCCCAACTTAATACTACATTATTTTTCTCAAAGATCTTTACTTGTTCTTCTAATTTGAAATTAGGCCATGCATCATCCCCTTCTAAAATAGCAATTAAATCTCCCTTTGACATTTCTAAAGCTTTATTATATGTCTCGTTAAGTTTCCAAATACCTAAATTTTCTTGTTTTACATATTTAATTCTATCATCAGTGTATTTGGCCACCACAACGCTTGTTTTATCTGTAGAACCATCATCAATTATAATCATTTCCCAATTTTGATAAGTTTGTTTTAAAACACTTTCTATACATGTTCCTATGAATTTTTCATGATTATAAGTTGGAGTAATAATGGAAACTAAAGGATTATTTGGAAAATGTATTTTAGTTAATTTTGGTTTTATTGATTCCATTTAAATTACCGGATTTTATAAATTTTAAGTTTAGATAAATTTCCAAATTTATACAAAATTCATAGAGGATTTTGAAAATAGTGTTATTTAATATAATATAGACAGAACCAAAATTGAATAATTAATTGAGATTTAATTAAATAATAAAGGAATAATATCCCGTAATTAAATTCTATTTTCTTTTTTAATGAAATAATTCAGCTGATCTTTAATAATATCATTGAGAGTGTGTCGGATAACCGCACCCTTCTTTTGAATCTTCTCTGTATCAGATAATAATATAGGAACTTCAGCCGGCCTGAACCGATCAGGATTAAATTCAATGTATATTTTACCCTTATTAGTATATACATAGATTTTAACATCATTTAATGAATATTCTAGTTCACCTTCAAGCATCAATCTATCAACCTTAGTTTTATCGAATTTGACATTGAAGATCTTGGTACTATCAATCTCAGTCGGATTTTTAATACTCTTTTCACCGTTCATAGTCTCAATTTTATCTATTTTCCATCCTGCTTCTTCTAGTCCAATTAATATATAAGTTAAAACAGAGTTAGTCCGCATAGAACCTTGATTATAGACTTCACCGGGATTTCCATTTTCTGCCAGGGTGATATATCCATTTATAATATCATTTACATGTGACCAGTCCCTGAAAGCATTTATATTTCCAATTCTAATTTTATCTATTTCACCAAATTTCAGTTTCATTATCTGACTAGTTATCACTGAAGTTACAAACATTAAACCTCTACCAGCACCTTCATGATTAAAAGCCCGTGAAACAACTGTATTTAAATCATAAGAATGATAATAATTCCTCATCATAAAATCCCCATAAACCTTGGACACTGCATACGGTGACATTGGTCTTAGAGGGTTGTTTTCAGTAATAGGTAACTCTGGTATATTTTCAGGCTCAGGAAATATAGTTCCATACTCCTTTTTCGCTCTTTCATAATGTTCAGGAGATGATATAACTAATCCATATTCTTCGCTTGAACCTGCAAAGATTATTTTTGAATCAAAATCTTTTATTCTAATAGCATCCAAGAGGTTAGCTGTGCCAATGCAGTTTATCATTTGAGTTTCCATGGAATTTTCAAATGACCGTGGTACAAAGGATTGGGCGGCAAGATGAAATATGAAATCAGGTTCTGATTTATCTAAACTATTTGCAATGGATGTGATATCTGTTAAGTCACCTTCAATTAAATTTACGTTATGGGTAATTCCATGATCATTCAAGTTCTTAGCTATTCCGTCAGCTCTCTTTCTTATTAACCCAAAAACATTAGCGTCATATTCTAAAAGCTTATCTGCAAGGTATGAACCAGCAAATCCACTTATACCAGTTATAAGCACATTTTTTCCTTTCCAAATCATATTATAATATCTCCATAGAATTTATTAATCTCTTAATCAGCTTTGTATAATCCTAATAGTATAAATAATATTATTTTTTAACATCATCTACATATTTATTAATCGCATGTTTTAAATGTTCGGAAAACCTTTTTCCCGCGTGGTCTAATGTCCAAAATTTATTTACATTTCCATATGCATTTTTAGACATTTCATTTCTTTTATCTTCATTTTCAAGAAGTTTAACTACAGCATTAGCAAAATAATCTTCATCCCTTTCCGTAAGTATTCCAGTTTTATTATTTATTACACTTTCCCTTACACCACCTTCTTTAACAGCTACAATAGGAGTTCCACAACTCATTGCTTCTAAAGGTACCAGTCCAAAAGGCTCAAGATAAGGAGCATAAACTAATAATCTAGCTTTATTATATAGCAAAACTAGTTCCTCATCATCAATCATAGATAATATTCTTAACTTAACACCTAATTTAGCAGCTAAGTCTTTAAGATGATTTCTCCAGAGATCATTAGCATGATCGGAGACTATAACAAATTCTGGTCGTATAGTACTATCGATTTTCGATAAAGACTTTATAATAAAATCAAATCCTTTTTCAGGTAGACATTGACCAACAGATAACACGAAATTCTCTTCTGGGACATCATAACGCTTAAATAAATTTATATCCACTCCTAAATATGAAACGAAAGAATTAATACCATAACTACGCAAAATAAGTTCCCTCGAAAAATAAGAATTTGTAACAATATATTTAGAATAATTAGTATATTTCTTATCAGTACTAATCATTTGATTACCGTAAAGTTTCGAATGAATAGTTCCTATTATATCTTTATGTTTTAAACCAGCTTTTTCATTAAGCATTTTAGAAACTTCATTTCGAAAATTAATGGATTGATTACAATAATAAACATTAGGCTTATTAATATACTTCAGAAAAAAAGGAGCCATAGTGTAACGATCTTGTTCACAATAAACGACATCATAATCTCCCTTATTTACAACTTCAGCCATATATTTCTGAGTTTTTTCAAGATCACTAAGAGAGACCCTATAAAGAAAATATGGTTTTATAACTGATATTAAAAAACCAATAATATTATTTTTCACTGGAAAAACTGTTAAATCATCAGCAATACCTTTTAATGGTAAATAATCCTCATTCGCAGTTGATGGCACGAAAACATCAACTTCATGATCTTTAACTAAATAATTAACATTATTATATAATGCTCTTTTCCCTCCACCAGAAGGTAAATTATGGAAAACTGCTATTTTCATTTACATTCCTTCTAATTCAAACTATACATTATTTTATTAGTTAAATTGGCTTAATAATCCATTAAACTAATTTTTGGGATAAATTCTAATTTTTTAATTTATTATTGGAAATGTTTTTAAAATTTTTCCAAAAGTAATTTGGAATCCATCGAAAAAATTCGTTGTAGAGATTATATTGTTTAATATATGGTATTAATCTATTTAAATATCTTATACTTAGTCTATTGTCATTTGTTTTCAGTATAGCCATCATATAAGCTTTTTTTCGTTCCCCAATAGTAAATTCTGGTGTTTCAGCGCAAGGTTCTTCGCACATAAAATCACCGTCTACCCAAGAAGAATGATTAACTAAATCGAAAACTTCCCCATTTTTGTCATACCATTCTCTAATTTTCGTACCTTCAAAAGGAGTGACCATATTCCAGTAAATATGATCGGGTTTCAATTTTTTTGCAAAATTTATTGAATATTTAGTTTTATCTAAAGAATCTCCTTCAAGACCAATTACAAAACAAAGTGAAAGTGATATTTTATATTTTTTTATTAATTCCGCTGCTCTTGTTATATCTTCTAAAGTTTCACCTTTATCAATATTTTCAAAAACGTCAGGATGCCCAGATTCAACTCCTATACCAATAGATGGACATTTAGCTTGTTTTAATAGTAAAATAATCTCATTATCAAGACTGTCTGCACGAATGTTTATTATTGTAAGTGGCAAATTGATCTTGTTATATACATATGAATTAATAAATTCTTTAATATGATTTTTTCTAAACATTGCATTATCATCATAAATAATAACTGATTCAATACGTGTTAAAATTTCCTTAGCTTGAATTATCTCTTCTATACAATCTTCAACCCTTCTGGGCCTCCATTTCCTAGTTGAAACGAAACGAACTGCACAAAAACTGCAATTATATGGACATCCACGACTAGTAAGTAAAGGATAAATAGAAATATCTTCAAATCCAAAGAAAGATGTAAAATCAGGAAAAGGTAAATTTTTTGGATCTGGAGGTAATGATCTGATTATTTGACCTTTTGAGTTAATATTAGCATTTTTGACAGTATCCACAATTATGTTTTCAGCTTCACCAATTATGATATAATTAGCTTTATCAATTAGTTCATTATAATACAATGTTGCATGTGGACCACCAACAATTATGGGTTTATTAAATTTGGATATTTGTTCTATTATTCTCTCTGCCTCTTTCATAGTGGCCGTATATAAAGTTATACCTACAACATCTGGATCAAAATCTTCAATAAAACTCTCAGGATAAGGTGCATCAGGTTTGAATTGATAATCCACTACTAAAACTTCATATCCACTTTCTTTTAAAACAGCAGCTAAAGTTGCAAGGCCTAAATGAGGAGAATCACTGTCACATTTTTCCCTTTTTGCATTAAAAAATAATATTTTTTTATTTGATTCCATTACATTCACCTATTTGTTCACTTAAATTTTAATTTAAAAATTTTAATTATTTTTATTCTAAAACTTTTTTATAGATTTTCCAAGTTTCTTTAGAAGTTTTTTCCCAACTAAACTTTTTAGCTTGATTCAAGCTTTTTTTATTTAAATCCATTCTTAAACTTTCATTTGTCAAAACTTGATACATTTTATCAGTTAAATTTTTAAAATCATTTGGATCTACCATGATTCCCGCGTCACCTACAACTTCCGGTAAAGAAGAAGTATTTGAAGTAATGACTGGACAACCGCACGCCATAGCTTCTAAAGGAGGTAATCCAAATCCTTCATAAAGTGATGGAAAAACAAAAAGATCAGCACTATTATAAAATTTGATTAAATCAGCAAATGGCACATATCCTAAAAGCAATATATAATTTGATATACCCAATTTTTTAATAATATTTAATATTTCATTGAATCCATATCCGTGACCACCTATCAGAACCAGATTAAGTTTAAGTCCTTTATTTAATAGTTTATAGAATGACTTAATTAATATTGGAATATTCTTTCTTAATTCTACAGTTCCCACATATAAGATAAAAGGAGTGCTTATATTATATTTAATTTTTAATTCTTCTTTTATGATACTTTTATTATTTATTAATTTGAAACGTTCATCTGCAGCAAGAGGGATAACTTTAATTTTATCTTCAGGAATCCCTAAATGATTTATACAATCATTTTTAGTGTTTTCAGAATCAGTGATTATATAATCTGGCTTATCTTTTATAAATTTCAGTGTAGGTCCCCAGAGTTTATAAAAAAAAGGCATGTTTTTTTTGAATAATATCGGAATAAGATCATGAATAGTTAAAACCTTTTTAACGTTTGAATTAAGGAAAAACGGGCCAATTTGAGGCATCATGTGTGAAGGCAAATGAATAACATCTATCCTATTTTCCTTAATAGCTTTGGACCAATTAATTGGATTTATTAATTGAAATGGTAATGAACTTATAATTACATCATTAACCTTAGTGTAAATTTCATCGTCAGATCTTTTGAAATGTATTAAAGATATTTTTTCAGCATTACCCGCTTTAATCATCTCTTGTGTGATGTTATAAAGATAATTATCTATTCCGGTCCTCTGTCTGTCTAATATCCGTGATAATAATCCTATTCTCATGTTTTTTAGTCTCGTATGTTTTATTTTTATTTTAACTTCTTGAAGCGTTCTTATAAATAGTTGACATATTTATTACCTCTGATTTAATATACAGTCTTATTGACGTATATTTGTAAGATCTAACAGAATGAAAACTTAACAAATAATATTGATTGCATATTATTAGGAATTATTAAATTTTTTTTTCATATTATTTTTTTAAAATTTAAAAAAAAAATATTTATTTCATTTAGCTAAATGCATTAAAAAATTTATGTAATTGATAATAATATCATTAAAATCTAATTAATTTTATTATATGAGCGAACTGAATAAGAATTATTATTATAATCAAAAAATAACAACAATTAATAATTATCTGACAGTCTATTATCCATGAAATCATACCTAATCTCATGTTTTTTTCACTCGTTACCATATTGTTTAAAATCTAATATTTATAAAAAAAATTCAATAATATTTAATAGTTTTTCGATAATTTCATTATATTTTTCAAAATTAAAATATCTTCTTCATCTAATGTCCTTGTGATAAATATAAGTCCTAAATATATAATTGAAGCTGTTAAAATTAATATAAATAAATTTAGATCATTGAAATATATAATATAAATTAACATAATTAAACTTGAAAAAATAATTTTAGGTAAATCTTTTATTAATGGAATTAAATTAGTGTATTGATTTTTCCATACTATATAAATTAAAATCGGTGTCATTATTAATTCCGTAATTACTGTAGCAAAACTTGAACCAACATAACTAAATTTTGGAATTAATAAAATATTAAGTATAATATTTGTAACTGCACCGATAGCGGTAATTTTAGTTGCAATAGGTTGTTTATTATGGGAACCTAAAAAATTGCTTGAAAGCCCATTCACAAACATAAAAACTATGGTCCAAATTAAGATTTGAAGTGCAATTACGGATGGAATATAACTAGGACCATAAATAAGTAAAATAATTTTACTTGATAATACTGTTACAAATACCGCAATTGGGACTGTTAAAATCAACATATATTTAAATGATCTCTCATACGCAAATTTTATAGATCCCTTAGATGTCTTATAAAAACTGGAAAGCACTGGGAAAATAGAAATTATGAAAATACTGTGGAATGAAAGAAAAATATAAATAAATCGATATGCTGCATTGTACCAACCTACAACTTCATTTCCCACCATTATTGAGAGCATTACTGAATCAATCCAATAATAAATCGTTACGAATATTCCTGCTAAACCAAATGGTAGAGCTTCTTTTAAAATTTTTTTCCAAAAAATAGTATCAATTTCAATGACAGGTAAAGAAAATTTCCATATATATAAAATTAGAACATATATTAATATAATTAAACTTGAAAGAAAATATATAGATGAGAATCCAACAACACTCAATCCAATTTTTATTGCTAAAAATACACCTGAAAACATTAAAATGCTATTTAAAATTTGCCCTATAGATTGGAATTCCATTTTTTCGTAAGCTTGAAAAATAGAATAAAAAAGGGAATAAAATGAGTTTATAATAGTTGACAATGCAACAAAATAAACTACTGTAACTGTCGCTTGAGGATAATGGAGTAAATTTATGATTAATATAATTAAACCAAATGAAACTATTGCTAATATAATTTTAATTATTATTGCATTTCCAAGAAATTTCTGAGCTAAAGATTTATCTCTGGCTACTTCTCTAACGGTTAATGTGCTTAAGCCTAAGTCGAAAAGAATTGAAAAAATTCCTGAAATTGCAATTGCAAACGATAAAATACCAAAGCCATCTGCTCCCAAATAACGAGCAATGTAGATTGTGTAAAAAAATATGAAAATAAAGCTTATTATTTGAGAAACTGATAATACAGCTGTATTTTTCATTATTCTTTGAGTAGCATTCATTTTGAATCAAATTAAATTTTATTAAATTGTATACATTTATGTTCAAAAAAATTAAATCAATCATTGTGATGTTTTATAGATTTTAGCTTGATAGTTTAATAATTTTTATGTTTTCTAGCTAATAATTAGCATGTTTACTTATCGATACTCAATTTTTTTGATTATCTTGAAAAATAGAAGTGAATAATTCCTGAAAAATAATAATTATTTATTATAAATGAATTTTAACTAATTTTTATTTTATTCACATAAAAATAATCAATTAACATGTTAGAATAGATAAATATGATCATTCAGGAATATAATTTTTTATTTTCTAACAATTTTATCTTCATAATAAAAATATAATATAATAGCCATATTCAATAAATTGCAAAAAAACCAATATACTCATTAATCTTTGAATAAAAATCTAAAATTAATTAAAAAATTATAATTCTTCGTGAAAATTTGAATCGTTAATTATTTAAAAATAAAACTATTAAAATGCTAATTCTTTAATAGTTTCTCCCAATCTTTCATTATTTCCTCTTCATCGAATTTTTCTGACATTCTTTGTCCATTTGAATATTTTTTTCTTAAAACTGGATCTTCAATAATTTTAACCATTAGATCTGACAGGATATTTTCAGATTTATTTAAGGTTACTTCATCTAAATTTCTGAATAATAGTTTATCATTGAATGGTTGATTTAAGATTCCATATTTACAGTAATATGGATAAATTATTTCATTATTTAAATCTAATTCTGGACATAAAATTTCTCTTGGACCGGTTTTACAATCTGTTGATATGATTGGTAGATTCATTGATAGGGCTTCGATTAAAACTATGGGTAATCCTTCCCATAATGAACTGAATATAAAGCAATTACTATTTTTAAGGAAGGGAAACACGTTTTCTTGAACACCGAGGAGAAAAACCTTTTCATTTAAGTTAAGCTCGTTTATTAAATCTTTTAATTCGTTTTTTAGGGTACCGTCACCGAGGATGAATAATCTCGCATTTTCATGTTGATTCACTACTTTTCGGAAGCTTCGAATTAAAAACCATTGCCCCTTCTGCCTGTTTAATCTTCCCACGTTAATGAAGTTAAAATAGTTTCCTGTGAATAATTCTTTATATTCCTCTGGTAATTCTTCTTTGGATTGTCTGATATTCTCCGTTAAGTTCATCATATTATAGATTGTTTGGGTGTTTTGTATACCGTAAGTTTCATTGAGTATTCTTTCAGTATCTTTGGAGACGCATACTATTTCATCTGCCCGTGGATAAAAGAATTTTATTGATTGATACTTTACTTTATCATCTAGAAATATTTCTGGACTCATGTGTTGAGATATAATTATATGGACCTTGTTTTTGAAAAGCCATCGACTTAAAACTGCGTAGAAATTAGCTACTTCTCCCACTGAGATTATTGTATTTATATTTAAATCCTTACAAATTCTTTTTATCTTATATGAATATTTTAAAAGGTTAAATCCTCTTTTTAAATTATTTCCTTTGTAGATATCATCTTCGTTTAATGTGTAATAATCACCTTTAAACTTGAATTTAGGATTTTCATCCATTAAAGTTAAATATGAAACCTCGTAATCTTTATCGTGAAGTTTAGTGCCTAGTGTGGCACCGACCCTTTCAGAGCCTCCACCTACTTTTAATGATTCTACTAGAATTAAAATTCTTTTTTTCATAAAAATAATAACCAAAATTTTTTTTTATTAATATGATTGTATTTTAATGAATATTTTTTACTTTTATTTTTTTTAATAATTTATTCCAAATGTTTATTATATTATCTTTATCAAAGCTTTTAGCTATAATTCGACCATTAGAATAATTTTTATTTAAATCAGAGTCTTCAATCATTCTTATCATTAAATCACCTAGTATTTCCTCTGATTCATTAAGGGGAATTTTATTCATATTATTGAAAATTAATTCATTAGGAAACGTGCGAGTTAGAATGGCATATTTTCCAAAATAAGGGTAATTAATCTCTTTTTTTAAATCTAATTCTGGACATAAAATTTCTCGTGGACCTGTTTTACAATCCGTTGATATAATGGGTAGATTCATTGATAAGGCTTCAATTAATGTCATGGGTAATCCTTCCCATAATGAACTGAAAATAAAGCAATCACTATTTTTAAGGAAGGGAAACACGTTTTCTTGAACACCGAGGAGAAAAACATTTTCTTTTAAGTTAAGCTCGTTTATTAAATCTTTTAATTCATTTTTTAATGTGCCTTCACCGAGGATGAATAATCTTGCATTTTCATATTGATTCACTACTTTTCGGAAGCTTCGAATTAAAAACCATTGCCCCTTCTGCCTGTTTAATCTTCCCACATTAATGAAGTTAAAGTAGTCTTCATTGAATAATATTTTATACTCCTCAGGTAATTCCTCCATGGATAATTTGATGTTTTTCTCAATATCCATCATATTATAGATGGTCTGAGTATTTTGGATACCGTAACTTTCAATAAGTATTCT
>Ga0182014_10007165_pt1 | contig 11747 bp, 8 predicted proteins | sample 612S2DmetaG_FD_120489 | JGI IMG/M metagenome (GOLD analysis project Ga0182014, IMG submission 120489) | Permafrost microbial communities from Stordalen Mire, Sweden - 612S2D metaG | ecosystem: Environmental > Terrestrial > Soil > Wetlands > Permafrost | place: Sweden: Stordalen | collected... | reverse complement strand
GGATTCCCGTACCTCCTCGGGCACCCTGAGTCGCAGGCCGCGCTCGACCCCGGCCTGGACGATGGCGGCGGCGAGCACGTGATGCGAGGCCTGCTCCAGCGAGGCACCCAGCATCAGCACTTCCTCCGCCGACTCTCCCGGCGCGACCTCGACCGAAAGCAGCCGCGCGCCGCCGACCGTCAGCGTTCCGGTCTTGTCGAACAATACGGTATGGGCGCGCGCCAGAGCCTCCAGCGGCCCGCCGCCCTTGACCAGGATGCCGCGCCGAGCGGCTTGCGCAACGCCGGCGATGAAGGCGACGGGAGCCGCCAGAATCAGCGGACACGGCGTCGCCGCCACCAGCACCGCGAGGCTGCGGATCAGATCGCCCGAGATCAGCCAGGCGGTGAAGGCAAGTACCAGCGTCACCGGCAGGAAGATCAGGGCATAGCGGTCGGCCAGCCGCACGAACGGCGCCTTGGCGGTCTGCGCCGCGGTCACCAGGCGCACGATGCCCGCATAGGTGCTTTCGCCCGCGGCCGCCGACACCGTCAGCTCAAAGGTCTCGCCGGCATTCAGCGAGCCGGACAGGATGGCGGCGCCGCGCGTCTTGACCACCGGGATCGGCTCGCCGGTCAGCGCCGATTCGTCGATCGTGGCCGCGGTCGAGCCGACGATGCCGTCGACCGGAATGATTTCGCCGGCGCGTACCAGCAGCCGGTCGCCGATCGCGACCTCGGATATCGGCACTTCCTCGATACGGTCACCGGTGCGGCGATGGGCTTCGCGCGGCGCGCGGTCGACCAGCGAGCGCAAATCATGCTCGGCGCGGGCCACCGCGATATCCTCTAGCACGTTGCCGCCGGAATACATCAGCGCGACCACGGCGCCGGCGAGCGGCTGGCCGAGCGCCAGCGCCGCGCTCATCGACACCAGCGCGATCGCATCGACGCCGAAACGGCCGGCCAGGAAATCCCGCACGATCGAGACCGCCAGCCCCGCCACCACGGGCGCGGTCGAAAGCGTCCAGGCGAGATCGGCAAGGTCGGGACGGCCGACAGCGCGGGCGACGATGCCGGCCGCCAGCCCCGTGACGGCGATCGCCACCAGGGCCCATCGCAGGACGCGCTCGAATGGCATCGCTTGTTCCCTGCCGGTGCGGTTTCGCGGCGTTTGTCGCCTAAAAAGCCAGCACCGGGCTTGAGGGAAATCAAACGCACGTGGGCGAATTGCCACGAACTGCAAGCAGGAATGAAACGCAATCAGGCCGTATTGCCGGCGTCGATGGTCAGCACGCTACCGGTGATGTTGCGGCCGCCGTCGCCCAAGAGATATTCCACCATGCGCGCGACATCGTCGACTTCGGGCAATCGGCGCAAGGCGCTGCGGCCGGCGATGCGCTTGCGCGCATCGTCCGAGAGGCCTTCAGTCAGTTCGGTATCGATGAAGCCGGGCGCTATCGCATTGACGGTGATGCCGAGCTTGCCGACCTCGCGCGCCAGCGAGCGAGTGAAGCCGGTCGCCGCAGCCTTGGTCGCGCCATAGACCGACAGGCCATTGTAGCCCGTCGTCGCGATGATCGAGGACATGTTGATGATGCGCCCCGCCCCGTCGGCCATCATGTGCCGCACCACATACTTTGTCAGTACGACCGGGGACACAACGTTGAGGCGCACGAGCGCCTCGATCTCGGTGTTGTGCATGGTGGCGAGCAGGCCTTCGGTACCGATCCCGGCATTGTTGACGAGGCCGTAGATGGCGCCGAATTCGTCGCGCAACGCCTTGACGAAGGCCGGAATGGCATCGACTTCGCTGAGATCGAAGGCGCGGAAATGAAGCCCGCCCTTGCCCTGCTTCACCACCTCGCCGATGGCCGCGCGCAGCTCTTCGCTTTCGCGCCGCGCCACCGCGATCACATGGTAGCCGGCCGCCGCCAGCCTTTGCACGATGGCAAGGCCGATGCCGCGGCTGCCGCCGGTCACCACCACATTATGCATCTGATCGCGCCAGCTTCCCGGCCGCCGTGATATCGAGCGCCGTTACGAATTTGATCATGGCCGGGACCTTGTGATGCGCCAGCTGTGCCCGGCAATCGGCCAGGATTCCGGCGCGGATCGCGTCGGCATGGCTGACATCGCAGCCGTCGGCCAGAATGACGTCGGCGACCACGATCGAACCGGTGATCGGGCTGCGCCGGGCCCGCGCGCGCGACATCCGCACTTCGGCGTGCTGATTGATGACGGCCTCGATTTCCTCGGGGTGAACCTTCAGGCCGCCGATATTGATAATGCCGCCGCGGCGGCCGACGAAGTGGTAGCGGTCGCTGCGCAGCTCGACCATGTCGCCGGTGTCGACGAATCCGTCGCTGTCGGTCAGGGCGGCCGCGTTGCGGCCGACATAGGCATGCGCGGTTCGCGTCGAGCGGATCCGCAGCGATCCGTCCACGACCTTCATCTCGACGCCGTCACGGTTGGCCCCGATCAAGGATGCGGGAAAACCCTCGCGGCCGTCATTGACGGCAAAGCCGACCCCGGCCTCGGTCGAGGCATAGGCATGACCGATCGAGGCTTGCGGAAAGGCATGGCGCAGGCCGTCGAGCACGGCCTGGTCGGCGATCTCGCCGGACAGGCGGACGTAGCGCGGCGCGAAGCCCGCGGCCGATCCGCTCATCAGGAGCTTGCGCCAATGCGACGGCGTGCCGGAAATGTGGGTGACGCCCCGCGCGTTCAGGCGCGCAACATGATCCGACAACGCCTCGCCGGGCTGCGACAGCACCATCGAGCCGCCGCCGATGACGGCGCGCAGGAAGATCTGGAGGCCGCCATAGCGGCGGATGTCATAGAAGGTGGCCCACACCGGCGGGTCGCCGCGGGCCGGGCCGTCGGCGACGATCGCGCCGGTCAGCCCTTCCAGCGTATGGCCGACGATTTTCGGTGCGCCCGAGGTTCCCGAGGTCAGCATCAGCCACTCGGTCGCGCGCTCGGCGTTCGCCCTGCCTGCGGCATGCACCGGCGCGCGCGCCGCCACCACCAGGTAGACGCCGGCGTCCGACCAGCGCGCCGGCTCGTCGGTGACGATGGCATCGATCTCGGCGTCGTCGATCAGGGTTTTGGCGTGATCGGTGTTGAAATCGGGCGGACACAGCAGCATGCGCCGGGCGACGCCATCGATTTCCGTCATCGCGACCGCCGATATCAGCTGGTCCGAGACCGCCAGCAGCACCGAGCGCCCGGACAGCGCATCATGGCGGCCGACCAGGCAGGTCTGTTCCAGGATATCGGTCAGCGACACAAGCTGCCGCGCATCCGAAATGGTGCGGCCCTTCAGCTCCGGACCGAGATAGTCGCGGAGCGTGAAGATTTCACGCGGGGACATTTTCATAGGCCCCGATGAAATCGCCGACCGTGAGCGGAAAGGCGGCGTCCTCGGATATGGTAAACGGATCGATGCCGAGATCGTCCTCGAGCCGCGCCACCAGGATCGCAAAGCCGAGCGAATCGAAACCGGTCTCGTGCAGCGACAGATTGTCCTCCAGCGGCGGCAAGGTGACCTGCTGCTCGCGCGCGACCTGCTGCATCGCCGAAATAATCTTTAACCTTACCGACATGGATCGTTCTCGCCTTCTGACCGAATTGGGAGCGGCCACGATAGGGCGAAACCCTGAAGGAAACCCGTCATCGGCCGATCTTTCGCGTTGGTTGGTAAATGGCATGCTTGCCGCAAACCCCGACTTTGCGGAATACGACCGGCGGTTCCCCTGAGCTCGCGAACACGTGAAGCGCCGGTTGCGCGAGATCAAGGCGCGGTTCAGGCCGGCTCCTAGGCTTTGATGTGCGGCGCGCGCAATCACTCTGTCGGCCCGGCGATCCGCCGGGCGATCGGAAGCACCATGAAAAGCACCGTTCAATTCAACCTCAACGGCCATCCGGTCAACCTCGACACCGACGACGACCGGATGTTGCTATGGGTCCTTCGTACCGACCTGGCGCTGACCGGAACCAAATACGGATGCGGTGAGGGAATCTGCGGCGCGTGCACCGTGGTGGTCGGCGGCGAGGCGCTGCGCTCCTGCCTGACGCCGCTGAAGCAGGTTGCCGGCACCGAGGTGCTGACCGTCGAGGGACTTGCCCGGCAAGGCCAGTTGCACCCGCTGCAGCAGGCTTTCATCGATCACGGGGCATTCCAGTGCGGCTATTGCACCTCCGGGATGCTGCTGGACGCCTACGCGCTGCTGAACGACGATCCGCGGCCGTCGCGCGACAAGATCATCGACCATATGGACCGCAATCTCTGCCGCTGCGGCGCCCATCAGCGGATCGTCGCGGCGATCGAGCAGGTCGTCGAAAAGACCGGGAGCGGGCAATGACCGCCGTTTCGCGCGTCAGCCGGCGCGACATCCTCGGGGCAGTCGGGGGCGGCATCGTCGTTCTGTTCGGGCTCTCCCCTTCGACGCCGCCGGCCGCGGCGGAACGGCCGGGCTATCCCGACGACTTCCATGCCTATCTGGCGATCGGCGCGGACGGCCGGGTCACGGTGTTCTCGGGCAAGATCGAGATGGGCCAGGGCGTGATGACCTCACTGGCACAGATGGCTGCCGAAGAACTGGGTGCGGATCTGGCGTCGATCGACATGGTCCTCGGAGATACCGACAAATGTCCCTGGGACATGGGGACATTCGGATCGATGTCCACGCGCTTCTTCGGACCGGCCTTGCGTGCCGCCGCCGCCAAGGCGCGCTCGCTGTTGACGACGCTTGCCGCCGCCAAACTCGGTGTACCGGCTGACCGGGTGAGAATCGAGAACGGCGTGGCATCGGTTGCGGGCGACCCCGGGCGTCGAGTGAGTTTTGCGCAATTGGCCGATGGCGTGGCGATCGCCGAGACGGTGAAGCAGGCGGCGGTGTTGCGTTCGGCCGCCGACTTCAGCGTGATGGGGCGATCGCCGAGGCGGCTGGACGGCGTCGAGAAAGTCACGGGATCAGCCAGATACGCCGCCGACATCCGCCTTCCGGGCATGCTTTATGCGCGCCTGCTGCGTCCGCCGGTCCACGGCGCGACCCTGTCGCAGGCCGATACGACGGCCGCGGAGAAACTGCCGGGCGTGCAGGTGATCCGCCGGGGCGAGTTGATCGCCGTCTTGCACGCGGATCCCGAGGCGGCCGCGGCCGCGCTCGCGCTGATCGCGGCCGAATGGCGCCGGCCCGGGGCGACACTGAACCAGGACAACATTTTCGAGCATCTTCGCGCCCATGCCGGCGCTCCGACGCAGATCGCCGCCAAGGGCGACATCGCCGCGGCACAGGTCGCCAAGACGTTCGAGAGCACCTTCGAAAAAGGCTACGTCGCCCACGCCCCGATCGAGCCGCACGCCGCGCTCGCCGACGTCCGCGCTGACGGCGCGACGGTGTGGGCCTCGACCCAGACACCGTTCCCGACCCGCGACGGCATCGCCGCCGCGCTGGGGCTCGATCCAAAACGGGTCCGCGTCATCACCCCGTTCGTCGGTGGCGGGTTCGGCGGCAAGAGCGCGAGCGACCAGGCCGTCGAGGCGGCGCGACTGTCACAGCTATGCGGCAAACCGGTTCAGGTCGAAAGGACCCGCGCCGAAGAGTTCTTCTACGATACGTTCGATCCGGCTTCGGTGGTGACGATCAGCTCGGCGCTGGATCGGAACGGCAGGATTTCGCGCTGGGACTACCAGGTGCTCGCCGCCGGCGAGCGCGGCGCCGCGATCGTCTACGACATTCCGAACCTGCGCATTCAATCGGCCGGCGGCCTGTCCTACGGCGGCGCTCCGCCGCTGCGGGACCTGCACCCGTTCGCGGTCGGCCCGTGGCGCGCGCCCGGCGCCAACATGAACATATTCGCCACGGAATCGCAGATCGACATCATGGCGGCCGCCGCCGGCGCCGATCCACTGGCCTTTCGTCTCCAGCACATCGCCGACGCCAGGATGCGCCGGGTGCTGCTCAGCGCGGCCGAGAGCTTCGGCTGGTCGGCCGCGGCCGGCCCCAGCGGCAGGGGCTATGGCATCGCATTGAGCAGCGACGCCGGAAGCCTGGTGGCGACGATCGCCGAAGTGCGGGTCGACAAGGCCAGCGGCAAGGTGACGGTTGTCCGCATGGTCTGCGCGCAGGATATGGGAATTGTCGTCAATCCCGAGGGCGCGCGGATGCAGATCGAGGGCGGCCTGACCATGGGCCTCGGCTACACCCTGACCGAGGAACTGCGTTTCCAGGGCGGCGAGGTGCTCGACCGCAATTTCGGCAGCTACCGCCTGCCCCGCTTCAGCGCGCTGCCCAGGATCGAGGTCGTATTGGTCAGGAACGACGGACTCGCGCCGCAAGGCTGTGGCGAACCTGCGATCACCACCGCCGGCGCCGTGATCGCCAACGCGGTGTTCGATGCGACCGGCGCAAGGATCTGGCGCCTGCCGATGACGCCGAAGCGCGTGATGGCGGCGATCACCGCGGCGAGCCACTAGAGCCTTTTCCGTTTCGATTGAATCGAAACGGAGCTCCAGATTCTTGATTTGACGCGTTTTCTTTACGCGAACCGGTTTCCACTTCGCTCGAAAACGCTCTGATCGAAACGAGCCTATAGCCGGATCGCGCCGTCCAGGATGCGCGCATAGGCCTCCGCATCGACCGGCCGGTAGGCGCCGGATTTCGGGTCCCTGAAGAACAGCGGATCGGTGACGAGCCGCGGATCGAATCCCTCGCGCGCCAGTTGCTGCTTCTTCAGCTTGAAGGTTTCGGTCGTATCCAGGACGTTGCAGAAGCGCACCATCACGGGGCAGGCATAGGCCGGCAGGCGGCGCGAAAGACGATCCCTGAACTCGGCGAGGTCGAAGCCGTCGCCGGCCACGACCGCCACCATTCCGGCGCGGCCGTCGCAGCCCGGAACGACCACGCCATAGGTGGTGGCGTCGACGACGCCAGGGCATTCCGCGACAGCCTCGTTGACTTCGGAGGTCGCGACATTCTCGCCCTTCCAGCGGAAGGTATCGCCGATGCGATCGACGAAGTGGAAGAAGCCGGCTTCGTCGAGCTTCATCAGGTCGCCGGTGCGAAACCAGGCGTCGCCCCTGGCGAATACGTCGCGCAAAATCTTCTTTTCGGTCTCGCCGGCGTCGGTATAGCCTTCGAAACGGCCGCCGCCCTCATCGGCGGTGCCGATCCGTCCCACCGCCTCGCCGGCCTCGCCGCGGGCGCAGGCGATACAGAGGCCGTCGGCGCCGCGTACGGGCGTGCCGGTATCCATGTCGACGCGAACGATCAAAGCGGGAAAGCGATGCGCCAGCAGCGGCGGAATCCGGCCGATCGCGCCCGGACGGCCCTCGACATTGTAGAGCGAGAAATTGCCTTCGGTCGCCGCGTAGAATTCCAGCACCTGCGGTATCGCAAAGCGCGCCTGGAACGCTTCCCAGATATCGCCGCGCAGGCCGTTGCCGCAGGCCAGCCGCAGCCGGTGCCGGGTTTCGAATTCGGACGGCGGCGCCTTCAGGAGGTAGCGGCAGAGCTCGCCGATATACTGGAACAGCGTGCAGTCCAGGCGCGCGATGTCGCGCCAGAAACTCCTGGCGGAAAATTTATCGGCCAGCACCACCGAGCCGCCCGCGGTCAACATGCTGCATGGCGCGACGATGCCGCCGACGCTGTGACAGACCGGCAGGCAATCATACAGCCGGTCTTCGGTCGAAGCGCCGGTCAATCCGGCAAACCAGCCGCCCCAGTTCAGGATGCGGCGGTGGCTGACGCTGGCGGCCTTTGGCAGGCCCGTGGTGCCCGAGGTGTAGATCAGCAGCGCCCGGTCGCCGATGGTGACGCCGCGCCGCTCGGCGGGCGACAGCGGGCTTTCGTCCATGCGATCCAGCACGACATCGATACGGGCTTCGTCGCCGGGGCCGCCATGGATCCAGATCTTCGGCGCACGGTTCAGATACGGCAACGCCGTTTCGAACTCGCCTGCCAGTTCGTGGGCAAGGATGACATGGTCGGCATCGGCGACGTTGATGCAGTGGGACAGCGACAGCCCGACCAGCCTGGTATTGATCAGCGCCACCACGCCGCCGACCCTGGTGATACCGAGCCATGCGGCGATGTAATCGGGCCGGCTCGGCATGATCAGGCAGACGGTATCGCCGGCTTCGATCCCCGCCGACAACGCCCAGCGCGCGTAGCGGTTGATCCGCCCGGCGAGCGTCCGGTAGCTGAAGGTCGCGGCGTCCGAGATCAGCGCCGGACGGTCCGGCTGGCGCTCCGACCAGTCCTCGACGACGTCGGCAAACAGCCGGGACGGATCGGCCTCGATGCGCGAGGTGAGCTCGATCGCCTTCAGCCAGCTCTTGGCGGCGGATGGTTTTGCGCGCAAGGGCGGGCTGACGGCCGCCAGTTTGGTTTGCTCGATGACGTCTGCGCTCATGGCCGACCGCTTGTTGATCCCGGATCAATCCTTTGATCCCCGGACAACCCATAGACCGTGTTGGCTGACCAGATGTTAATCGGGAAAGTTAAAGACCGCGTTGCGGTTGCGTTTAATTCGCAGTTGATTAATTCGGCGGCAACCGCTGCCCCCGAAGGGCAAGCGTTGCATCATACGCACCGGAATTTTACCACTTGTTCCGGAACATCGTGCGGTGCAGCACGATTCCTGCAAGACTGGCCTCCTCATCAAGACAAGAGGCCGCAATGATCAGCAAACGGGCGTTCCTTCACACGGCGGCGCGCGCCGGGATGGCGATGGCCTGCGCCGGCCTGGCGGCAGCGGCGCGCGCTGAGGCGGCTTACCCGAACCATCCGGTGCGCTGGATCGTGCCTTACGCCGCGGGCGGCGCCACCGACGTGCTGTCGCGCCTGATCTGCCAGCATCTGGCGGAGCGGCTGGGCCAGCCCTTCGTGGTCGAGAACAAGCCGGGCGCAGGCTCGAACATCGGCACCCAGGCCGTGATCGCCTCCCCGCCCGACGGCTACACGTTGCTGCTGACCTCCACGGCGAACGCCATCAACGCCTCGTTCGATCCGACGCTGCCGTTCGATTTTGCCAAAGGCATCGCGCCGGTGGCCGGCGTCGCCCGCATCCCGCTGGTGCTGGTGGTCAACAATGACCTGCCGGTCCGCAACGTCGCCGAATTCATCGCCTATGCAAAAGCCAATCCGGGCAAGATGAGCATCGCCTCCTCCGGCATCGGCACCTCGTTGCATCTGTCCGGCGAATTGTTCAAGGCGATGGCCGGCGTGCAGTTCGTTCACGTGCCCTATCGCGGTTCGGCGCCAGGCCTGACCGACGTGATGAGCGGACAGATCCAGGGCATGTTCGACAACGTCACCTCCTCGTTCGAGCTGGTGCGCTCGGGCAAGCTGCGCGCGCTCGGGGTGACCACGCATGAGCGGTCGGACACGCTGCCCGACATCCCGCCGATCGGCGACACGCTGCCCGGTTACGAGACCAGTTCCTTCTACGGCGTCGGCGCACCGCACGACACGCCACAGGCGATCGTCGATCTCCTCAACGCCGAAATCAACGCCGCGCTCGCCGACCCCACCATCAAGCAGCGGCTCGGCGAACTCGGCGCCATTCCGATTACCGGCAACGCCCGCGAATTCGCCGCCATGCTCGCGACCGAGACCGAGCGCTGGCGCAAGGTGGTGGAACTATCGGGGCAGAAGCAGCAGTGAGGGCTTCGCGGGGCTCACCGCGCCGCCCGGCGAAGTGCGAGGCTGAGACATTTTTAACGAGTTGTGTCTAAGGGTAAAGTGACACCCAACGCGGTCATTTCGTCCGGTTTTCAATGCCCATCACCGATCCCGACGACGACGCCAAAATGTTCGATCTCGCTCCGGTCTCGCTCTGGATCGAGGACTACAGCGCGGTCAAGGCGCTGTTCGAACAGTGGCGGGCGGAGGGCATCGGCGACATCAAGGCATTCCTCGCTGCCGACCCCGACCGCGTGCGGCAGTGCTCGGAGCGCATCCGCATCCTCAAGGTCAACCGCAAGACCTTGTCGTTGTTCGGTGCTCGCGATCTTGCTCATCTGATGGCCAATCTCGGCCGGGTAATGCGCGACGACACCTTCAAGAGCCATGTCGACGAACTTGCCCAGCTCTGGAATGGCAAGACCGGCTTCTCCAGTCACACGGTCAACTATACGCTGACCGGCGAGCGTCTCGATATCCAGCTCCACGGCACGATCCTTCCGGGTCACGAAGCCGGCTGGGACCGCGTCATGATCGCGATCGAGGACGTTACCGAGCGGGAAGGCGCCCGGCGCCGCCTCGCCGAAAGCGAGAACTATGCGTTCGGCCTGTTTGCCCATTCACCGGTCTCGCTGTGGGTGGAGGATTTCAGCGCCGTGAAACGGCTGATCGACGACGTGCGTGCCCGCGGCGTCGAGGATTTTCGCGTCTTTACCGACGTGCATGAGGAATTCGTCCCGCGCTGCATGAGCGAAATCCGCGTGCTCGACGTCAACGACCGGACCCTCGAACTGTTCGGCGCCCCCGACAAGGAAACGTTGTTTCGCAGCCTCGCCGAGGTGTTCCGCGACGAGATGGAGCCGCATTTTCGCGAGCAGCTGGTCGATCTGTGGGACGGCAAGCTGTTCCAGCAGCGCGAGGTGGTGAACTACGCGCTTGATGGCACCAAGCTGCATCTGTTGCTGCAGTTCTCGGTGTTGCCCAACCATGAACGCGACTGGTCGTTGGTGCAGATCGCGCTGACCGACATCACCGCCCGCAAGAAGGCGGAAGCCTATCTCGAGTTTCTCGGCACCCATGACGTGCTGACGCGCACCTTGAATCGCTCGTTCTATGTCGACGAGCTCAATCGGCTCGACCGCAAGGGGCCAAAGCCGGTCACCATCATCATCGCCGACCTCAACGGGCTGAAGACCGCGAACGACGATCTCGGCCATGCCGCCGGCGACGCGCTGCTGCGCCGGGCGGGCGAAGTATTCGGCTCATTGGTCGAGAAGCCGGCCTCGGTCGCGCGCATCGGCGGCGACGAATTCGCCGTCCTGCTGCCCGGCACCGACGCCGCCGGCGGGGAGGCCGTTCTGGCCTCGCTCGCCAAACTCATCGAGCTCAACAACCAGTACTATCCCGACGTCGCGCTGAGCATTTCGACCGGGATCGCCACCAGCCGGCCCGGCGACCGGCTCGAACAGGTGGTCAAACGTGCCGACCTGAAGATGCTTCATGCCAAGCGCCTGTATTACTTGCAGGCCAATCGGGATCGGCGCGGAGCAGGCGCTGCGTAAAAGAATTTCCGGCCAAAAGAAAACCCCAGCAATCCATTCAGATTGCTGGGGTTTTTATCAACTTGGTTGCGGGGATAGGATTTGAACCTATGACCTTCAGGTTATGAGTTTTATAAAGGCGGTTTTCGCCACTCTACGAACGCGCCGCATCCTCGACGCCACACTACGCCAACTGGTTGACCCGGCTTGATTTATTCTCTCAGCCACCGCTACCTTGTCTACGAAGCGCTACGCCACGACTTTCGTCGCGCCGCTTCCACGACGCTTCCACGAAACATAGGCCGGCCAGAAACCTGAGGGTCGGAACGTTACGCGAACGGGTGCGGCATGGCGAAAATCAAGATCACCAAGAGGACGGTCGAGGCGCTCAAGGTCGCGGGCAAAGACTACATTGCCTTCGATACTGATCTGCCCGGGTTCGGCGTCCGCGTGATGCCGAGCGGCAAGCGTTTCTTTTTGGTGCAATACCGGCGTCACGGGCGGACGCGGCGGGTGATGATCGGACAATTTGG
>Ga0182014_10007160_pt1 | contig 11751 bp, 7 predicted proteins | sample 612S2DmetaG_FD_120489 | JGI IMG/M metagenome (GOLD analysis project Ga0182014, IMG submission 120489) | Permafrost microbial communities from Stordalen Mire, Sweden - 612S2D metaG | ecosystem: Environmental > Terrestrial > Soil > Wetlands > Permafrost | place: Sweden: Stordalen | collected... | reverse complement strand
GGAGTCAAGATGCTGAAGCTGAAGAAGATACACATCCTCGGGTTTAAGAGCTTTTGCGACCGCACGGAGTTGACCGTGCCGGGGGCGGGCATTGCCGTAGTGGTGGGGCCGAACGGCTGCGGCAAGTCGAACATCCTGGATGGGGTGAGCTGGGTGCTGGGCGAGCAGAGCGCGAAGTCATTGCGCGGCACCCACATGCAGGATGTGATCTTCTCAGGCACCCGCGAGCGCAAGGCGCTGGGGATGGCGGAAGTAACGCTGACGATGGTCGATCCCGAGGCTTACGAGGGGCCGGTGCCCGTCGAGCCGGATGTGGTGGTCGAGCCGGAGAGCGGGGCAGATTGGGACGAGGACGAGGTGCGCCGCCAGCGAGCGGTCGAGGCCGAGGAGATCGTCGCCGCAGAGCAGCCGGGCCAGGTACTTGAAGACGACGGGCCGGACCAATCCTCTATTCAACCCCAGCTTGTGGCCGGCGTCCAGGGTCCACAGGCGGTGGTGCTCAAGATTCGCCGCCGCAAATTCCAGCGCACGCCGCAGAAGGGTGAGATCGTCATCACCCGGCGGCTCTTCCGCACCGGCGAAAGCGAGTACCTGTTGAACGGCAAGCTCTGCCGCCTGCGCGACATTCAGGACATCTTCATGGGCACGGGCCTGGGGCCGGAGAGCTACGCCATCATCGGGCAGGAGCGGATCGGCCAGTTGCTCAGCTCAAAGCCGTACGACCGGCGGGCCATCGTGGAGGAGGCCGCGGGGATTACGCGCTTCAAGAACAAGAAGCGGCTGGCCGAGCTCCGTCTGGAGAGCGCCAAACAGAACCTGGCCCGTGTGGACGACATCTTCGAGGAAGTCACACGCCAGATGAACAGCCTGAAGCGGCAGGCAGCCAGAGCGGAGCGCTATGGCGCGGTGCGCGACGAGCTGCGCGGGCGGCTGCGGGTGGTTCTGGCCAGCCGCATGGCCATCATGGATGCCGAGCAGGGAGGGCTGGAGCGAGAGATAGCCGGCCTGACCGAGCGGATCAACGGCGTGGCGGCGGAGATTGGCGGGCTTGAAACCAATCAGCACTCGCTCACCGAGCGCGGCTATGAGCTGGAACGCGAGGGCCATGAGGCGCAAAACCGGGCTAATGAAGCAGCCGTCGAGCTGGAGCGGGCCACGGCGCGGGAGCGGGCCAACGCCGAGCGTGTAAGTGAGCTGGAGACGCGGATGGCCGCGGCCGGCGCGGAGCTGGAGCAGACGTGCACGCAGTTGAGCGGAATCGCCGAAGAGCGCGAACAGCAGCACGGCTTCCTTGAGACGGCGGCCGGCGAGGCCAAGGCCTTTCGCCAGCAGGTGGAGGCGCGCCAGCAGGAAGCGCGCACGGCAGCCGAAGAGGTCTTCACGGCCGAGCGGGAGATGGAGAGCACCCGCCGCCACGCCATGCACCTGCTGACCCTGGCCGGCAACGCTCGCAACCATATGGCGCAAGGCGAAGAGAGCCTGGCCGCCCTGGAGCGCGAGGCCGAACGGCTCCAGGCTGAGATTGGCCAGGCGCGCAATGAGCAGGAAAGGCTGGGCGTGGAGAGCAGTGAGGCGAGAGCGCGCTTCGAGTCCGCGGCCGAGACTCTCAAGTTGTTGGAGGCTGAGATTGCCGCAACTCGCGAAGAGCAGCAGACCCGCCGCGCCGAAGAAAGCACGCTCCGCAATCGCGTCAATCAGTTGCGCGGCGAGCAGGCCGCCGTGGGCGGGCGTCGCGATTCCTTGCAAGCATTGATTCGCAATCACAGCTACTCCACCGACACCGTCAGGCAGCTCTTGAAGCCCGGCGCATTGGGCCCGGGGCTGGCCCCCAAGGGGACACTGGCAGATTTCATCGAAGTCAGCGGCGCTTACGAAGCGGTGGTGGACGAGTTCCTGCGCGAGGAGCTGAATTATGTGGTGGTGGAGAGCTGGATTGCGGCCGAAGAGGGCATTCGGCTGCTCAAATCCGGCGTGGATGGCCGCGCCACCTTTCTGATTCACCCAGTCGAGCAACCGATGCTTTTTGAAGAGGGCGCGGAGTCGATCAGCGGCCCCGGCCTGACCCCGCTCAAGGAATCGATCCGGGTGTTGAATGGCTTTGGGCGGTCGCTGGAATCGATTCTGGCCAAGCTCAGGTACGGGTACATGGTTGAGGATCCCGGCGAAGCGCTGCGGCTCTCCTCGCGCCACACTCATGCCTACTTCCTCACGCCGGAGGGTGAGTGCTTTCACAACGCGACGGTGACCGGCGGCAAGCCAGCCGCAGAGGGTCCGCTGGCGCTCAAACGCGAATTGCGCGTGGCCGTAGGCCGCCTGGGCAAACTCGAAGCCGACCTGAAGCAGGCGGAGACCGAATCGGCCGCGCTCACCCGCTCGATCGAGGAGATGACGGTGCAACTCGAGGCGCGCGGCGAAGAGCGGCGGCGGGCGGAGACCGACACCGCCAACCAGAGAGCGGCGCTCAAGCAGATGGAGGGCGAAGAGCAGCGCATCGAGCGTCGGATGCAGGAGTGGGCAGCTCAGGCAGCCCGCAACAAGGATGCGAGCGAAGCCAGGCGCGGCGCCATTGCCCAGAAGCGCGAGGAGACAGCTCGCCTGGAGGCGGAGCGCGCAACCGCCGAAGCCGCTCTCGATACGTTGCAGGCGCAACTTGGGAGTCTGCGCGAAAAGCGCGAGGGGTTACAGCAGGAAGCGGCTCAGGTAACCGCGCAGTTGGCCGGTTTGGAGGAGCGGCGTCGCGGCGCTGAGTCGGCCTTTCAGCGCATCGATCGGCTCCATGCCGACCTGGAACGCCGCGTTCTGGCCATCGACCGGCAGCGGGCAGCCGCCGAGGAGGAGCGGGTTCAGCGCATCGGCGAAAGCGCCGCGCTCGCCGGACGGCGGAAGGAACTCGACGATCTTCGCGCCCAGGCGCTGGCCCAGGCGGAGACGTTTGCCACCCAGGCTCAGGCCCTGCGCCAGCAACTGGCGGCAATCGAGACCGAGCTGAAGACCGGACGGGCGGCACTCGATCAATTGCGCGAAGACCGCGCCAACCGATCCAGCGCTCTGGCCAAGCTGCGCTCCGATCTGGAGTATCTTGAGGCCAGTTGCCTGACGGAGGTGAACTTGGAGGCTCAAACGCTGCGTGCCGACCCGTCGATCGAATTCCTCGCCGAGGAGGCTCTTGCCGCCGAGGAGCAGACCTGCCGCTCACTGCGCCAGCGCCTGGAACAGATGGGGCCGGTGAACATGATGGCTCTCGAGGAGTACCAGGAGACGGCAGCACGCCACGGATTCCTCGAGGTGCAGCGCAAGGATCTCATCGATTCGATCGAGAACACGCAGGAGACGATCAAGGAGATCGATCGCATCTCGCGCACCAAGTTCGACGAAGCCCTGGCCAGAATCAATGAGAACTTCGCCCAGGTCTTCGCCCGGCTCTTCCAGGGCGGCCAGGCCTTCTTGCGCGTCACCGACGAGGAGAATCAGGCCGAGAGCGGCCTGGATATCGTGGTTTCGCCGCCGGGCAAGAAGCTGCAGAATGTGCTGCTGCTCTCAGGCGGTGAAAAGGCGCTCACTGCGCTGGCCCTGCTGGTGGGCATCTTCCAGTTCCGGCCCAGCCCATTCTGCGTGCTGGACGAGGTGGACGCCCCGCTGGACGAGACCAACGTGAGCCGCTTCGGCGAGTTGATGCGGGCCATGGGCAAGGAGACTCAGTTCCTGGTGGTCACCCACTCCAAGCGCATGATGCAGTTCGCCGACATGATCTACGGTGTCACCATGCAGGAGCCCGGCGTCTCGAAGGTGGTCAGCGTGCGCCTGGGAAGCCACGCACAACAGCGGGCCACGGCGTAGAGCGGCAATGGGAGTGCTTCCGGATTGCCAGAAATCCGCCCGAATATCGGAAATCGGCTCCAGACCGGCCTTAGGAGTGACTCGGCCTGTTACCGTCAATCGAGGATCGTACGGAGCAGATCGGCGGACGCTGGCCGACTCGTTACAAATTGGTTTTCGATGAGCGCATCGGCAAAGACGTCATTTGAGACAAGTTGACTTCCGGGTCGGCTTCCCCTTGCAGAATCCCTGCGATGTAGAGGGGCATCGTTTATTGGCAGAGGGTCTCAAGTGGATGCATCTCTGTGCGAGGCAGGGCACGTTGCGATGACTCCCAACAGGACAGTTCGGCGTCAATCTCCGCGAGAAAGGAGAGGATGCAATCCCGATCGTCGGCGCTTCCTAACAAATTAACGCTGAGCGTGAGTTCACCATCGTAGGAACTGATGGCGAGTTGGAAGTGAGGTTTGTACTTTATCGAGCCGCACATGAAAGCGTCCTGGGGGTGTAGATCGCCGAGGACCATTTGGGCAGCGTCCAGGATACCCATGTTCGTCATGCAGATGAGGGGATTCCTCAGCATCGACCGCGAAATACGATTTGCGATTCTGTCGCCCAGGACGCGGTATATGAAATCCACCTTGATAAATGCATTGAGACCGAGGTTGCTGCCTTTCCTCCAGTCCATGATCGATTTCACCCTGTAGAGCGTCCCGTCGAAGTGCTCATCGGGCCTATATTCCAGTTGCGTGCTCGTTGTTGAGGACAGATTGGTCAGGTATTTGAGCTTCCTGGATTTTTCGATGTAGCGGCGCATATCCACCATCACCGGTATATGGAGTTTCGCTCCTGGAGTGAGGCCGAGCCGTTGGAAGAGGCACCGGTAATATGCGGTCAGCACGACGTCGTTCAGGGTCGCCCCTTTTGTTTGGCCGCAGTATTTGAGCGTACCGGTCCTCTTCCGCGCCAGCTTGCGTGTAAGAATGAAAGGCCGCACCTCATTGTCATCGCTCAGTGGAAACCGAGCATCACCAGGGAGGTTATTCTCATTCCACTGCACGAGCAGAGACTTGAATCTGTGGCGCAAACCAAACTTGTTGAGTACACCGCTCAGGCTCCTGTCTCCCGTGATCGATGCGGGTCTATACGCGTGATCGACCGTCATTCGCGAATAGGTTCTGCAGAGGAAATAGAGATACGCCTTGAAATCCGCTCCGTCACAAACCATATGGTTCATCTTCAATGCAATGGTAAAAGGCATCGAGTTGAGGAGACAGACCCTGACTTGAGGGCCCAGGCTTTCATCGACGGGAGATACAACGAAATCCTCTAACTCTTTCTCGTCTAGGGCGATGATGAAGGCTCGACCCAGATCTTTGGGGTCCAGACTCGTCCAGCGCGGTCTTGCACCCGCAATGTAACGGGTACCTAAAACAGGAATGGCCTCAATCGAGGCGATGACGGCTCTTTCCAGGACATCATCGTTGAGACCGTGGTCGAATTTCAGGACGCAGTGCAACTGATGGTCATTAAATCCAGTGCTATCGAATAAAAACTGGATCTGGTCGAAGGCCTCCGCGCGGTAGTCCATTTGTTGCAGCTCCACTGATTCGCAGGATTACAGCAATTTGCCGGCTGGTTCGCGTAACGGTCTGTGGATAAAGTCGGAAAGTCGTAAATCGGCCCTCCGCGTCGTCTGTAAGCGGTTGATTACATTAGACTAAGTTTGAGCTTAATCGGCCGTTTTCTGACTCGAGCTACTCCACCACAAGCTGTTAGGCATGTTTCGGTACATTTGCGATGTGATGAGATCGGAAAATCAAGTCTACCACTGGACGTGAAAGTTCAGGCCAACGCAAAGATAAATCCCACTCAGGGAGTCCATGAGTCCGTTGCCCTCGACTCATGACCTGAAGCGGTTTCCGGATTTTGAACTAAGTTGTCGTCAATGGCCAGACTAAGTTTCAAGGACAGGTCGCTACGCATAGGTCCCTGCATCGGATAGATTTCAGGACACTTACCGGCGTGTAATCGGCATAGGGGCGAAGTCACCTGCCGACACTATACTGATCAATCGCCGATTTAGCCGGGAGGATTTCGGCATCACTGAAAATCGCCAAGGTGTGAACTGAGCCTCAGGTGTGGAATTCTTGTTTTCGGAGCGGATATACGCCATCTCGGAAGTTACCATTTCATCAACATTTATTCACCCCTTCTTCTAGCTCGGCTGCCGGGGCTTGAAGTGGCAGGTGCCGCCGGCAAGGACGGCCGTCCAGATTGTGGAGTCGGCGGGCTGCTCGGAGGAACCGAGAAAGAGGAAGCCGTCCTGGGCCAGCAAGCGGTGAATGCCGTTCAGCAGGGTGCGACGCGTCTCGTGAGAGAAGTAGAGCATCACATTGCGCAGGAAGATGAGATCGAAGCGGTCGTCGGAACGGTTGAATGGCAGTTGCGGCCCGCAGAGGTTGGCCTGGCGGAAGTTGCATATGGTTCGCAGCTCGGGCTTCACGATCCACTCCTCGCCGGTGTGGTCGAAGTAGCGCACCACGAAGCGGGCGGGCAGGCCGCGGTTGATCTCGATGCGGTGATAGCAGCCGGCCCTGGCGCGCTCCACCACCTCGCTACTTATGTCGGTGCCCTCGATGCGAATCTTCCATCCCGCCATCATGGGAAAGTGCTCCAACAGCAGCATCCCCAGGCTGTAGGCCTCCTGGCCGGTGGAGCAGGCAGCGCTCCAGATGCGCAATGCGCGGATGTGACGCCTTGCTTCGATGAGCTTGGGCAACAGGTCGGTCCTGAGAAGCTCGAAGGGACGGCTATCGCGAAAGAAACTGGTTTCGTTGATGGTCATCGCCTCGGCGATGGAGCGCTCCAGGGTGAGGTCCTTGCGCAGCTTGAGTCGCTCGACGAGTTCTTCCAGATGGCTCATGCCCTGGTTGCGCAGGATCTTGGAGAGACGGGTATCGAAGAGATAGTCGCGCGAGGGGTCGAGGACGTTTTGCGAGAGGCCGAAGACCAAACCGCGCAGATAGCCGTAATCGACACTGGAGGAGCTTTGCACGGCTACACCGCCGATCTGAGCAGCTCACGGGCTTCACTGGCCTGGCCTCGGGCGGTAATGCGAAGGATTTCAGAGACAATGGCATTGAGAGGCAGAATATTGTGGGCCAGGCCGGCGGCGGCGACAGCGCCCGGCATCCCCCACACGGTGCTGGTTGCCTCGTCCTGAACCAAAACGCTTCCGCCTTGGGAGCGAATGGCGCGGCAGCCGAGCAAACCGTCGGAGCCCATGCCGGTGAGTACGACCGCCAGTACGCCGGAGCCATAAACGGCGGCGGTCGAGCGAAAGAGCGCATCGGCAGCGGGGCGGCAGTGATTTTCAAGCGGTCCCTGGTGGAGGTGGAGGGTTGGCGGCTGGCCGGGACGCGAGGCCGCCAGCACCTCCATGTGCCAGTTGCCGCGCGCGATGGAGACAGTCCCGGCGCACACCGAGTCGCCCTCCGCGGCTTCACGGATGCGCAAGCGGCAGCGGCTGTCGAGACGATGGGCAAAGACCCCGGTAAACAGCTCCGGCATATGCTGCACGACAAGTACCGGCAGCGGGAAGCCGGCAGGAAGCGCGGGCAGCAGAACCTCCAGCGCCGCAGGTCCGCCGGTGGAGACGCCTATGGCCAGGACAGCCGGTGCCGATGAGACGGGCTGCGGCCTGGACGCCGGAGGCATGGGCAGCGCCAGGGGAAGACGAAAAGCGCAGGGCGGTGCCGGCCGCGGCAGCGATCGCGAAGAAGCGGTCAGAGCGTGAATCCTGGGCGTCAGATCGAGGGAGAGCGCGCGGGTGGCGGCCTCGCGGCCGGCTTGTCCGGTCGGCTTGGTCACATAGTCCGAAGCGCCTGAGGCCAGGGCCTCGATGGTTACCTGAGCGCCGCGCTGCGTGAGCGAACTGCACATGATCACCGGCATTCTGTACCCTCGCACGCGCAACTGCTTCAACGTGACCAGTCCATCCATCACGGGCATCTCGACATCCATCAGGATCAGGTCGGGACGAAGTGTTTCGATGGCCGACAAAGCCGATTCGCCGTCCACAGCGGTTCCAGCCACCTCCAGGCTCTCATCGGCGCAAATTACGGTGCGCAGCAAGCTGCGCATCACCGCCGAATCGTCCACAATCAAGATGCGTGTGCGGCGGCCTGACCCCATCACTCAGTTCTCCTGCAGGCCAAGCATGGCCAGTTTTTCACTCAGCGCCTCATCGTCGAAGGGTTTCATGAGGTATTCGTCTGCGCCGGCGTCCAAAGCGCGAATGATGAAGTCGTTCTCAGCCTCGGTGGTCACCATCATGACCTTCATCTCACTGAATCCATCGGCGCGCAGGCGCTTGAGCATCTCCAGGCCGTCCATCACGGGCATATTCCAGTCCACCAACGCCAGATCGAAGGGCACTCCGCCGTTGAGCCGGTCGAGGCCGGCCTGACCGTCGGAGGCCTCGGCGCACTCGATGCCGCGCTCTTCGAGCAGGCCGCGCAATAAGCCCCTCACAAAACGGGAATCGTCGACAATCAGAGCTCGCATGATCACCTCCTGGCCAGATGCGGTCAGGCCGCTCTTGCCTCTCCCAGCCGCATCGGGTCCAGCCGCTCCGGGTCGAGCATCACTAGCAGGCTGTCTTTGAGCTTGTACGCGCCGGCAAACAAAGCCCTGCGGCGCTCCTCCAGAGTCGAGGGGTTGGGCTCGAAATCGGCCGACGAAACCGTCAGCACCTCGCCCACCGAGTCCACCAGCAGACCGAAGCATCCGCCCGGATTCTCCAGAACCAGAATGTCCTGAGGACCGTCCCTGGCCGGCATGTCGAGCAACTGGCGCAGACTCACCGTGGTGAGCACGTCTCCGCGGTAGTGGACCAGCCCGCCCACATAGGCGGGCGCCAGGGGAACGGGTTGCGGCCGAGCCGAGCCCACAATCTCAAGAATGTGAGTGATGGGCACGCCAAACAGGGTCTGGCCAAGGCGCACAGAGCACATTTCGACCAGTGTCGCCGCGGCCTTGCTCTTGCGATTCAATACACTCCCCACGGTGCTCATCTCACGGCCTCCGCAATGCTGTTCCATTCGGCGGGCGCACTCTGTTCGATCGGCAGTGGCGCCACGCCTCCAAGGTCAACCACACCCGTGACGCGATTCTTCAACAGGGTCACTCCGCCGGTGCGCTGGCCGGCGCCGGCCTCGAAAAGGTCTCCCCCGGCGGCCACATCCAGAACATGAGAGACGGCAATGCCCACATGACGCCTGCCCTCGCGGCAGACAACGACGATGATCTTGCCTTCGGAGCCGACCGTCGCCGGCGAAAGGCCTTCGCCTGAGGCCAGCACTCCGCCGGAGTCTTCCACCGGCAGCAGTTGACCCTCGAAGTTGATCACCGGCCGGATGCCGATGTACTCGATGCGGGAGAGCGGAAGCTGCTCGATGCGCAACACGTCGCCCAACGGCACGGCGGCCTGTCGGCCGGCGACTTCAACGAGGAGATACTCGATGTTCTTTGCCGCGTTGGCATCCGCCTCCCCATCGGCCGCGCGCGCTTGCTCTTCCTCGGCGCTCATGGAGATACCTGCCTTGACGGCGATCGAGCCAGGGTCGAGGATCAGGGCCAGATCGGCGTTGCCCAGCACCGTTGCGCCCGAGTAAAGGCCGATATTCTTCAGCACGGTTGAGAGCGGCTTGACAACAATCTCCTCGGGATCGGCGAGTCCGTCGACGACCAGGCCGAAACGCCGCCCGTCGGCATCGAGAACGGCGATGAAGTTATCCCGCTCCGCGACTGGTTTGTGCTCCCCTTGGGGCATCAGCAACCGGTCGAGGAAGACCAGAGGCAGCAGCTTGCCGCGCAGCCTGTAGAGCGGCGCGCCCTCCATCCACTCGATGGCGGCGGCCCGCTCGGGGGGAACATGCACTAGCTCAGAGAGCGCTCCCTGCGGGAGTGCAAAGCTCTGGTTCACACTGCGGACAATGAGGGCCGGAATAATGGCCAGCGTGAGCGGAATCCGCATCCTCAGGGTGGTGCCCTTGCCGGGGCGGGAATCGATTTCGACCTTGCCGCCGATCTTCTCCACATTGGTGCGGACCACATCCATTCCCACACCGCGCCCGCTCACGTTGGTTACGGCCGAGGCAGTGGAAAAACCTGGGACGAAGATGAGTTGCAGCAGCTCGCGCTCGGAGAGTTGCGCGGCCCGCGCGGCGGTGATCAACCCGCGCTCGATGGCCTTCTGCCGAATTCTCTCCACAGCAATTCCGGCGCCGTCGTCGCTGACCTCGATGACGACGTGGCTGCCCTCCTGGCTGGCCCGCAGCTTGAGCGTTCCCTCGGGGTCTTTGCCCGCCGCCTGGCGCGCCTCGGGCGGCTCGATGCCGTGATCCATCGAGTTCCTGACGGCGTGAGTCAGCGGATCCTTGATCGCTTCGAGCAGGCTCTTGTCCAGTTCGGTCTCCTGACCCTCAACCTGTAGGCGGACGCGCCGTCCGAGCGATTGGGAGAGGTCGCGCACCATACGCGGCATCTTGGAGAAGATATTCGAGACGGGCTGCATGCGGGCCTTCATCACCGACTCGCGCAGGTCGGCAGTGACCATATCCAGTCGACGGGAGAGCATGGTCATGGCGGGATCGGTGGCGGTGACCTGCAAGACCTGGTTGCGGGTGAGCACCAACTCGCCGACCAGGTTCATCATCCGGTTCAGCAGCGTCACGTCCACGCGCAGCGTGCTTTCGGCGGCCGAACCGAGAGGTATGGCCGGCGCGCGCGGCTTGGTTGCATCTGTTTGCGGTTCGAAGGGCGTTTGGGCAGCGGGCGCGGCAACCGGTTCGCATACAGCTTCGATCGGCTGCGGCGCTGGCGTGGCGTTTGCACCGGGCACAACCGGGACAAGCGGTGCTGACTCTGGGCTCTCTGGGGGGGCTGCATGGGCCAGATGCGATCCGGCTCTGAGGCGGACCGGCTGCTTTGCCTGCGCCTTTGCCGGGGCCTGCAACTCCTCCATCAGCGCGATCAGCTCGGCGTCCTCGCCCTCGCCCTCACTACCCTCCGCTTCAATGGTCTTCAGAATCGAGCGCAGGCCGTCCATCAGCTTCAGCAGGCCGGTGATAGTCGGACGGTCTGCGTTCACCTTGCCCTCGCGAAGTAGCCCGAGCAGGTTTTCGCCGGCGTGCGCCAGCTTCTCAAGCCGCTTGAATCCTAGGAAGCCCGTGGTTCCCTTGATGGTGTGCACCGAGCGAAAGATATCGCCGATCAGACTCGCGTCCTTCGGCCGCTCCTCCAGTTCGGTCAGGCACCGCTCCATGCGGTCCAGGCCTTCCTGGCTCTCGATCAGGAACTCCCTCGTCAGTTCATCCAATGCCATTCGCGTCCACTCATCCGCCCAGCCGGGATTGCAGCCCCGGCACAGTGAGCCCCAAATTCCTTATCGGAAGGAGAAGGCTCAACTTGAGGGACTAGGGACAAAGGAACTAGAGACTGAGTGACTAACTGGTTGGGAAATGAGTATCCTGCGGCAAAGCCGGAGGCTTTATGGTTGGTGGCCCTTCCAGGGAGCCTATGTAGAAGCGCTCACTACTGGCAGCAATCCATTGCCCGCGCCATAGGCGCAGTGGTTCTAAGAGCCTGTTTACGATCTTCTGAGCAATAGCCTGAGGAAAGCCAAGTGGATCATTTGCAGGCTGGTATTCAGTTTTCGTTCGCAGTTCTTCCATGGCCGGCGGCACTTTTCCAGCCATCCGAAGGAGCATTCGACAACCCAGCGTTTGGGCAGCACTGCAAAGGTATGAAGTTCATTGCGCTTGACGACTTGCACCGTGGCCTTCAACCGCTCCATCACGCCGTCGGCCAGGGTTCTCCCGTATAGCCGCCATCGGCCAACACGCTCGCGACCGACTCCAGATTTGGCTT